>Ga0207422_1001747_pt1 | contig 37289 bp, 31 predicted proteins | sample MarCyaLeptolynsp_FD_187757 | JGI IMG/M metagenome (GOLD analysis project Ga0207422, IMG submission 187757) | Marine cyanobacterial communities from Panama - species 1 Leptolyngbya sp. (SPAdes) | ecosystem: Environmental > Aquatic > Marine > Unclassified | place: Panama: Panama City | collected... | reverse complement strand
ACCTGGGTAATTGCACTGGCGCTGGGGGGAGTTGACGTACCACTCGATCCAAAACGCGACACGCTCATGAACGTGAACGCGTTTGGAGATCCGGTACCTTCCGCACGCTTCATGGGGGGGCGCGAATTTGATCTGGTGATGCAGGGCAAAAGCGTGGCGCCAAACGAGGCAGACGAAACCCGCGTTCTGCGCGATCAGATCATGTTGTTTCCAGCCGTCGAACCTCGTTCTGGTCCGTTCAAAGGTGAAACTGCCTGGTGGAGCGTCGCTGAAGACGAATTGACCCTGGCAGAGCGATACGCTGCGGTCTCGTACTATCTGGCATTGGTCACATCGGAATGCCTGGCCAAGATCGGAGCCCGGGGACCGACTTACGTGGAAGGTCCGTTTGCGAAAAACGCGCTCTTCCTGGAGATGCTGGATGCGGCAACTCGCAGGTCCGTGCACACCTCCGAAGGGATCGCAACAGGCACCAGCATTGGAGCCGCCTTGCTGGTTCGCGACTGGCCGTCAACACCAGCGGGTGTTGCGGCCGCACCGGAAGCCAGCGTCAAGTCGAGTGACGCTTTGCAACGCTACGCCGGCGAATGGCGCAAGATAATCAACGCTCGCTTCAGATAAGCGCAAGGAAGAGGCTCTAATTGTTTCGTCGCGAACCACACAAATGAAGAGCGCGGCCGTGAAACCGCGCTCCTCCGGGACGCCTTAGGTGAGGGTGTCAGGCGCCGTCAATCTGTGCTTCCTGGGCGTTTGCTTCTGAGGTCTTGCCTCTCATGCCTACGATCCGTTCTTCCACTGCGCGAACCAGGACGTAGAACACCGGGGTAAACAGGAGACCGAAGAGCGTCACACCGAGCATTCCGGAGAACACCGAAGTGCCGAGTGACTGCCGCATTTCCGCACCTGCACCCGTCGCCAGCATCAGCGGAACGACACCGAGGATGAAGGCGAGCGAGGTCATTACGATGGGGCGAAGCCGGGTCCGTGCGGCACGCGCGGCGGCCTCCCAGCGGTTCAGACCTTCCGTTTCCGCCTGCCGCGCGAACTCCACGATCAGGATCGCGTTTTTCGAGGCAAGCGCGACAAGGACGACAAACCCGATCTGAACCAGGATGTTGTTGTCGAGGCCGGCAAGCCAGACGCCCGTGATCGCGGACAGCAGCACCATCGGCACGATCAGGATGACCGCCAGCGGCAAGGCCAGGCTCTCATATTGGGCGGCAAGCACCAGGAAGACGAACAGGACTGCAAAGCCGAACACGAGAAGTGCCGTGTCATCCGTATTCTTTTCCTGATAGCTCAGTTCCGTCCACTCGTAGGAGATCCCTGCCGGAAGCACCCGTTCGGCAATGGCTTCCATCTTGTCCAGGGCTTCCGCCGAAGACACACCTGGCATCGTCTGGCCCTGGACCGCGGCAGCCGGATAAAGATTGTATCGCGGCTGACGCAATGGGCCGGTGGTGTTTTCAAACGTCGCAACGGCACCCAGCGGAACCATCGCACCGTCGTCGGATCGCGTCCGCAGCCGGGCGACATCCTCGGCAGTCTCGCGGAACGAAGCGTCAGCCTGCGCGATCACACGGTAGGTGCGGCCGAACAGATTGAAGTCGTTGACGTAAGCCGATCCGAGATAGACTTCCAGCGCTTCGTTGACGGCAGCAACCGGGACGTTCAGCATCTCAGCCCGTTCACGGTCGATCTCGGCCCAGACGCGCGGCGTGCCGGTCGAATAGAGCGAAAAGACCGCAACAAGACCGGGATCCGCGTTGGCTTCGTTCGAAAGCGCTCTTGCGGCCTGTTCCAGCGCAGCGGGGCCAACATTGCCCGTGTCCTGCAGCATCATCTTGAAGCCGCCGCCGGTACCAATGCCGCGCACCGGAGGAGGTGCGATGACGAAGATCGCCGCGTCATTGAGAGCAGCCATCCGCTGGCGTGCTTCAGACAGAACCTCTTCGGCAACAATGCCTTTCTCTTCACGTTCAGCAAACGGCGTTGTGGTGAAGAAGATCACGCCCGTGTTCGATTCTGTCGTGAAAGTGGCACCGTTGAAACCTGCAAACACAGCTGCATGTTCGACACCATTGATATCCAGAAGCTCATCAACAGCAGTGCGCACGACAGCGTCCGTCCGGTCGAGCGAGGCGCCGGGGGGCAACTGAACGACGGTGATGTAGTAGCCCTGATCCTGTTCCGGGATGAAGCCGGACGGCACCTTGGAGAACTGATGGTCTGTCAGGAGCAGCAGCCCGCCAAAGAGGCTCAACATGATCAGCGGTGCACGAACCAGACGCTTGGTCGTCGTCGCGTAGCCGGCAGAAAGACGGTCAAAGCCACGGTCAAACTTTGCCAGCGCCCAAACCACCGGCCTCATCAAAAGACCGGGTTTCTGGTCGCCATGCGGCCGCAGCAGCAGGCTCGCCAGGGCCGGTGACAGGGTCAGGGAGACAAACAGCGAGATGGCCGTTGCAACGGTAATCGTTACGGCAAACTGGCGATAGAACTCGCCCGAGATACCGGCGACCGCCGCGGTCGGGATAAAGACCGCCGCCAGCACCAGCGACGTTGCGATCAACGCGCCAGACACTTCGGTCATGGTCTTGCGGGCCGCTTCGCGCGGCTGCAAGCCATCGCGAATATGCTTCTCGATGCCTTCCACAACGATGATCGCATCATCGACCACGATCCCGACCGCCAGCACGAGCCCAAACAGGGACAGGTTATTGATCGAGTATCCGAGCGCAGACATGACTGCGAACGTGCCGACCAGGGAGACCGGGATCGCCAGAATGGGTGTTACGGCCGCACGCCATGTACCGAGGAAAAGCAGGACCACGGCAACAACCAGCAGCACCGCCTCGATCATCGTGGCAACGACCGCATCGATCGATGCCTGGATGAACTCGGTCGGGTTGTAGATCACGTCATAGGCCAGGCCTTCAGGAAAGTCCTGGCTCAGCCTTTCAACCGTGCTCAGCACCTCTTCAGCGGTCGCAAGCGCATTGGTTCCCGGGCGTTGGTTCACGACCATCGCGACAGCAGGATTACGGTCAAGATAAGCGCGGGTCGTGTAGTCCGCCGCACCAAGCTCGACGCGGCCAACATCGCTCAGCCGAACGATCCGGCCGTCGTCACCCCGTTTGACGATGACCCGCTCAAATTCCTCAGGCGACGCCAGTCTGCCGGCCGTTTGAACGGAGAGCTCAAAGGCAGAGGCCGTCGGGGTCGGCTGCTGGTTCAGCAGGCCGGATGCAATCTGCGCGTTCTGGCTCCGCAGAGCCGAGAGCACTTCGCCGGGTGTCATATCCAGTGCCGCGATGCGCTCCGGATCGAGCCAGATCCGCATGGCGTAGTCGCGCGCGCCGAAAATGGTGATGTCGCCAACGCCGCCAAGACGTGTCAGTTCATCACGCACCCGCTGAGCGGCATTGGTGATGTAAAGGTCGTCCTTGGAACCGTCCGGCGAGAACATGTGCACCACCAGCAACAGGTCCGGCGACGCCTTCTGGGTGATCACCCCGAGCCGTTGGACTTCCTCCGGCAGGCGCGGTTCGGCGATGGCAACCCTGTTCTGAACCAGGACCTGAGCAGCATCCAGGTCTGTGCCGAGTTCGAACGTGACGGTGACGGTCAAGTTGCCGTCGCCTGTCGCTTGCGAAGACAGATAAAGCATGCCTTCGACACCGTTGATCTGCTGTTCAAGCGGGGTTGCCACTGTCTGCGCGATCGTTTCCGCGGATGCGCCCGGATACTGAGCCCGAACCTGGACCGTGGGCGGTGCCACTTCCGGATACTGCGCGATTGGCAGTGTGAAGTAGCTGAGTGCACCAACGATTGTGAGAAAAGCCGAAAGCACAACGGCGAAAATCGGCCGGTCTATGAAAAACTGGGGAAGTTTCATTAGTTTGTCCTCACCTGATACACGAAGCGCGCCTAGCGCTTCGCCATCTGAACCGTTGGTTCTTCAATCAATCGGGCCGTAACCTGTGCACCGGCACCCACCATGTGCAGGCCGGAGACAATCACGTGTTCACCCGCTGAAAGCCCTTCGACGACACGATCATTTGCGTGCCGGTCGCGAAGCGTGACGCTCCGGCGTGACACGGACCCGGTGTCATCGACCACCCAGACGAATTTCGTTGTCTGGTCGGACCCGATGGCACGCTCCGGAACAAGGATCCGCTGCGCGTCCTCAGCCGTTGCGAGACGCAAACGGCCGAACATGCCCGGCGTCAGCACGCCGTCCGTATTCTCAAACACGGCACGTCCGCGAATGGTTCCGGTCGACCGGTCAATTCGGTTGTCAATGAAGTCGATTGCGCCGTCATGAGCAAAGTCGGCTTCGTCGACAAGCCGCAAGGCAACTGGTGTTTTCCCTGCGGTTTCCCTGAAACCCGACGAAGCAGAGGCGCGCATGTATTCAAGATACTGTTGTTCGCTCGCGTCGAAGACAAAGTGGATCGGATCGAGGGAGACGATCGTTGTCAGGGCATCAGATCCCGCACCGGCGGCAATCAGATTACCCGGGCTGACAAAATCGTCCGAAATCCGCCCGCTCACCGGTGCATGGATTTTCGTAAACCCCAGGTCGAGCCTGGCTCTTGAAACGGCCGCCTCGGCTGCTGCGATGCTTGCCTTGGCGATTTCTGCCTCATGGACACGTTCATCCAGAACCGACTGGCTGGTGTGTCCGTTCTGAATTAGCCGCTCGGCACGTTCCAGTTCCTTCTCGGCGAGGTTGGCAGCTGCCCTGGCTTCGCTCAGACCAGCTTCCGCTTCTGCGAGCGCCGTCTCGAACGGGCGTGCATCGATGGTGAAAAGGAGATCGCCCTTTTCCACGACATCACCCGGCTCGAAATGAACTGCATCGAGATAACCCGATACGCGCGCTCTGATAGACACTTCGTCGACGGCCTCAAAGCGGCCTGTGAACTCGTCCCACTCGGTGATGGCGCGAGCTTTTGCCGCCACAACGTCGACGACCGGAAGCGGGGCTTCCTGCGCCGGAGCCGACGCTTCCACGGATGCAACGAATTGCATGTCGCTGATGCGTTCTCCGGCATACCAGGCACCGGCGCCGTAAAATACGGCCAACGCGACACCTGCAAAGAGTTTGCTGGACTTTGGCATTCCGATCTCCTTTGGTTGCGGGGCTGTGCCCCACGCTTGGACTGGGAGATGGGAATGGACAGGCGCTCTGATTAGCGGGACGCCGAGACGCTCAGTGTTTCCTGACAGGACGCAATTGGATGGCCGAGCAGATGGGCTCTATTCCAGCGCCTGGACAAAGCTCGGCGGGTCCGCGACAAGAAAGTCCACGAAAGCCCTCACGCGCGGCGCGACAAGCTGCCTGTTCAGGTAGATGATCGAGTAAGGAAAATTGTTCAGCCGTTTGTCTTCAAGAACCTCGATCAAGCGCCCGGCGGCAAAGGCCTCATGAGCAAGGAAACTCGGCAGCTGTGCGATGCCGATGCCCTTTTCGGCTGCCTGACGCAGAGCATCGACACTGTTTCCCACAAGGACCGGATCCAGCGTCCGGCGCACGACTTCCCCGTTGTCATCAAAGAGAAACGGAAACAGCAGACCGGTGTTTTGAACGCGGTAGTGAATCCCGCGATGCTGTTCGAGATCGCTTAGCGTTTCAGGTTTTCCATACCGTTCGACATAGGAGGGGGAGACGCATGTATACGCGCGATCGTCGAAAAGTTTCCTTGCCATCAGGTTGGCACTGTCGCCGAGCGCGCCGATGCGGATCGCGATATCGATACCCTCTGTTCCGAGGTCGACCTGCCGGTCCTCGAACTTCAGCTCGACATCGACCTCCTCATAGCGGCACATGAAAGCAAGAACGCGTTCGGTGAGCCAGACGCGGCCGAACACGGCAGGCGCAGAAATGACGAGTTTGCCGCGAGGTTGGGCGAGGCTGTCGGCGAATTCTTCCTTTAGCGCATCGGCGTCATTCAAAAGCCGGCGGGCACCGTCAAGAAACCGGATCCCCTCAACGGTGAGTGTTACCGACCGGGTCGTCCTCGTGAACAGCTTGGCACCGATTTCCGTCTCAAGCCGCTGGACGGCCTTGGAAACAGCCGAGGTGGTCATTCCGAGCACCCTGGCCGCCCCGGCGAAGTTTTCAGCCTGGGCGACATTCACAAACACACGGAGTTCATTGAGGTTGTTCATCGAGTTCCTTGGCGGAATTGGAAGCGCGAGACCGACTTTAGTGAAGACTTGGTAGCTGTTGCAACGGTCAGGTCTTTCACGCCGGTCCAAGGGTCTAGCAGGGCTTACGCAATGCCCCCGCTATATAGACCTCGCTCGTCATGCGGCGAAGAGGTCTTGCTGCGGTTTTTGCCGATCTTTGCGGCGAACGCCGGCGACCGGACCGATTTGCATCTTCCCAAATGCCGGCAGCGCACCACAACAATAGGGCAACCCCGGGTGGAGTGGTTCGGGTTCCTGTTGAAAGCACGTCGGCCAGTTTCAGTCCGGCCCTGAACAATGCAAAGGATTTTCGCAATGGAGAGTTTTGCTGCCAACTTGCGGGAAATGACGAGAACACCTTTGCATCAAAGTCATGTTGAGGAATTGAAAGCAATTGGCGACGTGGTGCACTTCGACAAGGGAGACATCATCGCAGAGATTGGCGATCCGATGGATGTTTTTTACTACATCCTCGAAGGCCGTGTTGAAGTCATTGACCCCGACACCCGCGAGGCCTACCTGCCGGCCTCGCTGGGGCCGACGCAGTTTCTGGGAGAGATTGCATTTCTGAACCGGGGTGCCTTCACGCTGCCGCTTCGGGCCAGAGAACAGACCGTTGTCATCGCTGTTTCGCGGGAAAAAATGCTCGATGCGATGGCGCGCATACCGGAAATGTCCGACATCGTGATTTCCGTTTTCGCTGCGCGACGGCGCCGCCAGATAGAAGAAAACGATTCCTCGCTGAGGCTGATTGGAGCAGACCAGGATCGCGACGTCAGGCGGATTGCAGAGTTCGCCGCGCGGAACAAGATACCGTTTCAACTGATCGACCTTGGTTCGGAGGATGCCGATGAAATCAGGCAGAGCTGCCGGCTGAGTGGTCGTAAACCTGCAGTCGTTTTTGGCAGCAACCGGGTTGTGGATGAGCCGACACCGGCAAAAGTCGCTCAACTCCTGGGCCTCGCACAGAACTTCGAATGTAATGAAACCGTCGACGTGTTGATCGTCGGAGGCGGACCGGCCGGTGTCTCGGCTGCGGTATATGCAGGCGCTGAAGGACTGTCTGCCGTTCTGGTCGAGGACCTTGCCGTGGGCGGGCAAGCGGGAACCTCCAGCCGGATAGAGAACTACATGGGTTTTCCCACCGGCATCTCGGGTGCCGATCTCGTTTGGCGCGGTGAAATTCAGGCCATGAAATTCGGCACACGGTTTTTAAGGCCGCGTCGCGCAATCTGCCTGGAGCGCCGGTCGGACGGTGTGTTCTGCGTGACGCTCGACAACAATAAGGAAATCTGCGCCAGAGCGGTTGTCGTTGCCACGGGTGTCCAGTATCGCCGGTTGCCTCTGGAAAAGCTTGAGCAGTTTGAGGGCGCTGGCGTCTACTACGCGGCCACGGACATGGAGGCACGGTATTGCCGTGGCGCTGACGTCGTTGTCGTCGGTGGTGGCAATTCCGCGGGGCAGGCGGCCATGTATTTGTCGCGCACCGCCAGGCATGTGCATGTCCTGGTGCGCGGCGAGAGCCTCGCCGCCTCAATGTCAGACTATCTGCTCTCCCGGTTGGAAGCCGATCAGTCCATCTCCATTCATTACAAGTCGCAAATCCGGGCGCTCGAAGGCGGCGACGCCTTGGCAAATGTTGTTATCGATCGCGACGGCAAGGATTGGCATCTGGATTGTCCGGCAGCATTCATCATGGTCGGCGCCGCACCAAATACATCCTGGCTGCGCAAGTCCTGTGACATGGATGCGAGAGGCTTCGTTTTGACCGGCAATGACGCGGGCAAGACGTCTCCGTTTGCAACCTCGTGCCCGGGGCTCTTCGCTGTGGGAGACGTTCGCGCCGGTTCAGTGAAGCGCGTCGCTTCAGCAGTCGGCGAAGGCTCGGTCGTGATCTCGCAAGTCTGGGAGCATCTGCAAGGATAAGGCGTTCGACACCGGATCAGGATCGATATGCCGAACCTTTGGTTCGAATGGGGGTCTCAATCAGACCAAGCCATGGACGGCCCGTCGCGTCTTCGCGGCAGAAACGACGTCAAGATGGTGTCTGTTCCTTGCATAATCCTGAAGGGATCTGCAAGTTCTGCTGACGCTTAGCGTTATAAAATATTGATTTTAGTTGATTTTTATGGTGCTGCCGGAGAGATTTGAACTCAGGATCCGGCAGTCGTATCGCGTTGATATCAAACAACTTTATTCTTCAGTCTGATTGCCCTGTGTACCAGCGCTGGGGACCAGCTCGTTTCCGAACTTTCGCATGATTTGAGCTAGAGGTGAAGTAGTAGAGTGTTTTAATAGGACAATCCCATTAATGGCTAACGTAATCAGAAGCATCGGTAGATCGGCTTCCTCGCTTCACTTCATGTTCGCAGTAGAATTTAGGTTCGAAGCTAAACATCCGATATTTTTTGCTTTTGTTCGGGTTTCCAACTCAGTTTCACCTTCATTTGCGCTTCCGTCCCCACGCTAGAAATAATGACACCTGCCTTTCCGGTGAACTTCAACGCAAGTTCTACTTCAGCTGAAGTCGGGGCGACTTCAATCTCGCCAATTGTCCGCGCAAATGCGCTCCCAATTGCCTTGACCCGACCGATCGTTGTTTCAAAACCACCAGCATCCAACACTTCCTCCGAAGGGCTCGTTGCATAACCTTTTGCGCGAACTGACCCAATTGCGTCCCTAGAAGATGTCTCGATCAGAATCTCGCCATCCGGTGTGTCGTATTTCAGTATTGCCACCTTCACCCCCATGCTGCTTTAATAACTAGTATTAGTTGCACAAATTAGATTCTAAACAAGGGTATAAATAGGTTGGAATGGGCGAACGGCATGCGCTTCTAGTTGGTGTAAGCTTCTTTCAGGACGAAAAACTCTCACGGCTTCTCGCGCCACAAGAAGATGTTTATCGCCTCCGCGAAGCGCTACTTCGGACTGACGTTGGTGGATTCAGTTCTGCTCAAGTGCTTTTCGATAGCGACTTGGTCGCGATACAGTCGGCCTTGCATGATCTTTTCGACAATCGAGTGTCAGATGATTTGCTGCTGTTTTATTATACTGGACATGGTCTTATCGACGGTGACGGCTCGCTTTACCTATCGCTTCGACAAACTAGCGCCGAAAAGCCGAGCATCGGGTCACTTGAGGCTGAATTTGTTCGAAAAAGAATGAAGGCATCGCATGCCCAATCCCAAATTATTGTTTTAGACTGTTGTCACAGTGGTGCCTTTATGGCGGGCGCTAAACGTGCCGTTGACCAGCAAGCCATCACACAACACACCTTCGACATTGGAGGCACTGGTCAATACGTACTCTCTGCGTGCTCTGCCACCGAATTTGCGTTCGAGGCCGGGGAACTGAGCCAAGGGGACCCAGATGCTAGGCCCCGTTCGATCTTTACCGAATGTCTCGTGAATGGGCTCACGACTGGAGACGCCGCACCACAAAGTGAGAAAATCACCATTGATGCGCTTTATCACTTCACTCGCGCGGCTGTCCTTGATCGAAATATGCCAATGGATCCACAACGCTGGATTACAGGCGGTAGCGGCGACCTTGTGGTGGCAAACAATCCTGACGTTCGGATACCTGTCCCCGAAGAGTTAAGAGAAGAGTTGCTGGTTGGTTCAAAGATGGGTCGGCTGGGCGCGGTCGAGACTCTGCGCAAAATGCTAACTGACCAGAAGAATCCGTTTCAAGCTAGCCAAGCTCAGGACATCCTTAGAGATGGACTAACCGCACCAGAATGGGTCGAGGTCAAAGACGCAATTTTGTCGGCACTAGATCAAAGTGCCGATTCATCCAACAGATCGCCGGATGTTAACGAAGCGGCAGACCAACCTTCTCAAGAGCGGATTCTTAGTTCCCAATCGACAAACATTGAAGACATAGCCAATCACGACCAAGAGCAACGCGGTAATCGTCTCCATTGGTTCGGCACCGGGGCTTTTGGTGGTGTAATCATGTGTCTACTTGTTGGTGCTGGTGTGTGGTTGATGTTTGGACCGCCGTTCAATTTCAGTGAGTTAAGGGATCTGCAGGCTGAGAACTCAAATCTTCGTTCAGAAATCTCCAATCTTGAAACGTCTGTCGGCAAAGCTAACGATGCAAAAGAGGTTGCTTTCGAACGAGTTGCAGCGGGTCAGCAAGAATACGAACTGCTGCACAAAAAATTGCTGGATAGCGGAACACAGCTAGAAAAACTCAAGACTGTAGAAACACAAGCTGTGACCCTGAAGAAGAAAAACGAGGAATTGCAGAAGGAAATTACTGAGTTCCAAAAACTCATGTCGGATAATGAAGATCTGAGTCTAGCAGTAACTCGACTGAAAGCCTCTTTGTTGGATGCGGAAAAAAACACAGGCAAGCTTAAACAAATGTTTGCCAGCTTGTTGGAAGACGATCGGAAGCGATTTGGTCCGGTTGCCTACAATAGGTGGCAACATCGTCCTATTTCGGACAGCATCAAAGGGCTTGAGGAGGCATTTGCAGCAGCCGACGAAGTTTTATTTGTCGCCGGCAGCCCCACTGGGCAAGAAAGCTTGCTTGTAAAGGACAGCCAAGGTCGAATAACTTCTTGGACAAATGCCAACGAATTGCCCGACTTTGCGACATTACGTGAAGAAGTTTCCTATGGCGTCTTTGCACCGGAGTTGATTGTCGTTCCATCAGGCACATTTAGCATGGGTTCTCCATTGAGTGAAGACAAACGGAAAAGCGATGAAGGCGATCTTTCCTCCGTTGGCCAGAAAACGATTGTGTTCAAAGAGAATTTCGCGATTGGCAGGACGGAAGTAACTTTCTCTGAATGGAGCCTTTGTGTCGCAGATGGCGGTTGCAGAACAACTACGCCTGCTGACACGCGGGGCCGTGTCAACCATCCGGTCGTGAACGTATCTTGGAATGATGCTCAGTCTTACGTTGCTTGGTTGAATAGCAAGTTAACTGGAGATCCGAAGGGCCCATATCGTCTTCCATCAGAATCTGAATGGGAGTACTCCGCTCGAGGCGGGACTTTAACCCCATTCTGGACGGGAGCGACGATTTCACCTAGCCAGGCGAATTACAATGGCGTGGGCACCTACGCGAACGGAAGTCAGGGAGAAAACAGAGGACAGATCATCGACGTTGCAAGCTTAGATGCACCAAACCCTTGGGGACTTCACGATGTGCACGGAAACGTGTGGGAATGGGTTCAAGACCCATATCAAAATAGTCTTGCAGGTATACCAACGGATGGTTCTCCTCGTCCAACGGAGAAAGAGAACAATAATCGTGTGCTACGGGGCGGTGCATGGAACAATTTTCCGGCAAATCTTCGAGCTGCCAATCGGTACAATAAACCGGCTGACACTCAGTTAGATTCGATTGGTTTTCGTATCGCCAGAACACTAAATCCCTGACCATCTTGCACTTGAGTTAAATCGCTCTTGCCACTTTGAAAAGATTACTTCGCACGACGATTGCGCCGACGTTGTTTGGCGTTTGAGCTGTAAGTGATTGTAATTGTGTTGATTTTTATGGTGCTGCCGGAGAGATTTGAACTCTCGACCTCTCCCTTACCAAGGGAGTGCTCTACCCCTGAGCTACGGCAGCGTCTGGGCTTGGTGGATCGAGCCCGGCGTCCAACCGGCTTTTTCAAAAAAGCGATTTTTGAGACGCAAATGCTGGCCCCGATCGGCGCCGCCGACCGGAATGAGGGCGCTTTTGCCATAAGAGCCATTGGGACGCAAGCGGTGATTTGGTTTTTTTTGAGCTGGATCCGCTTTGCGAAGGGCAGGCTTCCCATCGGTGCGCGCCGGGCGTGATTTCCGGCTGAAATCCGGGGAATACCATGCTGTGGATAGCGCCGCAGACCTGCGAAATTTGCAAACGGTCATTGCGTGTTATCCGCCGTCCTGCCGGCACTTGTCTTCTGGTCCTTTATCTATCGTTTCGCTTCGCTATGAAACGGGCACCGTTCCGCTTTGCAGCGGACTGCCCGGTTGGTAAAAGGACTAAAGCGACGAGCGGGCAGACAACGAGATGAGCGAAAAAGACCAGAAGGACCAACCTGTTGAGGGCAAGAGTGTGGACGCCTCCGAAACGAGGGTGCCTGCCGGAAAAAAAGCGAAGGCACCGACGCGGGAGGACCGGCTTGCCGAAGCGCTGAGAGCCAACCTCCGCCGCCGCAAGAGCGCCGCCAAGGCGAAGCGCGAAGACTGAATTCCTGAGGACAATTGGTCCAACAGAGCGCTTCCGCCATCAAAACGCCCGATCCCCGGCTTAGCGCTGCCTTGCATGGGTCGCAACTTGTGTGTAGACCGCAGGTTTGGTGTGAATGGCTTCTAGGGGACGGCCGGAAAGCAAATCGGCTGCATTCGGGGTTCATATGGACAGTATCAAGGTTGTTGGCGGCGCGGAGCTGAACGGTATCATTCCGATTTCCGGTGCGAAGAACGCGGCATTGCCGCTGATGATCGCTTCGCTTCTAACCGACGAGACCCTGACACTTTCCAACGTGCCGCGCCTGCGCGATGTCGCCCAGCTGATGCAGATCCTCTCCAATCACGGCGTTGATTATTCGGTCAACGGGAAGCGGTCCGGACAGGACGAGCTGGCCGGCCAGACGTTGAACCTGACCGCGCGCGAAATCGTTGATACCACTGCGCCTTACGAGCTGGTTTCCAAGATGCGAGCCAGTTTCTGGGTCATCGGCCCGCTGGTGGCCCGCATGCGCGAAGCACGTGTGTCGTTGCCCGGCGGCTGCGCCATCGGAACGCGCCCCGTCGACTTCTTCATCGACGGCCTGGCAGCGCTCGGCGCGGATATCGAGATCGAGGGCGGCTATGTGGTCGTGAAGGCACCGGGCGGGCTGAAAGGCGCGCGGGTCGAATTCCCGAAGATTTCGGTCGGCGCGACACACACGATCATGATGGCCGCAACACTAGCCGACGGTGAAACGGAACTGGTCAACGCCGCACGTGAGCCCGAAGTGGTGGACCTGGCCCGGTGCCTCAAGGCCATGGGCGCCAGGATCGAGGGCGAGGGCACCTCTACCATTCGCATTCAGGGCGTGCCGCGGCTTCACGGAGCCCACCATGCGGTCGTTCCGGACCGGATTGAAACGGGCACTTATGCCATGGCGGTTGCCATGACCGGCGGTGATGTTCTGCTGCAGGGCGGACGCGCCGACCTGCTGGATACGGCGCTGGATACGCTGCGCCAGGCGGGCGCGGACATCACCCAGACGAATGAGGGCATCAAGGTCTACCGGAACGGCAACGGCATTCAGCCGGTCAATGTCACCACCGAACCTTTCCCGGGTTTCCCGACCGATCTGCAGGCCCAGTTCATGGCGCTGATGACGAAGGCGGGCGGCTCAAGCCAGATCACCGAGACGATTTTCGAAAACCGTTTCATGCATGTGCAGGAGCTCGCGCGGCTCGGGGCACAGATCCATGTGGACGGACGTACGGCAACTGTCGACGGCGTTTCCATGCTGCGCGGTGCGCCGGTCATGGCGACCGATCTCAGGGCGTCCGTGTCGCTTGTGATCGCCGGACTGGCCGCAGAGGGAGAAACCACGGTCAACCGGGTCTACCATCTCGACCGCGGCTTTGAGCGCCTGGAAGACAAGCTCACCCGCTGCGGTGCGCAGATCGAGCGGATTTCCGGATAGGTTCTGGTTCCCTTGCTGCCCCGGAGTTGATCTGGGCCGGAATTGACGGGTGGAAACTCAGTTTCCTGCTCTCTCCGGTCGTGCCACAGCTCGACCATGGGACCCATACCGTGACCTCACCTGACGAGTGAGCATGCGTTTGTAGCGAAGGCACGGCTTGGATTGCCGGATCAAGCCCGGCAATGACGTGTCATGTTGGGACGTTCCGTGACGAATGCATATGTCGCGCTCTATTAAGCTGGTGGTGCACACGACGGACCAGGTTGGCGCAAAGAGACACTCTCACTTGGCTTGCTGGCGCTCGATCACCCGGCCTCTCGATGTAAAGGACGGGCCGGGCCCACCGCTGCCGCTTGTCATGATGGCTTCGGCGATCGGGCTGAGCGCGGGTGTGTCTGATGTCCAGACGACCACGAAATTTGCACCGACGCCGCCGCTGGTATCGTTGATCGGAATGAGAACCGTTTTCGACTGCAGCGGCGCGAGCTCCAACGGGGCTTCCAAAAGGCTGCGCAATAACTTCCCGTCCTCGCCATGATAGTCGACCCGCATCAGGGTCAGGGCCGTTTCCGGATCGACATTGTGAACCGCAAGCGTCGCCGCCAGCAGATCTGAACGGTTCGGATAGGAAAAGATCCTGGAATAGGCAGGAACGTAGATCGTTTCGCCGACCACCTTTTCAGTAAAGTCCTGTGCCGAAGAAGGAGAGATCCAGAAAGCGGTCAGAAGCAAAAGAAGGCCGGACAGTTTGTTGAGCATGGTTTTTCCGGTGTTGCACGGTATTTTCAACATGACGGCACTGTCCTTGATGCGTGTCTGGATTGCAAGAGAGGGCCCCTTGCGGAACGGTTTCCGGTAAGGCAGTTAGGGTCATGGAAGGAAGGTTCATGGGCGCACAGACAATCAGGTTCCTGATCCAGGTTTGCTTTGCCATGGCGGGCCTGCTCGCAGTTGTTTTCGTCGCACCTCCTTATGGTCCGACGCTTGGGTTTTTCCTACTTGTCTTCGGTCTCTGGCTTGGGCGCCGGGTGTTCAAGCGCATCGCAAACCTCGACGAAATCAAGGAAGACCTGCGCCAACGAGTGGATGAGGGGCCGTAACAGCCGCCACATGCTTATTCTTCGTTGCCAAACGGGGAATTCCGCATTAGGTCATCCCCCTTGGGACCCGGGCAGACTTCACCTATATGCGGTTTGCCGAAAAACCAATAACCGGATCAGAATCAGGCCGCTATGGATCAGCTGAAACTTGCCGCTCTCGACCAGGAAGATCTTCAGGTTCTCTCCGCACATCTGCAGGACGCCATTTTGACCGTGGCGGACATCCGCTACCTGCCCAATGAAAAGAAGGCTGTGTTTGTGTTCAACCGATTTGTCTGGGACAAAGAGGCGGACAAACGCACGAAGGAACATGAGCGCCGCAGATCTGCCCTTGCCATTGCGCAGGTCAAGGCCATGAAGGCGCAAAACATCCGCCAGGATGCAAAGGGGGCTGTCCTGGAACTGCTTGCGGTCACCTTTGAAGGCGGCGAAGAACCCTCCGGGACAATACAGCTTGCCTTTGCCGGTGGAGCCAGCCTGGCGCTGGATGTCGAGTGCATCGAAGCGCAGCTTTCCGACCTGGGAGCTGCCTGGTCGACGCCCAACCTGCCGCAGCACGATCTCAGCTGAGCGACGTGACTATTCTACCGGTGCCCGGCACCAAACCTGAGGGAGATGCGCGTGGTTCTACGCCTTAACAGCACCGAGGCCGGGTTCGAGCAGACGTTCGCCGATCTCCTGGCAGGCAAGCGGGAAGTGTCGGAGGATGTTGATCAGGTCGTTCGGGACATCATCGAGGCAGTCCGCCTGAACGGCGATGCCGCCGTTTTGGATTACACCGCAAAATTCGACCGGCTGGAGGCGGCAGATATGTCGGCGCTTGCCGTCTCCGAGATGGAAATCGAAAACGCGGTGAGAGAAGTTCCGGCGGAAACGCTGGACGCCCTCAAGCTCGCCCACGACCGGATCCACGCACACCACCTTCGCCAGATGCCGCAGGATGACCGCTACACGGATGGCATTGGCGTGGAACTTGGCTCGCTCTGGACAGCGGTTGAGGCCGTTGGCGTTTATGTGCCGGGCGGCCTTGCTAGCTACCCGAGCTCTGTTCTTATGAATGTTGTGCCGGCGAAGGTTGCGGGCGTTGAACGCATCGTCATGGTAGTGCCGAGTCCCGATGGCGTGCTGAACCCGCTGGTGCTGGCGGCTGCCAAGGTTGCCGGTGTAACCGAGATCTACCGGATCGGTGGGGCCCAGGCTGTTGCGGCGCTGGCTTTCGGCACGGAAACGATCGCGCCGGTGGCCAAGATCGTCGGACCTGGAAACGCCTTCGTGGCTGCGGCCAAGCGCAGAGTGTTCGGTACGGTCGGGATCGACATGATCGCCGGCCCGTCGGAAGTCCTGATCGTGGCAGATGGCGAAAACAACCCGGACTGGATCGCAGCCGACCTTCTGGCGCAGGCCGAGCACGATACGGCGGCCCAGTCGATCCTGATAACCGATAGCGCCGATTTGGCGGAGCAAGTGGAAAAGGCTGTCGAGGCGCAGCTCAAGACGTTGCCGCGCGAAGAAGTTGCCCGGGCAAGCTGGGAAGATTTCGGAGCTGTCATCCTGGTAGAGGATCTGGACGCGGCGATGCCGCTTGCCAACCGGATCGCGCCAGAGCACCTTGAATTGGCGGTCGCCGACCCGGAAGCTCTGTTGAAGAAGGTTCGCAACGCGGGCGCTGTTTTTCTCGGACATTACACGCCGGAGGCCATCGGTGATTATGTCGGCGGGTCCAACCACGTCCTGCCAACGGCCCGCTCGGCGCGGTTTTCCTCAGGTCTTTCCGTTCTCGAATTCGTCAAGCGCACCTCGATCCTGAAGTGCAATGCTGACAATCTGCGTTCGCTCGGCCCGGCAGCGATCACTTTGGGCGAATCTGAGGGGTTGTCGGCGCACGCGCGCTCTGTTTCCATCAGGCTGAACATGTAACCGAGATTCAAAGGGCTTCTCGCACATGAGTGGATCGCAACCGGATACCAGCTCGCAATCCGCCGGCAGCCGGCTGGTGGACATCGTCCTGGACGAAGCCTCTATCGCGCGTTCGACCCCTGAGGTGGAACATGACCGCGCGGTCGCGATTTACGACCTGATCGAGGAAAACTGCTTTCAGCCGGTTGGTCACCCCGTATCGAAATACGTCCTGAATCTGGCGGTTGTCGAAAAGAAGCTCGTGTTCCGGATCACGACGGAGGACGAGCAGGAAGTCGTTACCCATGTCCTGTCGCTGTCACCCCTGCGCAAGATCGTCAAGGACTATGACCTGATCTGCGAGAGCTACTACGAAGCCATCCGCCATGCGACGCCCAGCCAGATCGAGGCGATCGACATGGGCCGGCGCGGCGTACATAATGAGGGCTCCACCATCTTGATGGAGCGCCTGGAAGGGAAGATCGAAGTGGACATGCAGACCGCCCGTCGCCTGTTCACGCTCGTATACGCTCTTCATTGGAAAGGCTGAGGTAAATGACCGGGCCGGGCCTTCGTCCGACTGCGGTTTTGTTTGCCTGCGGGATGAATTCCGTGCGCTCACCCATGGCTGAAGCCTTGATGCAAAAACTGTTTCCGGGACGGATTTATGTGCGTTCCGCGGGCGTGCGCAGCGGCAAGATCGACCCGTTCGTGGACGCGGTGATGGCCGAGATGGGCATCGACATGAGCAAGCACCAGCCCAAGACCTTTGAGGACCTGGACGAGGAGGGTTTCGACCTGATCGTGACGCTGGCACCCGAAGCCCACCACAAGGCGCTGGAGATGACGCGTACCGATGCCATGGAGGTGGAATACTGGCCGACAATGGATCCGACGCTTGCCACCGGCAGCCGCGAACAGATCCTGAACGAATACCGCACGGTGCGCGATCAGCTTATGATGCGCATCAAGAAGCGCTTTGACTGGTCGCCCAGCGCGGCCGACTGAGTTTTCTTTTTTGTAAGGATCGGAAAGAAAGGTTCACTTTCAGGCGCTAATCCGTTAGTTTCCCCGGCACCCGCGGGCAGGGCCCGCTTTATTCAGGATATCAAATGGCCAAAGAAGAAGCTCTGGAGTTTCCGGGCGTCGTAACAGAACTGTTGCCGAATGCGACGTTCCGCGTAAAACTGGAAAATGACCACGAAATCATCGCTCACACGGCAGGGCGTATGCGCAAGAACCGGATCCGCGTCCTGGCGGGTGACAAGGTTCTTGTTGAAATGACCCCTTATGATCTCACCAAGGGGCGGATCACCTACCGCTTCAAATAAGCGGTCCCGTCAAGGTGATGCCGGCTTTCAGGCTTTTGCGCTTATGACCGATGTTCCCCAGCTCATATTGGCTTCCGCTTCACCGCGCCGCCTCGCACTGCTGCAGCAGATCGGGCTGGAGCCTGATCATCTCATGCCGGCCGATATTGACGAGATGCCCAAGAAGCACGAGACGCCCCGCAGCCTGGCGCTGCGGCTGGCACGGGCCAAGGCTGAGGCAGTGCGTCAGACGGCGGATCTCTCCGAACAGACGCAGGGCGGTATTGTACTGGCGGCCGACACGGTCGTTGCGGTCGGACGCCGCGCCTTGCCGAAAGCGGAACTGACCGACCAGGCCCTGACTTGCCTGTCACTGCTCTCGGGCAGGGGACACAGGGTGTTTACCGGCGTTGCCGTGGCCGAGGCAAACGGCAAGGTCCGCTCAAAACTCGTCGAGACCCGCGTGCGATTCAAGCGCTTGTCCCGCAAGGACATCGACGACTATATTTCTTCAGGCGAATGGCGGGGCAAGGCGGGCGGCTATGCGATCCAGGGCCTTGCCGGAAGTTTTGTCGTCAAACTCGTCGGCTCTTATCCGTCGGTGGTCGGATTGCCGCTTGTTGAAACGGCCAACCTTCTGAGCGCCGCAGGCTATCCTGTCCATCAAGGATGGGCGATCGCTGCGGCCTGAAGACGAAGATCTGTCCACCGGATCAATCCTGCGAGGCAAAATGGCGGCAAACGAAAAGAAGTCCACCAGTCGGCGTATGCGCCCTTGTCCGATCTGCTCGAAACTGTCGACACAGGAAAACTATCCCTTCTGCTCCGACCGCTGCGCCAAGATTGACCTCAATCGGTGGTTTTCCGAAGGTTACACGATCCCGGTGGTCGAGACCGACGACATCGATGAAAGCAATTTTCCGGACGAAAAGTAGCGCCGCCGTAGCGCCTCTTTTGAGGGCATGTACGAACCGCTGCCCGGCTGGCGCACGGAGTAATCCCCGCATTTGGAGCGGGTGAGTAGTTATCTGGCTAATTTTATGCAGGTCATTTGCCAGTGGCCACTTGCAGTTGCCGGAAATCTGATCAAAGATTTTCCCACACCGGCTAACCCGGCCCGATTTTCCGGTTCCGACAGGACATAACGGTGCTCTGATTAAGAGCGTACCTTGAAGTATTGGGATCGATCGGGGGGGAAGGTGACGGCCGGCAGAAATGCCGGAGCCTAACGAACAACCAAGAACATGTGCGAGGGTCTGATGAAGAACCGTTTTGTGACCGCTGCGGTGCTGTCTCTTTCGACGGCACTGCCGACAGCAGCCTATGCTGACTTTTCCCTATCGATTTTGCATTTGAATGACCTGCATTCGCGCATCGAATCGATCAACAAATACGATTCCACCTGTGGTCAGGAAGACGAGGCGGAAGGAAAGTGCTTCGGTGGCATCGCCAGGATCAAGACGATGCTGGATCAGCGCCGGGCCGAATTGGAAGCTGACGGCAAGAATGTCGTCGTCGTCGATGCCGGCGACCAATTCCAAGGCTCTCTGTTTTACACGACCTACAAGGGCGACGCGGCCGTTGAATTCCTCAACGGCATGAATATCGATGTCATGGCTGTCGGCAATCACGAATTCGACGATGGTCCGGAAGCACTCGCCAACTTCATCGACAAGGCGGAGTTCCCGGTTATTTCAGGCAATATTGAGGTCAACGGTGAACCGGCCCTGAAAGGCAAGGTTCCCGGTGTCCTGATTCTGGAAAAAGGCGGTGAGCGGATCGGCATTGTGTCGACCCTGGCTGAAGATACGGTCGACACCTCGTCTCCAGGGCAGGGTGTTCGGTTCATAAAGGCCGAGGACTATCTGAAAGGGGCTGTCGAAGGGCTTGAAGCAGCCGGCATCAACAAGATCATCGCCGTCACGCATATGGGTTTGCCGGGCGACATTGAAATCGCGGAAAACGTGCCCGGCATCGACGTCATTGTCGGGGGCCATTCCCACACGCTGCTGTCCAACACGCAGGAAGGAGCTTCCGGCCCTTATCCGGTTCTCGCCACCAATCCGGACGGCAAGGAAGTCCCGATTGTCCAGGCCTATGCCTACGGCAAGTTCCTGGGCGAGCTGGACGTGACCTGGGATGATGACGGCAACCTCATAAAGGCCGAAGGTGAACCGATCCTGCTGGATGCGTCCGTTACGCCGGACGAGGGGTTTGCCGCACGCGTTGCCGAACTGGCTGCGCCGATCGAGGAGCTGAAGGCAAAGGTTATCGGCTCGACCGAGGATGCGGTCGACGGCGACCGTGGGTCCTGCCGCGCAGGCGAATGCCAGATGGGCAATCTTGTCGCCGATGCCATGCTCGATCGAGTCAAGGACCAGGGGGTTCAGATTGCCATCCAGAACGGCGGCGGTCTGCGCGCTTCGATCGATGGCGGCGAAGTCACCATGGGCGAGGTTCTCACGGTTCTGCCGTTCCAGAACACCTTGTCGACGTTCCAGCTCAAGGGTTCCGATGTTATCGCCGCCCTGGAAAACGGTGTCTCGCAGGTTGAAGAGGGCGCCGGTCGTTTCCCCCAGGTCTCCGGGCTGAAATACTCCTGGACTCCCAAGAAGGATCCCGGCAGCCGTATTCTGCTTGTGGAGGTCATGGAAGACGGCAACTGGGTACCGCTTGATGCGGACAAGGTCTACGGCGTTGTTTCCAACAACTACATGCGCGGCGGTGGCGATGGCTACAAGGTCTTTGCCGAGAGCGGTCAGAACGCTTACGACTACGGTCCCGGACTTGAAGTCGTGGTTGCAGACTACCTTGCCGCGCGCAACGGCTACACGCCGTTCACCGACGGCCGGATCACCGAGCAGTAAGCCGGCCGGCAGGAGAAGCGACCGGAGGCGCGCGGATGAACCGCGCGCCTTTTGCGTTTGCTGAACGGGTCTCAGTGCGCGTCAAAAGCAGTTGTTTTTCAGGGTCTTGTGAGGAGGCTCTGTTATCCCCGTTCACGCGATTGCCACACCACAAAAAACTTTGCCGGGGTGCTGGACAAGGTCTGAGCGAGCCTCTATAAGAACCGGGCTTTCAGCGAACGGGGCTTTGTCCCGGCACACGCGCAAGGCACGCCCAGATAGCTCAGTTGGTAGAGCAGCGGATTGAAAATCCGCGTGTCGGTGGTTCGATTCCGCCTCTGGGCACCACTTTTCTTTCTGATATCCTTCATCTCTTCGACAGCATGCACAGTTCAAGCCTTTCGGTTTAACGGTGTTCAAGCGTCGGGTTTGACAGTTTTTGTTCTCCGGCTGGTCCCGGTACAAACTTCGCGACTACCTAGTCATCCAAAGATCGCGCAAAGGTCATGACCCAGCCCGGCACGATAGCGCCTGCGTGCGCACCTGAAGATGTTTGGCTCATAGACTTTGGGGATCAGGCCATCAATTGCAATGTTCGGACTTGAGTATTCGCGCGGTGCTATTGATGAGTGAGAAACTCTTATGCACGCTGGAACGTTTGTGAGGATCGCAGCGTTTGAAACCTCTGCCTTCAACACGAGAAGCCAAAGCCGAAATCAACTAAAAATTGTCGGCGAAGGGATGGGTTGAGCCGTCCACCAAATCCGAAATGGATTTCAGTTTTGGACCGTGCGCAAGTATCTTTTCTTCATCATATGCGGCGAACCCGAGCAACAGACCTTTCCGTCGTCGTTTGGACGAATAATAGATCGAAAGGGCGCGCGCAGTCGTTTTTTGCTCCCACAGATCCAACGACACTTGCCGATCGTTTGCGGACATCTGCAAGGGCAAAATGAAGTGCATTCCGCTTTCAAATTCGGCTGCTGGAGGCGTGTATCCCAGAAATCTGTCCAGGACATGCGCCATGCAGATTTGTCGGGCGTGGTAAAGCTCGCGCATGCGGCGCAAATGGGCGGCGTAAAGGCCGCGGTGCATGAACTCGGCCAGAACCATTTGCTCAAGGATGGGCGCGTGCCGGTCTATGACAGCACGCGCTCTGGCGAAATCAAGCGCCAGGTCCTTCGGCGCAACGACATAGCCGAGACGAAACGAGGGCAACAGCGTTTTTGAGAACGTGCCGATCATGATGACCCTGTCGTCGGCATCCTGGCTTTTGATCGCAGGTCTTATGCCGCCCTTGTAAAAAAACTCGCAGTCGTAGTCGTCTTCCAGGATCCAGGCACCGGAACTGCTGGAAAACGAAAGCATCTGTCCCCTTCGTTCACTCGACATTCGGCCCCCGAGAGGATAGTGGCGCGCTGGCGAGGTCACGATCATCCGGGGGGCTGGGAAGGACTTTCGCCCCTTTTCGAAATTCATGCCGTTTTGGTCGGCTTCGACCGGATAAACCGTGCAGCCGTTTGCAGCCAGTGTGGCGCGGGTCCCGATGTAACCCGGTTCTTCGATCCATACGGGATCGCCGCGTTCGAGCAGCAGTCGCGTCACGAGATCAAGGCTTTGTTGCGAACCGGTCGTGATGATGACCTGGTCGGCCTGGCAATCGACTTTGCGCGTGACCCGCAGGTGGTGAACGATTGCCTCGCGCAGCGGTTCATACCCGGCGTTTGTCACGTTGACGAGGATGTTGCCCTTGAGGCGGCCGGTGACCTCGTTCATGAGTCGAAGCCAGGAGCGCATGGGGAACGAGGTAATGTCCGGCACATCCGGCATGAACGGTGTCGGGGTCTCCGTCAGCGCTCCCGGGTTCTGGGTCACCAGATTTCTTCCGCGCGCGGACAGCCGTCGAAACGGGTAGCTTTCGGACGCAACGGGAAGTCGTTCGCCTGGCTCCTGAACGTATCCTTCAGAAATATCTTCGGTTTCGTCGGTTGTCACAAAGGTGCCGGCGCCGACGCGGGAGTCCAGCAAACCCTCTGCAGTGAGAGTTTCGAAGACATGAAGAACCGTGTTCCTGGACACGCCCCAGTCTCTGGCCAAGGCTCGCGTTGACGGGAGCCGTGTTCCTCTCTGCAGTCGCCCGGACGTCACCGCCTGGCGAAACACAGCACTGATCTGTTCATGGATCGGAGTGTCTCCATTCCGATCCAGCTCTATTGAAACCAGCGCCCCCAATGAGCCGATCCGTGCCATCCGGTATTCCACGTATAAGAGCCAATTTCGCTCAAATTATCTCAAAATGGACCTGATGCTCAATGGCTAAGCATGCACAAATTATATCCACGCGACACGCTCAAAAAGAAATACCCACGTGTGATCGGGGTCTTTCAAACTAGAGCGCGAATAAACCCAAAACGTTGGTTCAAAACTCTTAAGCAACTTGGTCGCGTTCAAAAGTCAAAACATACCCAGTTATTAAAGAGTTGAATCACTTAGCCGGGGAATAAATATGTCAAAGAGAGAAAATCTAAAGTCGGTCGTAAATGATCTTGAGTCGGGCGCGCTTACTCGACGTACTTTTTTAGCTCGAGCGTCAGCACTTGGCGTTTCAACCGCTGTTGCGAACTTCATAGTGCAATCTCCACTCGGTGCCTCGAAAGCGTACGCGGCTATCTCGGGACCGGAAGAACGCGCCTGGGCGCTTGCTCAGGAAATGGCGGCAAAAGCCCAGAAAAAAACACTGACGCTTTTGATCCCCACAGGGTCGATCGGCAACATGACACCCTATGTCGACAAATGGAAAAATGAGCTCGGCATCACGCTTGAGTTCATTGAGGAACCTGACGAAGTCGTTCACACAAAGGGCATGCAGGAAGCTGTCGCCAAGACAGGGCGATACGATGTGATGATGCCGACAGCTATGTCCTACCCGGACTGGATCGATTCGGGCGTCATTTATGATCTGACGGAGTGGACGGAACAGTACAATCCTGAGCTATTCAACCCGGACTATGGCGTTGTTTTCCCCGCAAGCCACCATGCGCAGCTCTACAATGGCCGCGTCGCGGGCCTGTTGAACGACGGCGATCAAATCACGCTGATTGGCCGGGCAGACCTTATCGAAGCGAAGGCGAAGGCGTTCGAGGACAAATTCGGATATCCGCTGACGATGCCAAAAACCTGGAAGCAATACTACGACATTGCATCCTTCATGCATGACCCGGACAACAACTTCTTCGGAAGCCTCGAATACCGTTCGCGCTACTACGTGAAGTGGATGTTCATGCAGCGCTTGATGTCGAAGGGGCGCCTCTATTTCGACGGCGAGATGAACCCGACTTTCAATTCCGACGAGGGTCTGGCGGCACTTGAAGATATGCTGGCGATGAACGCTTACCTGCATCCGGATGCGTTCTCGTTCACCTGGTCGTCAAACTACAACTCGTTTGGCCGCGGCGAAGGCTTCATGAACATCGTTTGGCCGTCCGGCTACAAGTATTCGATGAACCCGAAAACAGGGCCGGCGACCCACGGCAAGATTGCGGCGACGGTCATGCCGTCGGACACATTGGCCGATGGAACCGAACTTTATGCAGGCCTGTTCTGCTGGGGTTATGGCTACGCGGTCTCCAAGTACTCGGCCAATCCTGAACTTGCCTATGCATATGCCCAGTGGATGACGTCTCCGACGATCGGAGCCGACGCTATTCCGTATCTCGGCGGCTACTCGGATCCCTACCGCGTCAACCACATGAAAGAGCCGACTCCGCGCCTCGTCGAAACGTATGGCGAGCCTTATCTGCAGACGCTTTACGACAACATGGTCAATACAGTGCCGGATTTCTGCCTGCCAGGAGGCTTCGAATATCAAGATGCCCTCGACAAGGAGATCCACGCGTGCATGACCGGTGCGAAAACACCCAAGGAAGCGCTCGACGACGCGGCGCGTTCAGTGGACCGCATCACGCGGCGCGTTGGTCGCGACAAGGTAAAGCAGTCCTGGATGGCGCTTGCCAAAAACCTTGCCGATCCGATCAAGAAGGCCTCCGGCGCCGACACCTGGGTGTAACGGCCGTTCGCCGAAGCCGCGGGGCACCTGCCTCGCGGCCGGTCTCTCAGACATGATCCTTGCCGAGCCTCAAGCTTTTTCCCGTGACCACACCGGTATGACCAGATGACCATGCGCACAGATACACTGCCTGAAGCTATGACGGTTTCCGCCGACGAGGAACCCGTTAGCCAGCGCAAGGGAACGCGGCGCAAGACGCTCGGTAAGGCTCTCCTGTTACCGGGACAACTCATCTCCGTGTTTGTTCTGGTCGTGCCGCTGCTGGTGGCATTCTACATGAGTTTCACGGACTGGTCGCCGACACGCGGTGCGCTGACGTCAGCCCGGTTTATCGGCCTCTTCAATTACGAAGAACTGCTGGTCTATGACACGCGCTTTGTCGAAGCCGTTCTGCGTACACTGGTCTTTGCCGCAATCTGCCTGTCGCTGGAGTTCCTCATCGGGCTCGGTCTTGCTGTCTTGTTTCTAAGGCAGTTTCGCGGCAAGGCGATCCTGTTTTCGATGCTTTTGACCCCCATGATGGTGTTACCGGTTGTCGTGGGCTACACCTTCTGGATGCTGTTCCAGTCGAACGGCCCGATCAATCAGTTGATTGAGCTGACTTTCGGCGCAGGGGCGTCGCCCGATTGGTTCAAAAGCGCACTGCTGGCCCAGATCACCGTGATCGTGACAGAGGTTTGGCACTGGACTCCGCTGTTCTTCCTCATCCTGCTCTCCGGCCTCAACGCGGTGCCTGAAAACCCGATCCGTGCGGCGGTCATTCTTGGCGCCAGTCCGCGGCAGGTTTTCTGGCGCGTTGTCTTGCCGATGCTGTTGCCTGTGATCGTGATCGCCTTTGTCATCCGCGCGATGGAAATCATCAAGCTGTTCGATGAGGTTTTCATGCTGACGCGTGGCGGTCCCGGATCGTCGACCGAAACGATCAGCCTCTACATCTACAAACTGGCTTTCAACGATTTCCAGCTCGCCTACGGCGCGGCCGCAGCCTTCCTCGTCCTTATCGGGACGCTCGGACTTGTTCATCTGCTGCTTACACCGGTGCGCAATCAGCTTCTGGAGGCTCGCAACTGATGTCCGATCGCCCGCTCACTCTGCCGCTTGCACTTCTTCTGGGTCTCGTCACCGTCGTCACCTTGTTTCCGGTGTTCTGGATCCTGATGACGGCCATCAAGCCGCCAACCGACTGGAATGCGGTTCCGGCGATCTGGGTGCCGAGCGAACCGACGCTTGTCAATTTTCAAACCCTGTTCGACCCGGAAGCTCTGGGTGTCTACGGCGTCGGCGGCGTCAGCGAAGCAGCGACCCAGGCCGTTTTCGGGTCGCTTCTGGCTTCGATCGTCGCGACAGCACTTTCCGTCGGCATCGGCCTTGCGGCTGCCATTGCACTGTCGCGCTACAGCGGCGGAGGGCGTGCAACTCCGTTGATTATCCTCTCCGGGCGTATGTTCCCACCGGCCGCGATCGCCGTGCCCTTTGTGATCATCTTCTCCACGATTGGGCTCATCGATACCTATTTCGGCCTGATTGCGATCTATATCGCGGTGACTTTGCCTTTCTCGACTTGGATGCTCAAAAGCTTTGTCGACGAGGTTCCAAAAGAGGTCGAAGAAGCGGCGATGCTGGACGGCCTGACGCGCGCCCGCGCCCACCTGACCGTTACGATCCCGCTGATCAAAGGCGGACTGTTCGCCACGACCTTGTTCATTTTCATTCTCAACTGGTCGGAATTCCTTTTCGCGCTCGTGCTGTCCTACACCACGATCGAAACGATCCCGGTTCGCCTTGCCAAATACGTGACGGCGACAGCCGGCACCCTCTACGGGGTTCAGGCAGCACTCGCGGTGCTTGCGATGGTGCCGCTCGTGATCGCCGGTTTCCTGATCCAGAACCATCTCGCGCGCGGGATGACATTCGGAGCCGTGAAACGATGACCCGACACAAGCTGGAACTTATTGGCCTGCGCAAGGAATATGACGATGGCAACGTCGTTGCGGTAGATGGCATCGATCTCGCTGTGGAGAGTGGCGAAACCATTGCGCTGCTAGGACCTTCAGGCTGCGGAAAGTCGACGACACTCAACATGATTGTCGGCCTGGAAGAACCAACCGGCGGCGACATTCATATCGACGGCAAATCGGTTGTCGGGCTCCCGCCGGGCAAACGGAATATCGGCCTCGTCTTTCAGGACTACGCCGTGTTCACGCATATGACGGTGGCGAAAAATCTGTCTTTCGGGCTCGAAGTCAGCGGTCTGCCGCGATCGGAAATAAATCGGCGCGTGGGGGAAGCCGCCGAACTGCTGGGTTTGACGGACTTGCTGCAGGAAAAGGCGACGCGCCTTGGCGGCTCACAGCTTCAACGGGTTGCAATCGGACGTACCCTGGTCACCAAGCCCGCAATTCTGCTGCTGGACGAACCGCTTTCGAACCTGGAAGCGGAGGCCCGGCAAGCGATGCGAAATGAGTTGCGCCGTCTGCAAAACGAGATCGGTTTGACCATCGTTTATGTGACGCACGATCAGACGGAGGCGCTCTCACTCGCAAATCGGATCGCAGTCATGAGCGCGGGTAAAATCCGCCAGTTCGACGCTTCCGGGACGGTTTACAATGAGCCTGCCCATACCTTTGTCGCCAGCTTCCTGGGCTCTCCGGCCATGAACCTCGTCCGCGGTGAACTTCGCCGCGACGGGCAGGCACTCGCCTTTCAGTCGGGCGCGTTGACCGTTCCGCTGCCGGCCCGCTTCGATGCGATGGCACCTGCCGATCAGGCGCCGGTGACGCTGGGAATTCGTCCGGAAAACCTCAGGATCGGTCAGCCGGGCGACAGTGGACTGATTTCGACTGTTTCCGTTGTTGAACCGAGAGGCCCGGAGGCGGCGCTGACTGTTGAAGCTGCCAACACGGATTTTGCAGTTGTCGTTCCGTCCGCAGCCCGGCCCGAACCCGGAGAGGAAGTTTCCCTGCAATTCCCGGAGGACTCACTCGTTCTTTTCTCGGGTGAAACAGATCGCAATCTGGCCCTGCCTCACAATGTGGAGGAAGCGGCATGACCGTCCATCCCATGATCACAAGCGCGGCCCTTCATATGGATGGGGTGTCGAGAAGGTTCGGCAAGACCCAGGCTCTGAACGCGATCAATCTGACTGTTCCGACCGGATCGTTTGTTGTTCTCCTGGGGGCGGCAGGCGCCGGTAAGACGACAACGATGCGCATTGCCGCCGGTCTGGAGGACGCCGACGAAGGCGCGGTGCTGCTGAGCGGTATTGATGTCGACGGTGTTCAGCCAAAGGACCGGGACATTGCGATGATTTTCGACAATCTCGCGCTTTATCCGAACAAGACGGGATACGACAACCTCGCAAATCCCCTAAAAATCAGAAAGATGGCGCAGCACGCCGTTGATGAGCGCGTTCATGCGGTATCGTCCACGCTGCGCATCGGGCACGTTCTGAAACGTTTACCGAAAACAATGAGCGGCGGCGAACGTCAACGCGTGGCCCTTGGCAGGGCGCTTGTGCGCGAGCCGAAGTTGTTTCTGCTCGACGAACCGCTCTCGAGTCTCGATGCAATGCTGCGCGTCGAGCTGCGGGCCGAGCTGAAGCGATTGCAGCAGGAGCATGGCTACTCTTTCCTGCTGGCGACACCTGATTTCAACGAAGCGCTCGCCGTTGCCGACACGATTGTCATGCTCGTTGAGGGCGAGGTCCGCCAAGTCGCGAGCCCACAGGAGATCTACGAAGCTCCGGTCGACCGTGATGTCGCACGCTTTGTTGGTGCGCCTGAAATCAATCTGTTACCCGCCAGTGTGGTCGCCGGCGACGATGGAAGACACCTTGAGCTCCTCGGGGCCAGTCTGCCGCTTCCGGCAGGTCGTTTGAATTTTGACGGCGACTTCGAGGCGGGTATTCGGCCTGAACATGTCCAGATCGACCCGTCTGGAGCAGGCGCGCTTCAGGCATCCGTGGTCGATATCGAGCCGCTTGGACGCCTGTCCGCGCTCACGCTGGGCATTGGTCAGGAACAACTGCGCGTCACGCTCGCAGCGTCGCAAGCGGAACAAATGATCCCGGGATCAACGGTTGGTGTCGACATCGCTCTCGATTTTCTGATTGCGTTCGAGCGCGACACCGGACGGCGGCTCGACTGAGCGAACCAAATAGAGGCCCTCCATGTCCAAAGAAAATCGGAAATTCATCAAGACGACCTGCCCTCGCGATTGTTACGACGCCTGCGGAATGGTTGCAGCGGTCGACGACGGCCAGGTTCGTAAGGTCCTCGGCGATCCGGATCACCATGTGGCCAAAGGAGTTTTGTGCGGCAAATGTGCCATTGCCTATAACGGGGTGTGGCGGCAGCCGGACCGACGACTGACGCAGCCCCTGAAACGTGTCGGCAAAAAAGGTGAAGCCGCGTTTGAGCCGATTTCGTGGGATGAAGCCCTTGAGACGGTGGCCGGACGCTTGAAGCCGCTTCTTGAAGAAAAACGCAACGAGACAATCGTCCATGCCCACTACACGGGCACCGTCGGGCTTATCGCCGGCTGGTATCCGCTCCGGTTTTTCTCGCACATAGGGGCGACTGAAATCGACCCGGACACCGTTTGCAACAAAGCAGGCCATGTCGCACTCGAATACACGGTCGGTGATTCTCTTGACGGGTTTGATCCGGAAACCGCCAAAGATGCCGCGACCATTCTTGTCTGGGGGGCAAATCCTTCACACTCCGCACCCCACATGCACAAGGCCTGGCTGCGCGACCGATCAGCAAACATTGTCGTCATAGATCCTGTCGCCACCAATACGGCGCTTGATGTTGCGCGGACGCATTTGCAGCTTCGTCCGGGAACCGACGCGGCACTCGCGTTCGGTCTTCTTCATGTCGCGAAGTCACACCAGCTGCTTGATCGCGTGTTCATCCAGTCAAACGTCAAGGGCTTCGATGAAATTGAAGCGGCAATCGATGTATCGGATCCTGAAACCACCGCGGAGTTGACGGGGCTCCCGGCGGAAAAAATTATCGAAGTCGGGCTTGCCTACGCGAAGGGTCCATCGATGATCTGGATGGGGCAGGGCATGCAGCGGACATCCCGCGGCGGGAACGCATTCCGCGCCATCCTCGCGCTTGTTGCAGGCACGGGTCAGATGGGCAAACCCGGCACCGGCTTTTGTTACATGAACGGGCCGGGCACGCGCGGTATCGATATGGACAGCGCGACCGCTTCCCAGATCGCGCAGGACGGCCAGTCCGTCAGCCATATGGACATGGCAGATACGCTGGAAAATGCAGAGCAGTCGCAGGCCTTTTTTACCTGGAACTGCAACCCCCTGGCATCGTCGCCCGATCAAACGCGTCTGCGCAAGGCACTGGAGCGCGAAGACCTCTTCACGGTGGCGTGCGATGTCTTTCCCACCGACACGGTCGCCTATGCCGACATTGTGCTGCCTGCAGCGAGTTTCCTCGAGTTCAACGACATCGTCGCCCCGTATTTCCACCACACCTTGTCTGCGCAGGTCAAAATCCAGGAAGCGCCCGGAGAGGCGTTGCCCAACCAGGAGATCTTCCGCCGTCTGGCCAGCAAATTGGAGCTTGAGGAGCCGCTGCTTTTTGAAAGCGACGAAGTCCTGCTTTCGCGAATTCTGGCGATGACTTCTTACGAAGGCGATTTCGCAACCCTGTCCGAAGCTGGAACCGTTCAGCTTTTCGATGAGCCGCGCATGCAGTTCCCGGACGGGTTTGCAACACCGTCCGGGAAAATCGAAATCGCATCTGCAGCCGCCGAAGCTGACGGTTTGCCGCGCGTGCCGGAGCCGCATGCCGACAAACCGACCGAAGGCGGTCGGTTGCGCATTGTCTCCCCCGCATCCAAGTGGCAGATGAACTCTTCCTACGCCAACGATCCGGGCATCCAGGAGCAGATCGGTGCGATCGCTCTGCACTTGCATCCGCAAGACGCCGAAGCGCGCAACCTCTCAACAGGAGACGTTGCAACGCTGACCAACGAGGCCGGGGAACTGCCCGTCACAATCGACGTGAGTGAAATTGCACAACCCGGCATGGGTGTCGTTTACAAAGGCCGCTGGCCGAACGCAGAGCCTTCCGCGTCCAACATAAACGTCCTGCACAAGGGCGCAAAAAGCGATATCGGGGAAGCCACTTGTGTTCATTCCCTGGAAGCGGAGCTTGTTACCAGAGAGGCAGCCGAATGAGCACGGACGTGGATGTCGTCATCATCGGTGCAGGGCCTGTGGGGCTTTTTGCGGTTTTCGCATGCGGGCAACTTGGCATGCGCGCGGCGGTGATCGATGCACTCGCCGATCCCGGCGGGCAATTGACGGCGCTTTATCCGGAAAAACCCATCTACGACATCCCCGGACGTCCGCAAGTACGAGCGGACCGGCTTGTCTCAGACCTTGTTGAACAAGCGGCGCCTTATCGGCCGGCGTATTTTCTTGGGCAGGAGGCGAGGAGCTTGTCCGAGGATGCTTGCGGTGTTTTTTCCGTCGAGACGTCCAAGGGCGAGACAGTGCGCGCACGCGCAGTCGTGATCGCCGCAGGTGCAGGGGCGTTCGGCCCCAACCGGCCACCACTCAAGGACATTCGCGACTATGAGACAACCAGCGTTTTCTATCACGTTGCGCAACGGGATCGTTTTTCCGGCAAGCGCCTTGTGATCGCAGGCGGCGGCGACAGCGCTGTCGATTGGGCGCTGTCTTTGGCCGAAGTCGCGCAGGAGGTGACCGTCATTCACCGCCGAGACAAGTTCCGCGCCCATCCCGCCAATGTCGCGGCGATGAACGCGCATCCGAACATAAACATCTTGACGAAACATCAGCTTGTCGACCTGAAGGGCTCCAATGGAACCCTTGAAGGGATTGGTGTCGGGCGGATTGGTGGTGAAACGACGGTCCTTGAAGCCGACGTGCTCCTCGCTCTATTCGGCCTTGCCAGCGACATCAGCGTGTTGCGCGATTGGGACATTGCCATTGAGGGCAAAGTGCTCCCGGTTAGTGCCGAGACCTGCCAAACCAGCCGTGATGGCGTCTTTGCGATCGGCGACATCGCGCATTACCCGGGAAAGCTGAAACTGATCCTGACCGGATTTGCCGAGGCGTCTCTTGCAGCCCACTCCGCGCATCAGCGCGTCTTTCCCGGCAAAGCAATCCACTCTGAGTATTCGACGACACGAGGTGTTCCCGGATCGTCGGAAAACCCTGTCCTTCAATCTGCCTGAGGCGACCATGAACATTCTTGTCTTTCAACATGTCGATGTCGAACATCCCGGAGTTTTCAGGGACTTATGGCTTGATGCGGGTTTGAGCTGGCATGCCGTTGAGATCGACGAAGGCGAACCGATTCCATCATTGGAAGACTTCGATCTCCTTGTGGTGATGGGAGGGCCAATGGACGTCTGGGAAGAGGATCTTTATCCTTGGCTGAAACCGGAAAAGGAAGCTATCCGCCGCTGGGTGATGGATCTCAACAAGCCGTTTCTCGGCATTTGCCTCGGCCATCAGCTGCTGGCAGAGGCCGTCGGCGGCCGCGTGGCGCCGAGCGCCTTGTCGGAAGTCGGTCCGACGCCGGCAAAGCTGACGGACGCTGGCCGTTCCGACCCGTTTTTTTCCGGCATCGGACCTGATCTCAAAACCTTCCAATGGCACTCGGCTGAAGTTTGCGAACTGCCGGAAGGGGCAGTCGTCCTGGCGGAAAACGACGCGTGTGGTGTCCAGGCCTTCCGGTTCGGCCGGTACGCCTATGGCCTGCAATACCACGTTGAGATCACCGACAAGACGATTTCCGAGTGGGGAGAGATCCCCGCATACAAAGCATCACTCGAAGATGCGGTCGGCATTGAGAATATCCCGAAAATGGTCGCTGAAACCACAAGCCTTCTACCGACTTATCGTGCGGTGGCCGAACGCCTCCACACCAATTTCATGACGCTTATCGGCGTAGACAACCTTGTTGTGGCGCGCTGAAAGACGCGTTGCTGTCCAGGAAAGGAAAGACCAATGCTCGATACCCTCAACCTGAGCCAACACTGCAACACCGTCCCGGACCTGCAACTGGCAACCCGTGACGGCTCGGAAGCGTTCGTTAAAAAAATCGCCGATGCCGGATACAAATATGTCCGGTTTGAATTCCCTGACATGGCTGGCTTGTCACGCGGCAAGACCATCCCGATCGGCCACGTTGCTTCCTACATGCGCTCGGGCCTGAACTTTTACGGTGGAACGGTCGCTCTGGACAGCTATTCGATCCCGGTGAGGAACTCCGGCTACAACGAGGAAATGAATTATACCGATTGCATCCTTGTGGTCGACGAAGACACGCTGACACCGGTGCCGTGGCTCGACGAGACCTGTCGGGTGATCTGCGACACGATGTGGTACGACGGCAAACCGCAAATGGCGACACCGCGGTTGCTCTTGAAGAAGATGCTGATGCTGGCCGATTCCATGGGTTACACCGTGAAGATGGGCCATGAATACGAATTCTACCTCGTCGACGCGGAAAAGCGTGCGCCGATCTTCTCCGGCCAGCCGATTTTCGTAACGGCCCGCACCCACGAACATCCCGCCGTCGACACTTTGATCAGAACGCTTGAAGAAAGTGGTATCGACATCATCACTTACAATGTTGAGCACGGTCCTGGTCAGGTGGAGATAAACTATTCGGCGCTTGACGGAGTTGCAGCTGCCGACCGGGCTTTCGTTTTCAAGAACACAGTCAAGGAGTTCATGAAGACGCAAGGGCTTCTGGCGACATTCATGACCAAACCCTACAAGGGACTTTCGGGAAGCTGCTCACATTTCCATGTTTCCTTGCTTGACAAGGACACTGGACAAAATGCGTTCCTGGATGCCGAACCCGAAGACGGCATGTCGCCTCTCATGCGGTCTTTCGTGCAGGGTATTCTTGATCATGCCCGAGCGTCGATGGCGATCTGGAGCCCGTCTCCGAACTGCTATCGCCGCATTCGTCCGCGCACTTATGCTCCGTCCAACATCTCCTGGGGTGTGCAGGACCGCTCGGCAAGCGTTCGTGTCAAGGCGAGCCGGGACCAGTCGCAACATCTCGAAGTTCGTGTTCCCTCGGCACTGTCCAATCCGTATCTGGTGGCCGCATCGGTCATTGCCGCCGGGCTCTTGGGCGTGACCCAGAGACGAACGCTTGTCCCTGCAGGGCAAGGGCCAAAAGAAGACAACGATTCCTTTGAGAAACTGCCGACAACCATCGAAGACGCTCTGGAGGCGCTGGAAGCGGACGGCGCTCTGTGCGAACTGCTCGGCGACGAGTTTATCAAGGTCTATCTTGCCATGAAGTGGCAGGAAACCAGCCGTTTGCGCGACCAGATCCCGCCAGCTGAAACCGAAGAGTATTTCGAGCTCTATTGATGTTGAACTTGCGACAAACGCAACAGGTGCAAAAGCACCTGGCGGATCTCAGTGTTGACGAGCTGACGAGCCTGTTTGTGTCGGGGGAGGCCAGTCCGGTCGACGCGGCACAGGCCGCGCTCGATCGGATCGACACATACGATCAAACGGTCAACGCGTTCGTGCACATCGACACATCGACGACGCTTGAAATGGCTCGGGCGTCGGAGGCGCGCTATAGGGCCGGGTCGCCTTTAAGCGCAATTGATGGCGTTCCAACATCCATCAAGGATCTTGCACCGGTCGCTGGGTGGCCACTTAGACGCGGCTCCGAAGCCCTCGATCCGTATGTTCTGGTCATGGAGGACTCTCCTCCTGTTGCCAGACTTCGAGAGGCCGGAGCAGTTTTCATCGGCAAGACATCGACGCCTGAATCCGGCTCCAGAATAGTAACCCGAAGCCGTGTGCATGGTGTGACCCGAAATCCCTACGCACTCGACAAGACGCCAGGCGGCTCCAGCGGCGGCGCGGCGGCCGCGCTTGCGACCGGCATGGGCACGCTTGCCCTTGGAACCGATGGGGCAGGGTCTATTCGTATCCCGGCGGCATTCTGCAATCTTGTCGGCTTGAAACCAGGCTTCGGGCGTGTTCCGTCCTTTCCGCCTTCGATCTTCATGCCCCATTCGGTGACGGGGCCGATGGCGCGATCTGTTGCCGACGTTGCGGCCATGATTGAAGTGATGGCGGGTCAAGAGCCAAGAGACCCGTATGCCTGGCCGGTCCCGTATGCGCCGCAGAAACGCGAAGAGTGGTCGGTTGCGGGCCTTCGAATTGCGTTCACAAAAAGCCTTGGCACGCGCTCGCACGCCGACGAGGCGACAAGCAACGCGCTCCAATTCGCCGCCAATCTGCTTGCAGACGCTGGTGCTCACGTAGAGGAGGCAGATCCAGAATGGCCGCTCGATCCGTTTGATCCGTTCATTGTGTTCTGGGAAGCGACCTATGCCGGCTTTCTGGACACCTATCCTGCCGACATCGCCGCAAAAATGGATCCGCTGATCCAGGAGATTGCTGCGCGGGGCCGGCAGATTGATGTTCTGGCCTATCACCGGGCGCTTTCGGAACGGTTGCAAATCGCTGCAGCCACGAAGAGCTTCTTCTCGCGTTTTGACGCGGTGCTGGCGCCCGTGATGCCGACACCGGCTTTTGACTTGGATGCGGAGGCGCCACCGGGTGAATCTCCGGATGATTGGCGCTGGTGTCCCTACACATATGTTTTCAACATGACCGGTGAACCGGCCCTGTCCGTTCCGGCGGGCTTCACGGGCGATGGGTTACCAATCGGCCTTCAGATCGCGGGCCCCATGGGAACGGAAGAACGTCTTTTGGAGATTGGTGCAGCGCTTGAAGAAAAGCTTCGTCTTTTTGAACGGCGCCTGCCGATTTTGGGGGCAGGGTGATATGGAAATCATCGTAAAGCTGGCCGACGGGTCATCGCGAACACTTGTCGCGGACGAGGGGCTCTCGGTCATGGAAGTGCTGCGAGACGCCGGACTTATTGAAGGTGAGTGCAACGGTTCGCTCGCATGCGCGTCATGCCATGTCTGGGTTGACGAGGCGTGGAACGAGTGCCTTGGAGAGACAAGCGAAGATGAGGAAGACATGCTGGACGTTGCCTTCAATCTCGCGCCGACGTCGCGCCTAAGCTGCCAGATCTTCATCGGTCCGGCCACAAACGGCATCCGTGTCGCCTTGCCGAAAGCAATCTGAGAACGCGCTGAACCAAAACACGCGTTGTGGACCGTCTGCTTTGCGTCCTCAAAATGGTCATTCAAGCTGCTGGCAGCGTCTTCTAGAAACTGACATTCACCCGAGAGGCTGCGCATTTGCGAGATGGGCGGGAAGCGGTCAGTCGCTGCGTGTTGAACGAATCTCGGATAGTCTCAAAATCGAAGGTTCATCGAGCCCACTTCCGTCGCGAACACAGGACCTTATCCACTTTTGTCAAACGCTTGTCGCGTTCTTCTGTGGATCGTGATCAACCGCTTGCGTTTGTCTCCGTTTTGCAAAATCAGTGTAGGTGCAATCTAAAACAGGCCTGGTGCCGCGCGTGTTCCGGTCCAAGCTACTAACTTGGGATTTTTTCCAAATACATCAGAAGCTTAATTCGGACTTCGTTATAGAGTCGTGTTGGTGGCAACCGGAGTGCGCCGGCAAACCAAGGCCCGCTTGTACAATGCTGTCAGCACGTAACATTCAAGGACGAGAAGCAGGTGTCAGACGTAGATTTAAGTATTTTTCACAATGATAATAATTACCTAATTTAATATTAATAAAAAGTTTAAGCACTTCCTACTTTCCATCGCCGAAATGTTTGCCTAAGCTCCGGAAAAATTGAGATGAATGCGCTTACATTCCGTATGGGAGCGCAAATGTTGTGTGCATAGATGGCCAAACGATTGGGCATTTATCGAAATAGATTTGTGAGGATCATCGGTGCCGGCTGTCATTGCCTGTCGGCTTTACGATGGTGCTTCCCTTGGGGAGGGGTGAATGCGGAATTGGTTTGGTGGTGACTTTTATTTTTGTTTTCCCTCACATTCAGCAGCGAATACTTCACACAAAAACAAACTGATAATCGGATCCGGTCTAAATGTTGAGACTGGTTCCGGGAACGACGTGATCATTGCGCCCTGGGGTGACAACACGATTGATGCAGGTGACGGCAACAACAGGATCGTGACCGGCAGGGGCGATGACATTGTCTCATCTGGAAACGGTCGAGACGTAATTGCCACTGGCCGAGGCGACGACACGGTCAACGCAGGTGGCGGGCGCAACACC
>Ga0207422_1001742_pt1 | contig 37389 bp, 35 predicted proteins | sample MarCyaLeptolynsp_FD_187757 | JGI IMG/M metagenome (GOLD analysis project Ga0207422, IMG submission 187757) | Marine cyanobacterial communities from Panama - species 1 Leptolyngbya sp. (SPAdes) | ecosystem: Environmental > Aquatic > Marine > Unclassified | place: Panama: Panama City | collected... | reverse complement strand
TTGACTTATCACAAATGGGTGGAGAGCAAAGACTGGATGTGTCTAATTTAGCATCAGGCGTTTATATGGTAAACATCAGTAGTGCAGATGCAACCACTGTAAAACGATTGATTAAAAAGTAATTTTTAATTACTCATAATTAAATATAACCCCCGAAGTGAAAGCTTCGGGGGTTTTTTATTTAGTATGTCTTAAGTGCATAAATAATAATAAGTTTTAAAGACCTACTTATTTAAAAGTATGTATTTTTGTAGAAAGAAAATTTTAAAATAAAAGTGTGATATGTCAGATACTATTGAAAGAATAAAATGTCTCATTATTGGTTCGGGACCTGCAGGCTATACGGCTGCTATTTATGCAGCTAGAGCAGATATGCATCCTGTTGTTTATACCGGTATGGAGCCAGGTGGCCAACTTACAACCACCACTGAAGTTGATAATTTTCCCGGTTATCCTGATGGCGTTGATGGTCCCACAATGATGGTTCATTTGCAACAGCAGGCGGAGCGTTTTGGCACCCAAGTTAGAATTGGAATGATTACCGCAGTTGAATTGAGTGATGAATTGGGGGGTATTCATAAAGCCACCGTTGATAATAGCAAACAAATTGAAGCAGAAACTATTATTATTTCAACGGGAGCCACTGCAAAATATTTAGGCTTACCCAGTGAACAAAAATTAAGGGGTGGTGGTGTCTCTGCCTGTGCCGTTTGTGATGGGTTTTTCTATAAAGGTCAAGAAGTCGCCATTGTGGGTGGTGGTGATACCGCTGCAGAAGAAGCAACTTACCTGGCAAACATTTGTAAAAAAGTAACCATGCTAGTAAGAGGAGATGCAATGAGAGCATCCAAAGCAATGCAACACCGTGTGACTTCAACGCCTAACATTGATTTACGCTACAATACCGAAGTAGATGAGGTTCTTGGAGAACAAGTTGTAGAAGGCTTGAGAATGATAAATAATCAAACTGGTGAGAAAGAAGAAATTGCAATTACAGGTTTGTTCATTGCTATTGGTCATAAGCCCAATACAGATATTTTCAAAGGTCAATTAGACATGGATGAAATGGGTTATTTGATTACGAAAGGCAAATCTACCAAAACAAACAAACCCGGAGTGTTTGCATCTGGTGATGTTCAGGATAAAGAGTATAGACAGGCAGTTACAGCTGCGGGGACCGGTTGTATGGCAGCTCTCGATGCAGAGCGTTATTTATCAAGTATTGAAAAGGAAGTAACTGCTTAAAATAGGTAAAGTATATTTTTAGAATAACAAAGAGCCGGTTTTTCCGGCTCTTTGTTATTTTTTTGAATTACCGCCCTTAACAGTCTTGGGTCTAATGGTGAATTTTTTTCTTTTGGGTCTTAGTTTTCCAAAAGTTCCTAAAATTATTTTACCTCTTCGTGTTTTTTTGTCTCCTTTTCCCATAATGTTAGATTTTATAATTATTATTCAATATAAAAAAAAAGACTCGTTTTTCAAAAACGAGTCTTTAAATTATTATGAAGAAAGTAATTAAAACTTCAAGGTTACGTCTAGTTCAAAATTATCATAAATAGTGTTGTCTCCCAAATTGTCAAAGAAACTTCCTGAACCATATCTCACGTTGAACTTCGTTCTGTCAATTTTGAGATTTGCAGTAGCAGTATTTCCTTCCATAGTTAATAAAAATGAAATGGGCTCTGTCGTACCTTTGATAGTAATATCACCATTAATGTAGTAACCATCCTCTGTTTTGTTTCCACTCTTTATTACAAGTGTAGAAGTAGGGTGGTTTGCTACACCAAAAAAGTCATCAGACTTTAAATGTCCTTCAAGTTTTCCTTTGCTTTCACCTTTTAAATCTTCTACGACAATGGATGTCATGTCTATTACAAATTTTCCACTGGTTATTTGATTGCCATCAACAACCATAGATCCTTCAATTAAATTTATAGACCCATAATGGGAGCCCGTGATTTTTTTGCCTGTCCAAGTAATTTTACTTTCTTTTACTGTCATTTCTTTTTCCATAGGTTTTGTGAATGCTACGGTTGTTAAAATTAATACTGAGGCTCCAATGCCTTTAAAGATGTTTGTTTTCATAGTTTACGTGTTTTATTTGTATATACAAATGTTAAGTTAAAAAAATTGTTATTTAAGCTTGTCTAAAAGTGTGTTTAAAGTGTTTAATTCATTCATTGAAAAGTCTTGAAGCATTTCATTATTGTTGGATAGGGTCAAGGGATCGATATCAGTTAACAAATCCAATCCATTTTGAGTAATACTGATTTCAACTTTTCTTCTGTTGCTTTCACAAATGGTTCTTTCTGCATATCCCTTTTCAATTAATTTATCTACAAGTCGTGTAGTATTACTCATTTTATTAATCATTCGCTCTTGAATCGTAGAAAGATTAGCTGGCTTACCTTTTTGACCTCTCAATATGCGCAAAACGTTGTATTGTTGCATTGAAATTCCAAAGGGCTTCAACATGTCTGCTACTTTTTCTTCAACAATTCTACTTGAATACATAATATTTAAAACCGTTTTTGTATGCGGATTTAAAGGTACAGTAGATTTAATTGCTTCTTCGAGATTCATAATTGTTACTACAACATTTGTTGGTACAAATATAATAATAATTTCTATTATAGAGAAACATTAACATTAATTTAATAGTGCACCAATTTTTTATATTGCTAAATAGCTGTTAATCTTGTCAAAGATCTTGTGCTTTTTACTAAATTTAGGACACAATTTATACAATGAATTCTATTCTTAAAATATCCTTGTTTCTTTTGGCATTTCTTAGCATAGCTTTGTCTTGCAAAAACAAGCAGGAAACTCAGGCTGAAAAAAATCAGGAAGAAGCATTCATTCCTGTTTATGATTTTGATGGATTTGAATATTTGCTTCAATTTGAAGATGAAAAAACCTATGTAGTAAATTTTTGGGCAACTTGGTGCAAACCTTGCGTAAAAGAATTACCTTATTTTGAAGCATTAAGAGAAAATTATAAGGATAAAGGAGTGGAGGTTATTTTAGTGAGTCTTGATTTTCCTGAAAAACTTGAAAGTCATGTACTCCCGTTCATTGAAAAACACAAACTAAAATCTACTATTGTCTTACTTGATGATGTTGATAGCAACAGGTGGATTCCTCTTGTCTCTGAAGAATGGAGTGGCGCTATTCCTGCAACCATCATTTACAACAAAAAGGGAAGAAATTTTTACGAACGTACTTTTACCTATGAAGAATTAGTAACTGAATTAAATACACTATTATGAAAACAAAAAATAAAATAATTACAGGATTTTTTGCTTTGCTTGTTATGAGTTTTGCTTTAGCGAGTTTCTCTCCTGCTTATGAAAACAAAGGATATGACATTGGTGATGTTGCCACAGACTTTAAACTTAAAAATGTGGATGGTAAAATGGTCTCCCTGGCAGATTACAAGGATGCCAAAGGATATATTGTAATTTTTAGTTGTAACACCTGCCCTTATGTGGTCGCATATGAAGACAGGATGATTGACCTTCACAAAGCTTATAACAAAAAGGGATTTCCGGTCATTGCCATAAACCCCAATGATCCCGAAGTCTCTCCCGGAGATAGTTTTGAAAAAATGCAGGAACGCGCTAAAGAAAAAAACTTCCCGTTTGCTTATGTGTTTGACGAAAAACAAGAAATCTTCCCACAATATGGTGCTACAAGAACTCCTCATGTTTATCTGCTTGAAAAAACCAATAAAGGAAATATTGTAAGATACATTGGTGCTATTGATGATAACTTTAAAGATGCTGCTGCAGTGAGGGACAAGTTTCTGGAAAACGCTATTGATGCAATTTTAAACAAGCAAGAAGTTCCTGTTAAGACAACCAAAGCAATAGGTTGTACAATTAAAATAAAGTCTTAATCAAAATTTTAAATTTATTTTAAACTGAAAAACTGTAAGGTATTCAGTTTTTTTTGCGTTTATCCAAATCAAATCCATTAATTTTGTTTAAAATTTAAAACAATGCAAGAAGTAAATGCGACGCAATGGCAAGAAAAAATTGCCCAAGATGTCAATGCCGTTATTCTGGATGTGAGAACTGATGAGGAATGTGAGGAGGGTATGATTCCCGGTTCCAAACAATTAAATATACTGGATCCTGCTCTTTTTATGGAAAGAGCACAACAACTGGATCCCACAAAAAATTATTATGTGTATTGTCGTTCCGGAGGGAGAAGTGCGCAAGCGTGTGCTGTTCTTCAGTCACTCGGAATTAAAAATACTTTTAACCTTATAGGCGGTATCACTGAGTGGGATGGTGCCATTGAATAATTTGAACGACTATGACAAAATCACTGTTTTTAAGCTTTCTATTTGTGGTTTTTGTGATGGTCTCTTGCCAAAATGAAAAAAATCTGCAAATTCAAAAAATTACTCCAGAACAAATGCTTGAAGCGATTGAGTTTGAATCCATTCAATTAATTGATGTGAGAACACCTGAAGAATTTAAGGAAGGGAGTTTGAAAAAATCTCAAAACATTTGTATAACAAATGAAGATTTTAGAGATCAAGCAGAAAAACTTGATAAAAGCAAACCTGTTTATTTATACTGCAAATCTGGCAGAAGAAGTGCTAAAGCGGCAGAAGTACTTAAACAAATGGGTTTTAAAATAATTTATGAAATGCCGGGTGGTTATGAGGCTTGGAAAGAAATGGGTTATGAAATTAAAACTGAAACTGAATAGTTTTAATACAATAAAAAAATCATTTAAAAAACCCGACAGTTTCCTGTCGGGTTTTTTTATATACTTATTTTCTAATAGCGAGTGATTAAAGCCACATTTTGAAACTTTTCCAATTCATCACCTGACAGAAAAACCGTGTCTCCACCAAAAGATAAATTGTGCTCAATCATCTCATCAATGACATCATCACAAATGACTTTTTGATTTCTTTCAAATTTATCTACGAGCATGATTTCATCTCCTGCAATTAATCCGGGTTGAAAGTAACCTTTTTTCACAAAAAGTGTTTGTCCACGACCCTCAAGTATTGCTCTCCAAATATCATTGATGTCACTTAAAAAATTTCCTGAACCAACGGCACGACCCAGTTCTTCAACTCTTTGGGCATTGCGTTTTCTGTTGATTTCGTGTACTGCAGGCCATACATCATCGATGAGGTGGTGAATTTTTGCACTTTCATCACTTCTGTTTTTATTGAGGTAACCCATATACATTTCTTTTCGGTCTGCAACGTTCATATAGTGAGTGTAGTTTCTTTCATCTGCAATAATCATAACAGGAAGCGGGTGCTCTTTTAAAGCGGCTTGAACTTCTTTATCAATTCGATTAAAAAACTCTTCAATTAATTTTTCATCAGAGCCTGCTGTATTTCTTTCCAGTTTATCAGTATTGTAGAGTGTTTCATTTTTATATGGAAAGTTTCCTTTGACCTCAGCAACAGCTTTGTCATTCATCGCTTTAATAAGTCTTGCGTTATTTCGGCTCAAAACCAAAGTATAATAGGCCTCCTGCTCGTGCTCAGCTCTCACAAGATCACGCGTTGCAAAGGTGTCGTCAATCACAACCCTGTCTGTAACATTGATTGCAAGTCTGGTGAATTCAACCATTTCAGGATTTACAAAAATCAGTAAACTTTCAAGGTTATCTCTGTGATCTATTTTTTCAACTACTTCATTGAGTTTTTCCATTATGGGCCACACAAAACGCTTTTCATAATCGTTATAGAGACGTTCTTCTGCATTTTTCACTAAGTTTTTGAGGCGTAAAGGATCTCTTTCGTTTTCAGGGTGTGTGCGATGGGTGCTGCAAATAATCGTTACACAGGCTTCGCCTTGAATATTCTTTACTTTTTTTAATAATGTGTCCATAGTAATTCTTATAATTTAATTCTTGATAATACACTCTTAATATACTTTTTTTTGTGTAAAAAATGATGCTTGATTAATAATTTAAGTAATATTTAGCAATATTTTGTTCGATCTGTTATAAATTTTTTCAACGAATCAAAGAGGTATTTTTAAATGAATAAGCAAGTAAAAACAACTACTTTTTTATCTTTACAGCTAAAGAAAACAACTATGAAAAAAAATCTTGTTTTGATGGCATTCCTTCTTGGTTATCTTTCCTTTTCAAACACAGCTGAAGATTGGGGACAAACCGGTCATCGTGTGGTGGGAGAAGTAGCAGCACTTCACTTAACGGAAAATGCCAAAAAAGAAATAGACCAACTTTTAAAAGGGATGTCACTTGCTGTAGCTTCTACATATGCTGATGAAATTAAAAGCGAAAGGAGTTTTGACAAATACAGATCCTGGCATTATGTAAATATTCCTTTTGACAAAAACTATTCTGAAATTACCCCAAAAGAGGAAGGAGACATCATTCAAGGCATTCAAGAATGCATTGAGGTTTTAAAAAATAAAGATGCCACTCAAGAAGACAAAGCATTCTATCTCAAGTTGCTTATTCATTTTATTGGAGACCTGCACCAACCCATGCATTTGGGGCTTGAAGAAGACAAAGGTGGTAATGATTTTCAGGTGAGATGGTTTAATGAAGGTACAAACCTGCATCGAGTTTGGGATTCTAATATGATTGACAGCTATCAAATGACTTATACAGAATTAACGTCCAATTTGCCAAGAATCAGTGAAGCAGAAAAACAAAAAATTCAAGAAGGTACCTTACTGGAGTGGGTAGAGCAAGAACGAGCGTTGACAAAAGAAGTGTACAAGAGTGCAAAAATTGGTGAAAAATTAGGCTATCGCTATATGTATGATCATTTTTCAACCGTAAAATCGCAACTTCAAAAAGGCGGATTGCGCTTGGCCAAAATTTTAAACGATATTTTTAGCTAACGTTTCGAGATTTTATTGCCCGAAATTTGTTTTTGTCGACTGCATTTAAATCTTTTAGCAGCTTGGGTCCTCAGCTTGCTATGTTTTGTAGCTCTTCCTTGAACGCGTTGTCGCCACATCCTAAAGCTGGATGGTTTCATTTCTTTTCGCATCAGTGCAATCACTTCTTGCTCGCTGAGACCAAATTGATAGGTAATGGCTTCAAAAGGTGTTCTGTCTTCCCAGGCCATTTCAATGACGCGGTCAATTTCAATGATGGATAATTCTTTTTTCATAGCATGAGCTAAATTAAAACTTCTCGTTTCAACATAAAAAAGTTTATCATTTTATTAACCGAAAGGTGAGGTTTATTCTGGGGCCTACTTTTCTGGCGGTTTTGGCCAATTGGTGTTTCCAGTAATGCTGTGTGCTTCCTTGCATTAACAGTAAACTGCCGTGAGCGAGTTCGATTTTAGTTTTTTGCTGCTTCTCATGTTTGTGTTTTAAGTGAAACCAACGCGCTTCACCCAAACTCAAAGAGGCAATCGCGGGGTTTTTACCCAATTCCTTTTCATCATCACTATGCCAGCCGTTTGAATCATTGCCATCTCGGTATAAATTTAGAAGAACAGTGGTGAAGGTTTGGTTTGAAACTAACTCAATGTCCTTTTTTATTTGTTTTAATAAAGGAGTGAAAGGCTTAGGAAACATCGTAATATTGGAATAAGAATAGGGCTTTTCATTCTCTGCATACAGAGCCGTGAGTCTGGGCTGTTTGTATATTTTCCCAAAAACTTTAATCTCGTCCTGTTGCCAGTCTGTTTCATTTAATAAAGTGTGAAACATTTTAGAAGCTACTTCAGAGTCGTAAAATTCTGGAAAGTAAATAATGTCTGATTCGGAAAGATTTAAGCTGATTTTCTCCATAAATTATAGCTATCAAGTGTATTGATAAGCCCAAAAAATCAACCCAAACTGCAAAGGAATCCTCAAAATCAACACCCAACGGGGTAATTTCATAGAAGCACGCTCATCCTGAAGCATATGAATGTGTACTGTGAAAAAAACAATAAGCATTAAAATTATCCCCCAGGCAGCGATATGTTGATTTTCGGGAATAAGCAGCATCATGCCCAAGATCATTTCGGCGAGACCGCTAAACACAACCATATTTTTATGAGCCGGGATGTATGGAGGCATAATGCGCTCATACAATTTGGGATTTCTAAAGTGATTGATACCGGCTAAAATATAGATTACAGCCATTAAATATTGGTGCCAGGGTAAAAGCATAGTGTATTTTTTTTAAAATCAAATGTAAGTTTTTTTGATTCATCAATAAACAGGAATCTCGACAACTTTGAAAATTTTATTTTATTTTAAATCTGAATACTTACCTTTGCAAACGCAAAATGAAACTATGCAATACGCTGAAAATATTTTAGGAACCATTGGAAATACCCCACTGGTTAAAATCAATAAATTGGCTGAAGAAATCCCGGCATTGGTACTGGCAAAGTATGAAACTTTCAACCCGGGCAACTCGGTTAAAGACCGTATGGCAGTTAAAATGATAGAAGATGCCGAGGCCGATGGCAGATTAAAACCCGGCGGAACCATTATTGAAGGTACTTCAGGCAATACCGGAATGGGACTGGCGCTTGCCGCCATTGTAAAAGGGTATAAAATGGTGTGTGTTATCAGTGATAAACAGAGTAAAGAGAAAATGGACATCTTAAGGGCAGTGGGCAGTGAAGTAGTGGTGTGCCCAACCGATGTCGCACCTGATGATCCTCGTTCTTATTATTCCACATCTGCAAGATTAGCAAAAGAAACCCCAAATTCCTGGTATGTCAATCAGTATGACAACCTTTCAAACACAAAAGCCCATTATGAAACTACCGGCCCTGAAATCTGGAAACAAACCGATGGAAAAGTAACCCATTTTGTGGTGGGAGTGGGTACCGGGGGAACCATTTCTGGTGTTGGGAAATATTTAAAAGAACAAAATCCAAACATCAAAGTGTGGGGAATTGATACCTATGGAAGCGTTTTTAAAAAATACCACGAGACAGGTATTTTTGATGAAAAGGAAATTTACCCTTATGTAACGGAAGGAATTGGAGAAGACATCCTTCCTAAAAATGTGGACTTTAGCATCATAGACGGCTTTACCAAAGTAACCGATAAAGATGCAGCTGTTTACACCCAATTGCTGGCAAAAAAAGAAGGCTTTTTCCTGGGTAACTCTGCCGGTGCTGCAATGAAAGGACTTCTACAGTTAAAAGAACACTTCACAAAAGATGACGTAGTCGTTGTCCTTTTTCACGACCACGGAAGCCGTTATGTGGGCAAAATGTACAACGATGAGTGGATGAAAAAAATGGGATATATAGACTAAACTCTGATAGTGGGCTTATTTCACTTCAATCTTATCGATTACAAGTGTAAAAGATTCTCTTTTCCCATTCCCAATTAAAAAGGCAATTTCTTCTATAGTTTCTCCGGGATAATTTGGTAAGTTAACGCTTCTGCCCCTAAAGGTGGGCACCATTTCAGAAAATGGTATTTCAATAGTTTCCCATACACTACTGGTTTTGAAAGAATAAGTATAGGAGTAAAAATCTGATGCATTTGTTTTTGCTCTAAACTGATAGACTTTTCCATCTCCTTTTATGCGCAACACTATTTTTTGAAAAGGGCTAACATCCTTTTTTGCAAAACGATGTCTCACAGAAGAAAATCCACCGTTGTTTTCAAGCAACACGGTCCCGCTAAAAACAGCGTTGCCCGTTTCAGTCAATGATAGTGTCCCTTTTGAAAGTCCGCCCATCACACCATCATTTACAACCGTCCAGCTCCTTAAATTGGTAGCCGCATCAAAGTCAAAAAGAATCATAGAAGAAGGATTTAGAAATGTTAATAAGAGTAAAATTGAAAGCATAGCATCACTTTTTTGAGTAAATTTAATAATCAAGAATCTGCCGGCATTAAGTTTTGTTTAAATTTAACAGATTGCATTTGAAGATATTATTTTCTAAAATTTAGTAATTTTATGAGATGCAAGAAGATTTTTTACATCATATCTGGAAGTTTCAAAAGTTTTCAAAAACTACTTTAACTACTGAAGAAGGTGATGCTATCGAAATTGTGCAGCAGGGGACGCATAATTTTAATTCGGGTCCCGATTTTTTCAATGCACAAATAAGGATTGGAAAACAACTCTGGGTGGGTAATGTAGAAATTCATTTAAAATCTTCAGACTGGTATGCCCATCATCATGAAAGGGACCCTGCTTATGACAATGTCATACTTCATGTGGTTTGGGAACACGATGTGGAAGTGTACCGAAAAGACAATTCAATCATACCCACATTGGCTTTAAAGAACAGGGTGGATACTTTCGCTTTAGCGAAATACAACAAGCTATTTTCAAACAAAAAACAATGGATAGCCTGTGAAGAGGATTTTCCGGAGGTGGATGATTTCCTTTTGGAAAACTGGATGGAACGCCTCTATTTTGAACGGTTAGAACGCAAATCGGGTTTGATTTTTGAACTTTTAAAGACCTCAAAAAACGACTGGGAAGCTGTTTTGTTCCGGATGCTTGCTAAAAATTTTGGATTAAAAAACAATGCGGAAGCTTTTTTATCAATAGCCCACTCCTTTGATTTTTCTGTGCTAAGGAAAATTCAGGATAAACCCATACAGTTGGAAGCTCTTCTTTTTGGTCAGGCGGGTTTGTTGGAAATTGAAAGTGAGGATACTTATGTGACCCAATTAAAAAAGGAGTATGATTTTCTGAAAAACAAGTTCAAGTTGCAAAATGACCAGGTAGCCCCTGTTCAGTTTTTCAGGTTGCGGCCGGTTAATTTTCCCACGATTCGATTGGCGCAGTTGGCTGCGATTTATTCAGTCAATAAACAATTGTTTTCAAAAATTATTTCGGTGAAAACCAAAGAGGAAATATATACACTTTTTGATGTTAGCGCATCTAGTTTTTGGGATACTCACTATCATTTTAATTCGGTTTCTAAAGCTCGCAAAAAACGGCTTACAAAAGCATTTATCGATTTACTGATCATCAACACAATTGTTCCTGTGGTTTTTTGTTACAACAAACACTTAGGTAAGGAAGTTTCTGAAACCTTAATCAAACTAATGAACAGTCTTAGAAAGGAAGAAAATAGCATTGTTTCCAAATTCAATGTCCTAAAGCCTGTTGCTGAAAGTGCGCTGCATTCACAAGCTTTGATTGAGTTAAAGAACAACTATTGTGATAAAAAAAAGTGTTTGCAATGTGTGGTGGGAAATCGATTATTACAGGAAAAATAGTATTTTTACAGCGTTATGCTAAGCTTCATTTACAAAATCCGTCATTTTTTTGAAAAGTATGGTTTTGCTGTATCGGCAAGAGTTGCAGATAAACTTGGTATGAGGGCAAAAAACGTTCGGTTATTTTTCATCTATGTTTCTTTTGCCACCTTGGGAATGGGCTTTGCAATTTATCTCACCCTCGCTTTTTGGATTAAACTAAAAGACTTAATTTACACTAAACGAAGCTCGGTTTTTGATTTGTAGAGTATCCAAAATCCTAAAATTTATTTTAATTCCAAAAAAAATTTGAATTCGCTTAATTTTTTAGCATCTTGCTTGCAGTTTTCACATACATTATAAACCAACTACTTTATTATATGATTTCAAAACATATTACCACACTTTTACTGCTTTTTTCTACAGTAGTATTTTCACAAGACCTCACTGTAAAAGAACGAATTACAAATCCTTCAAGCATCATCAATGATGGTGTGATTGAAGTCACTGTTGAGGGTGGAGTGCCTCCTTATACTTATAAATGGAGCAATCAAAGCACCCCTCAACATTCAAATAAGGCGGTGAATCTTGTTGAAGGAGTTCCTTATACTCTTACAATTACTGATGCAGCTGGGACTTCTGTAAATAAAGAATTTACCGTCCCTGCTAAAGCGATTACAGAGCGGTTTAATGGCACTTTTGCGCCCATTGTATCGAGTATTGGAAGTGTTTTATTCTGGGATCCATTTTCAGCCATCGGAGTTTATGACCCCGTAGTTTATGCTGATGAAAAGTTGGTGCCTGCCCCAAGATGGGAGCCCGGTATTGATGGGGTATTTAAAATTAAAAAATGGCTCAAAGAAGATGGAGCTCACGTAGAAGAAGGAGAACCCATAGCTATCATTGATAAAGACGGAGAAGACCTTGAGGTTGTTGCATTGGCAAATGGAAAATTAAATCACCTTACTAAAGAAGGCAACACTATTTATGACTCAAGTAAAGGGACAGATATTATTGAAGCCGGAGCACATAATTTTGCATCGATTGTGTATGATGAAAAAGTTGCGATTCTTCATCCCAATGGGGATAAACAACAAAAACCAATTCCTTTTATTGTAATCTGGTTGGTTATTGGAGCTATATTTTTCACTATAAGAATGGGCTTTATCAATATTAGAGGATTCAAACACGCCATTGATTTAGCTCGAGGAAAATATGACGATCCCAATGCTCCAGGTCAGGTTACTCACTTTCAAGCATTAACAACTGCTGTTTCCGGTACTGTGGGACTGGGTAATATTGCCGGTGTTGCTGTTGCAATTTCATTGGGTGGGGCAGGAGCCACATTCTGGATGATACTTGCTGGTCTTTTGGGTATGTCTTCAAAATTTGTAGAGTGTACACTGGGTGTGAAATACCGTGAAATCGCGGCAGATGGTCGTGTTTTTGGTGGTCCCATGAGTTATTTGAGAAAAGGTCTTGAAAAGCAAAATAAAAAGAAATTAGGAAAAGTATTAGCAGCTGTTTTTGCGGTGCTTTGTGTGGGAGCCTCTTTTGGTGGTGGTAATATGTTTCAGGCAAACCAATCTTTTGAAGCAGTTAAAGGTCAGATTCCTGCAATAGCAGAATATGGAGCCTTCTTTGGCGTTATTTTAATGATTTTAGTAGCAGCCGTAATTATTGGCGGAATAAGAAGTATTGCAAAAGTAACCTCAAAGGTGGTGCCTTTTATGGCAAGCATCTATATTATCGCTTGTATCATAGTAATTGGAGTAAATATTGAAAATATCATACCTGCATTTTCAGCCATTATCGACGGTGCATTTAGTCCTTCAGCACTCAAGGGAGGCGTTATCGGTGTTTTAATTTTAGGATTTCAAAGAGCGGCCTTTTCCAATGAAGCAGGAATTGGTTCTGCGGCGATTGCTCACAGTGCTGCGAAAACAAACAACCCACCTTCAGAAGGTTTTGTTTCATTGTTAGAGCCCTTTATTGACACCGTTGTAGTTTGTACTTTAACTGCTTTGGTTTTAATTTTTACCGGTAAACACGAAGTCGCCGATATGGCCGGAGCTCAACTCACATCAGATGCTTTTGGAACTGTTTTAACATGGTTTCCTTATGTATTGACGGGAGCTATCTTCTTGTTTGCCTTTTCAACTATGATCTCGTGGTCTTATTATGGAATGAGAGCGTGGACTTATTTATTTGGAAAAAGTAAAAAAACAGAAATGGCTTACAAACTTTTATTTCTTATATTTATAGTGATAGGAGCCTCTGTAAGTCTTGGAGCCGTTCTTGACTTCTCAGATATGATGATTCTCGCAATGGCATTTCCAAACATCATAGGTCTTTATTTAATGTCTGGCGAAGTGCGTCAGGATTTAAGAGAATATATTGTTAAATTAAAAGCAGGGGAATTATTTAAATCGCCCGGGAAAGAAAAATAAACTCAATAACCATGGAAAAGTTAAAATCCCATTTCCGGTTTTCTAAAAATCAACGAAATGGGATTTTGCTTTTGATGGCTACTATTATTATTCTTCAAATAATTTATTTCAAAGTTGATTTCTCTAAAGAGACGGTGCTGGATGTCAATTCTTCTGAAATTACTGCTTTACAAAAGGAGATAGACTCACTAAAACAAATCGCATTAAACCCTCAACAAACTGAACCTAGAAAATTTAACCCTAATTTTATCACAGAATATTCCGGATATACTTTGGGGATGTCACCCCAAGAAATTGACCGACTTCATCAATTTAGGGAAAACGACCAATGGATTAATTCCATAGCAGATTTTAAACGGGTTACTCAAGTTTCAGATTCACTTTTAGATGCTATAAGTCCACGCTTTCAGTTTCCTGATTGGATCACAAACCCTCGCCCAAGAGCAACAAATTGGAATTCCAATACCGAAAAATCTTTTGCTCAAAAAATTGACTTAAATAAAGCAACCGCAGAGCAACTTCAAAAAATCAATGGAGTGGGTGAAGTATTGTCAAATCGCATCATCAATTTCAGGAATCGCCTCAAGGGTTTTCAAATAGATGAACAGTTACATGATGTCTATGGTCTGGAGTATGGAGTCGTAAAAAGAATTCTAGCAGAATTTACCGTAAAAGAGAAACCTGAGGTGGTAAAAATTAACATTAATACTGCTTCTGCCTCAGATATGGCAACGCTACCCTTTATAAGTTTTAATTTGGCGAAAGAGATTGTAGACTACAGATTACTACGTGAGGGAATTAAAGATATTGAAGAACTCAAGAACATCCAAGGCTTTCCGGAGCAAAAAATTCACAGATTTGCCTTATATTTGACAACTGAAGATTAGTGCCAGTTATTTTGAATATTGAATACAAAACATTAAAATATTTTTATCAATAAACCCAAATAATCACTCAAGTTAGGTCTCCATTCATCAATTACAATTATCTAAAAACAATATACAATTTATCACTTATAATGAACATTACATATTTTACTGAAGAACACGAGTTATTTCGCAAAAGCTTTCAAGAGTTTTTGCAAAAGGAAGTTGTCCCACACATCGAAAAATGGGAAAAAACCGGCACCATAGAACGCTTCATCTGGGAAAAGTTTGGAGAGATGGGGTATTTTGGTCTTAACTATCCGGAAAAATATGGAGGAATGGGTCTGGATTTCTTTTATACAGTTATCTTTTTGGAAGAATTACAAAAAATAAATTCCGGAGGTTTTTCAGCCGCAATGTGGGCACATGCATACCTTGCAATGACTCACTTGAATGCAGAAGGAAGTGAAGAAATAAAACAAAATTATCTAACCCCAAGTATTGAAGGCAAAAAAATTGGGTGTTTGTGTATTACAGAGCCTTTTGGCGGAAGCGACGTCGCCGGCATGAAAACAACCGCTGTAAAAAAAGGTGATACCTATGTAATCAATGGCTCTAAAACCTTTATTACAAATGGTGTTTATTCAGATTATTTAGTCGTTGCGGCAAAGACAAACCCTGAACTAGGAAACAAAGGAATGAGCATTTTTGTTATGGATCGAGACACTCCCGGAATTTCAGCAACAAAACTTGATAAACTGGGTTGGCGCGCTTCAGATACTGCAGAAATCGCCTTTGATAATGTTGAAATACCAGCCGCTCATTTGATGGGTGAAGAAAACCAGGGCTTTGGATATATCATGCAGCATTTTGCTTCTGAGAGATTAATTATGGGAATCAATGCACACGCAAGGGCCGAGTATGCCATTGATTATGCGTTGCAATATATGGCAGAACGAAAAGCATTTGGCCAAACCATAAACAAATTTCAGGCATTGAGACATAAAATAGCAGACTTGGCCAGCCAGGTTGAAATGAGTAAAGTGTTTAATTATAATGTAGCTGCCCGATTAAACAATGGAGAATATGTGGTCAAAGAAGCCACAATGTCAAAGTTGCTCTCTACAAAAATAGCCGATGAGGTTATTTATGAGTGTTTGCAATTTTTGGGCGGGTATGGTTATATGGAAGAATATCCAATGGCTCGTTTATTGCGAGATAGCAGACTTGGACCCATTGGTGGAGGTACCTCAGAGATACTTAGAGAAATCATTGCCAAAATGATAATTGATAAGAAAGAGTACAAGCCGGCAACAGAGTGATGTGTTAAAATATTTTTATTTTTTTATTTTTTTTAGATTTTTTTAATTTATTTTTGCCGCGCTAAAAGAGAGGAGGTGCACAACTTATGTTAATAATACCCATAAAAGACGGAGAAAACATCGATAGAGCGTTAAAGCGTTTTAAGAGAAAGTTTGACAGAACTCAAACTATGCGACAGTTGAGAAACAGACAAGCTTTTACAAAACCCTCTGTGTCCAGAAGAGCGCAAATCCAAAAAGCGCAATACATACAACGATTAAGAGACAATGAAGATTTGTAATCTTTCTCATAAATTATAAAAATCCCGAGCTTTCGGGATTTTTTTTTGATGACAATTATCATTCGTTTTTCTGATAAGTTTCGTAAATTTACTATTCAATGATTTACCTATGCAAGTGACGGCCTTTTTGAACTACCTAACTTTAGAAAAAAAATACTCTTCTCATACTATTTTGGCATATAAAAACGATTTGAATTCATTTTTAGACTTTATTGAAGATGAGTTTAGCAGTCAAAATAGCAAGCAAGTAAACTATTCAATGATACGGTCTTGGATTATAACGTTGGTTGATAAGAACCTTAATAATAAATCAATAAACAGAAAAATTGCTTCCTTAAAAGCCTATTACAAATTTCTTTTAAAAACAAATCAAATTACTGAAAATCCTCTGGCAAAGCACAAGTCTTTAAAAGTTGGAAAAACACTTCAGGTTCCTTTTTCAGAAAAGGAAATAGCAAAAGTCATTTCTAATTTTGAGGATTTGGAAGGTTTTGAAAACATTCGAAACAAAGCAATTGTTGAGTTGTTTTATGCCACCGGCATGAGAAAATCAGAATTGATTAGCTTGAAAATTACAGATATTGATTTACAAAAACAGCAAGTTAAGATTTTAGGTAAGAGAAATAAAGAACGTATTGTTCCATTAATTAATACTACAGTAACCACATTAAAAAAGTATTTACAGGAGAGGTTAGAGATTGAAAACTTACATTCAGAAAACTTTCTTTTTTTAACAAAAAATGGAGTTAAATTAAGTCAAACACTTGTGTACAGAATTATTAATAATTACTTTAGTAACATATCAACAAAAGAAAAAAAGAGCCCACATATTTTAAGACATTCTTTTGCAACACATCTTTTAAATGAAGGAGCAGATTTGAATTCAATAAAGGAATTATTGGGGCATTCAAGTTTAGCGTCAACACAAGTATATACAAATAATAGCATTGCTGAATTAAAAAAGGTATATGCCAAAACACACCCTAGAAACAAAAAATAAAGAAATAAAATTTAAAACCACAGACCTATGAAAGTAAATGTGCAAACACCGGGATTTGATGCAGACATCAAATTGATAAACTTTATCGAAAAAAAATTGAGCAAACTTGAACAGTTTTATGATAAAATCATATTTGCAGACGTTTTTCTTAAGTTAGAAAATACTGCCAGTCCTGAAAATAAAATAGTTGAAGTTTTGCTTAGTATTCCCAAAGGAGATTTGATCGTAAAAAAGGAATGTAAACGATTTGAAATAGGAATAGATGAATGTGTTCAATCTTTGGAAAGACAACTCAAAAAAAGAAAAGAAAAACAAAGAGCCCACTTGTAAAGATTTTTTTTCAAAAAAGTTTTTTTAAAAACAAAATTTATATACATTTGCAGTCCGTTAGAAATAGCGGACTTTTTTATGTTCAAAAAAGTAGTAAAAGCCGATGTAGCTCAGCTGGCTAGAGCAGCTGATTTGTAATCAGCAGGTCGTGGGTTCGAGTCCCTCCATCGGCTCTTTAAAGTTCTAAAAATTAGGAAGTTACCAGCATTTTCGTTGGTTCATTTTGAAGAGGGGGAGATACTCAAGCGGCCAACGAGGGCAGACTGTAAATCTGCTGACTATGTCTTCGCAGGTTCGAATCCTGCTCTCCCCACAAAATTTCCGCGAATGCGGAAATCTCAATTTTAAAATTCCAAATTCCAAAAGAATTTGATATTTAATTTTGAAAAGCGGTCTTAAAAGTATTGAAATTTGAAAATTCTCCTGATAGTTGTCGGGATAGAATTTCATAAAATTGCGGGAGTAGCTCAGTTGGTAGAGCGTCAGCCTTCCAAGCTGAATGTCGCCGGTTCGAACCCGGTCTCCCGCTCAAAAAGTTCATTGAATTGAATTCGCTTTCATATTTAAGAGAATTTAACTAAATATGGTAAAACAAAGGTGAGAAGCCTGTCCCGATGCATATCGGGAAACCCGGTCTCCCGCTCAAAAAGTTCATTGAATTGAATTCGCTTTCATATTTAAGAGAATTTAACTAAATATGGTAAAACAAGGGTGAGAAGCCTGTCCCGATGCATTTCGGGAAACCCGGTCTCCCGCTCAAAAAAAGTTTAAGATTTCAGGTGAAACCTGAAACCTGAAACCTGAAACTTGGAACCCATTCCTGCCGACGTAGCTCAGGGGTAGAGCGTTTCCTTGGTAAGGAAGAGGTCACGGGTTCAATTCCCGTCGTTGGCTCAAAGTTGTTTGTAAAGGGACATAGCTTTTGAAATAATGAAAAAAATACAGAGTGACCTAGGTCACGCCTGCCTGCCGGCAGGCAGGGGTTCAATTCCCGTCGTTGGCTCAAAGTTGTTTGTAAAGGGACATAGCTTTTGAAATAATGAAAAAAATATAGAGTGACCTAGGTCACGCCTGCCTGCCGGCAGGCAGGGGTTCAATTCCCGTCGTTGGCTCAAAGTTGTAAATACATTGAACACTAATATATAACTAAGATTAAAAATTATTAAACATGGCAAAGGAAACTTTCGATCGTTCCAAACCGCACTTAAATATAGGTACAATTGGACACGTTGATCACGGTAAAACAACTTTAACAGCAGCTATTACTAAAGTTCTAGCTGAAGCTGGACTTTCTGAGGCAAGATCATTTGATCAAATTGACAACGCTCCGGAAGAAAAAGAAAGAGGTATCACAATTAATACTTCTCACGTAGAATACTCAACTGCAAATCGTCACTATGCACACGTTGACTGTCCCGGTCACGCCGATTATGTGAAAAACATGGTTACAGGTGCTGCACAAATGGATGGTGCAATCCTTGTGGTTGCCGCAACAGACGGCCCTATGCCTCAAACTCGTGAGCACATCCTTCTTGGACGTCAGGTAGGAATTCCAAGAATTGTTGTATTTATGAATAAGGTTGACCTTGTTGACGATGAAGAACTACTTGAATTGGTAGAAATGGAAATCAGAGATCTGTTATCCTTCTATGAATATGATGGAGATAATGGTCCTGTGATTGCAGGTTCTGCACTTGGTGCTTTAGAAGGCGATCCAAAATGGTCTCAAACAGTTCTTGATTTAATGGAAGCTGTTGATAACTGGATTGAAATGCCCACACGTGATGTTGATAAGCCTTTCTTGATGCCTATTGAAGATGTGTTCTCTATCACAGGACGTGGTACTGTTGCAACCGGAAGAATTGAAACCGGTGTTGCAAATACAGGAGATCCTGTTGAAATCATTGGTATGGGAGCTCAAAAATTGACTTCTACTATCACAGGTGTTGAGATGTTCCGTAAAATATTAGACAGAGGTGAAGCAGGTGATAATGTTGGTATCCTTCTAAGAGGTATTGAGAAAACTCAAATCTCCAGAGGAATGGTAATTGTTAAGCCAGGTTCAGTAACTCCACATAAAAAATTCAAAGCTGAGGTTTATGTGTTGAAGAAAGAAGAAGGTGGTCGTCACACTCCTTTCCACAACAACTACCGTCCTCAGTTCTATGTACGTACAACTGATGTTACCGGTAATATTTCACTTCCTGATGGAGTTGAGATGGTAATGCCTGGTGACAACTTAACAATCACTGTTGAATTAATTCAGCCAATTGCAATGAATGTAGGATTACGTTTTGCAATTCGTGAAGGTGGTAGAACAGTTGGTGCCGGTCAGGTAACTGAGATATTAGACTAATTAAAGTTTAAAATGATAGTCTTAAAGGTGTCCGCCACAGGCGGGTGCCTTTAAGTATTTATCAACGGGTTTTGCTAATCCCTCACAAAACAGGAAGAGCCAAAACTCTTTAAACGGGTTTAGCTCAGTTGGTAGAGCACTGGTCTCCAAAACCAGGTGTCGGGAGTTCGAGTCTCTCAACCCGTGCAAATGAAATGGATTTTTATATGATTTTAAAATATTCATTAAAGTAAACAGCACTGAGACGAGAAGTTTATCCCGATGCATATCGGGAAGTCTCTCAACCCGTGCAAATGAAATGGATTTTTATATGATTTTAAAATATTCATTAAATTAAACAGCACTGAGACGAGAAGTTTATCCCGATGCATATCGGAAAGTCTCTCAACCCGTGCAATAACAATTAAACAAATAACGACAAAGAATGCTAAATTATATTCAAGAATCGTTCAACGAATTAAAAAACCACGTAACCTGGACTTCTTGGTCTGAAGCACAGCGGTTAACAGTATTAGTTGCTGTGTTCTCAATCATCCTTTCGCTTGCGATTTGGGGAGTAGATACAATTTTTAGCGACATAATAGCTCAGTATTTTATTTGGATAAAGTCCTAAATACAGAAACATGACGGAGACAAAAAGCACTAAAAAATGGTATGTTGTTCGCGCAGTAAGCGGGCAAGAAAATAAAATAAAATCCTATATTGAAAGTGAAGTTACACGATTAAACCTAGAGGATTCTATAGACCAAATATTAGTGCCTACAGAAAAAGTTATTCAAATAAGAAACGGAAAAAAAGTTAACAAAGAACGAGTTTACTTTCCCGGATACATTATGGTTCAGGCAAATCTCGCTGGTGAAATTGCCCATATCATCAAATCAGTAAATGGTGTGATTGGTTTTCTTGGTGAAACAAAAGGAGGTGACCCTGTGCCACTCAGACAATCTGAGGTAAATAGAATGTTGGGTAAAGTTGACGAATTGTCAATCAATGATGAGAGTGTAAATATACCATTTACCATTGGTGAAACTGTAAAAGTGATTGATGGTCCTTTTAATGGTTTTAATGGAACCGTAGAAAAAGTAAATGAAGAAAAGAGAAAACTTGAGGTAATGGTCAAAATTTTCGGAAGAAAAACACCCCTTGAGTTAAGCTATATGCAAGTAGAAAAAGTTTAATAAAAAACTGTTACGCTATATATATCAGGTATGAACTTTTGCTTCCACTAGAGTGATTACCAAAATTAAAAATTAAGAAATGGCAAAAGAAATCAGTAAAGTTGTAAAACTTCAAGTTAGAGGAGGCGCTGCAAACCCTTCTCCGCCAGTTGGTCCAGCATTGGGTGCTGCCGGGGTGAACATTATGGAGTTCTGCAAACAATTTAATGCTAGAACACAAGATAAGCAAGGAAAAGTATTGCCGGTGGCAATTACTGTTTACAAAGACAAATCTTTTGATTTTGTTGTAAAAACTCCTCCTGCTGCAGTTCAAGTTATGGAAGCTGCTAAGATCAAAAAAGGATCTGGTGAGCCACATATCAGAAAAGTAGCAACCATATCTTGGGATCAAATTAAAACAATTGCAGAAGACAAAATGCAAGACCTTAACGCTTTCACAATTGAGTCTGCCATGAAAATGGTTGCCGGTACGGCGAGATCAATGGGTGTTAAAGTAAAGGGAAATGCACCTTTTTAACCTGATAATTACAAAAAATAATGGCAAAAATAACCAAAAAGCAAAAAGAAGCTCAAGCAAAAGTAGAGGCTAACAAAGCCTATTCACTTGCTGAAGCATCTGCTTTAGTAAAAGAGATTACCAATGTAAACTTTGATGCCTCTGTAGATTTGGCTGTGCGTTTAAATGTAGACCCACGAAAAGCAAATCAAATGGTAAGAGGTGTTGTTACCCTTCCTCACGGAACCGGTAAAGACGTAAAAGTTTTGGCACTGGTAACACCAGATAAAGAAGCTGAAGCAAAAGAAGCAGGCGCTGATTTTGTGGGCTTAGATGAGTACCTCGATAAAATTAAAGGAGGTTGGACAGATGTTGATGTGATAGTAACTATGCCAAGTGTGATGGGTAAATTAGGTCCATTAGGACGTGTGTTAGGTCCAAGAGGCCTTATGCCAAACCCAAAAACAGGTACAGTAACTATGGATATCGCTAAAGCTGTTTCTGATATTAAATCCGGTAAAATCGATTTTAAAGTTGATAAATACGGAATAGTACACGCTAGCATTGGAAAAGCATCTTTTGATGCAGAAAAGCTAACCGGAAACGCAAAAGAATTATTAACAACATTGGTAAAGTTAAAGCCCTCTGTGACCAAAGGTGTGTACATCAAAAGTATCCACTTGTCTAGTACAATGAGTCCCGGAGTTCAGATCGATGCTAAACGATTTACTGAGTAGTCAAATACTTTAAATTATGACAAGAGAAGAAAAAGCAAAAGCTATAGACGTTTTAACTACCCAGTTAGCAGAAAATTCAAATATCTACTTAACAGATATTTCAGGACTTGATGCACTCTCGACCACAAACCTGAGACGTGCTTGTTTCAAAGCCGGAATCAAACTAACGGTTGTTAAAAACACACTGCTTGCAAAAGCAATGGAAAGTTCAGAAAGAGATTTTGGAGACTTAAAATCCATTTTAAAAGGAAATACCTCTCTAATGTTTTCTGAAACAGGTAACGCTCCTGCCAAAGTAATTAAAGAATTCCGAAAAAAATCAGAAAAGCCTGTTTTAAAAGGAGCTTTTATTGAAGAAGCGGTTTACATTGGCGATAACCTATTAGATGACTTAGTAAGTATCAAGTCTCGTGATGAGATGATAGGTGAAGTAATTGGGTTACTTCAATCTCCTGCTAAAAATGTTGTTTCAGCACTTAAATCAGGTGGCGGAAAACTTGCAGGAATTATCAAAACACTATCTGAAAGAGAAGGATAGTAAATTATCAAACAACGAATATTCAATTATTAAATATTAAAATTAAATTATTAAAACGATAGAAAATGGCAGATTTAAAAGATTTCGCAGAACAATTAGTTAACTTAACGGTAAAAGAAGTTAATGAGTTAGCTACTATTTTAAAAGACGAGTATGGTATCGAGCCTGCTGCTGCAGCTGTAGCTGTTGCTGCTGGTGGAGGTGCTGCTGCTGGTGAAGCCGCTGAAGAAAAGACTGAATTTGATGTAGTCCTTAAAGCAGCAGGTGCTTCTAAACTTGCAGTTGTTAAACTCGTTAAAGAACTTACAGGTCTTGGTCTTAAAGAAGCAAAAGAAATGGTTGATGGTGCACCAAACACAATCAAAGAAGGTGTTTCTAAAGACGAAGCAGATAGCTTAAAAGCTTCTCTAGAAGAGGCCGGAGCTGAAGTAGAGCTTAAGTAAATATTCACCCCAACTATTGGGGTAAGTGCCTAAGGTTTAGACTGTTGGAGTGTATTCATATATCCTCCAACAGCCCTAAACCATTTTGCGTAAAAAATAGTTTCGTTTAGATTTTACGCCAGTTTCATTTTATTTTAATTAAAATTCATTCCATTAATGTCAGCAACGCAAACTGAAAGATTGAATTTTTCCTCTGTGAAGAATACACCAGATTATCCCGATTTTCTGGACATTCAAATAAAATCCTTTCAGGATTTTTTCCAGCTGGAAACTAAGTCAGACGAAAGAGGAAATGAAGGACTTTATAAAACCTTCATGGAAAACTTCCCCATAACTGATACCCGCAACCAATTTGTTTTAGAATTTTTAGACTACTTTGTAGATCCACCAAGATACTCCATTCAAGAATGTATCGAAAGAGGACTTACATACAGTGTGCCTTTAAAAGCAAGACTCAAATTATATTGTACAGACCCTGAACACGAAGACTTTGAAACCATCGTTCAAGATGTGTATCTGGGCACAATTCCTTATATGACACCCAGCGGTACTTTTTGTATCAATGGAGCAGAACGTGTTGTTGTTTCCCAATTGCACAGATCCCCCGGGGTTTTCTTCGGTCAATCCTTCCACGCAAACGGAACAAAACTGTATTCTGCAAGAGTCATTCCTTTCAAAGGATCCTGGATTGAATTTGCTACCGATATCAACAGCGTTATGTATGCTTATATCGATAGAAAGAAAAAATTACCGGTAACAACTCTTTTTAGAGCCATTGGCTTTGAAAGAGATAAAGACATTCTTGAAATCTTTGACCTTGCTGAAGAAGTCAAAGCTTCAAAAACCGGATTAAAAAAATATTTAGGTAGAAAACTAGCTGCGCGTGTTTTAAAGACTTGGCACGAAGATTTTGTTGACGAAGATACGGGTGAAGTTGTTTCTATTGAAAGAAATGAAATTATCTTAGATCGTGATACCGTTCTTGAAAAAGAACACATCGAGGAGATATTGGACTCTGGAAGTAAAACAATTTTACTCCATAAAGAAGACAATCAATCTGCCGATTATGCCATCATACACAACACGCTTCAAAAAGACCCAACAAACTCTGAAAAAGAAGCTGTTGAACACATCTACCGACAGTTGCGTAATGCTGAACCACCCGATGAAGAAACCGCACGTGGTATCATTCACAAACTTTTCTTCAGCGATCAGCGTTACAACTTAGGAGAAGTGGGTCGTTACAGAATGAACAAAAAACTTGGTTTAGACCTTGCTATGGACAAGCAGGTATTAACCAAAGATGATATTATAACCATCATCAAATACCTTATTGAGTTAATCAACTCAAAAGCAGAAATTGATGACATTGATCACTTGTCAAACAGACGTGTGAGAACAGTTGGTGAACAACTTTCACAGCAATTTGGTGTGGGCCTTGCCAGAATGGCAAGAACCATTAGAGAACGAATGAACGTGAGAGATAATGAAGTGTTTACACCCATCGATTTGATTAATGCCAAGACTCTGTCTTCGGTTATTAACTCATTCTTTGGAACAAACCAATTGTCTCAGTTTATGGACCAAACAAATCCCATTGCAGAAATTACACACAAGCGTAGATTTTCTGCACTAGGACCAGGTGGTTTGTCAAGAGAACGTGCCGGCTTTGAAGTGCGTGACGTTCACTATACTCACTATGGAAGACTTTGTCCAATTGAAACACCTGAAGGACCTAATATTGGTTTGATTTCATCTATGAGTGTGTTTTCTAAAGTGAACAACTTAGGGTTTCTTGAAACTCCTTATAGAAAAGTAGAAAATGGAAAAATTGATTTTAAATCAAATCCTATCTACCTTTCTGCTGAAGAAGAAGAAGGACAGTTGATTGCTCAGGCAAACATCCCCATTGATGATGATGGAAACATTACCAAAGACAAAGTTATTGCCAGAATGGAAGGTGACTTTCCGGTGGTTGACCCTAATATGGTCAATTATATTGATGTGGCACCAAATCAAATTTCATCCATTTCAGCATCACTCATCCCATTCTTAGAACACGATGATGCAAACCGTGCCTTGATGGGGTCAAACATGATGCGTCAGGCTGTTCCTCTCTTAACTCCAGAAGCTCCCATCGTGGGAACTGGTCTCGAAAGACAAGTTGCCAGTGATTCCAGAGTATTGATCAATGCAGAAGGAGAAGGAGTTGTGGAATATGTTGACGCCAATGAAATTAGTATCAAATATGACCGCTCTGAAGAAGAGAACCTGGTCAGGTTTGATAGTGATGTAACCACATACAACTTAGTGAAATTCCGAAAAACAAACCAGGGAACAAACATCAACCTCAAACCCATTGTGAAAAAAGGTGACAGGGTTGTAAAAGGCCAGGTTTTGTGTCAAGGATACGCCACAGAAAACGGCGAACTTGCACTGGGAAGAAACATGAAAGTGGCATTTATGCCCTGGAAAGGTTACAACTTTGAGGATGCCATCGTAATTTCTGAAAAAGTAGTAAGAAACGATGTCTTTACATCCATTCATATCGATGAGTATTCACTTGAAGTAAGAGATACCAAACTAGGTAATGAAGAATTAACAAACGACATACCAAACGTCTCTGAAGAAGCTACAAAAGATCTTGACGAAAACGGAATGATTCGTATCGGTGCTGAAGTAAAACCCGGTGATATTCTTATCGGAAAAATTACTCCAAAAGGTGAAAGCGACCCAACACCCGAAGAAAAATTACTTCGTGCAATATTTGGTGACAAAGCCGGTGATGTGAAAGATGCCTCTTTAAAAGCTTCTCCATCACTTAACGGAGTTGTGATTGATAAGAAACTTTTCGCTAGAGCGATAAAAGACAAACGCAAAAGAGCCAAAGACAAAGAAGACATTGCAGAGTTAGAAATTCAATATGAAGCAAAATTCAATGAATTGAAAGATGTTCTGGTTGAAAAACTCTTTGCAATTGTGGGCGGTAAAACGGCTCAAGGTGTACTGAACGATTTAGGTGAAGAAATATTCCCTAAAGGAAAAAAATTCACACTTAAAATGCTCAATGCAGTTTATGACTATACCCATTTAACACAAGGTACCTGGACAACAGATGATGATACCAATCGTCTTGTCGCAGACTTGCTGCACAACTATAAAATTAAAGAAAATGACCTTCAGGGTAACCTGAGACGTGAGAAGTTTACCATCTCTGTTGGGGATGAACTTCCTGCAGGAATTTTAAAACTCGCTAAAGTTTACATCGCCAAAAAGCGTAAACTTAAAGTGGGTGATAAAATGGCAGGTCGTCACGGTAACAAAGGTATTGTTGCCAGAATCGTAAGAGAAGAAGACATGCCCTTCCTTGAAGACGGAACTCCTGTTGATATCGTGTTGAATCCACTGGGTGTACCTTCCCGTATGAATATCGGTCAAATTTATGAAACTGTTTTAGGTTGGGCAGGACAAAAATTAGGTAGAAAATTTGCTACCCCCATTTTTGATGGAGCAACACTAGATCAAATCAATGAATTGACTGATGAAGCAGGAATCCCAAGATTTGGACATACTTACCTCTATGACGGTGGAACAGGAGATCGTTTTGATCAACCTGCTACTGTTGGAGTCATTTATATGTTGAAACTAGGTCACTTAATTGATGACAAGATGCACGCGCGTTCTATCGGTCCATACTCGTTAATCACTCAGCAACCACTTGGTGGTAAAGCACAATTTGGTGGTCAACGATTTGGTGAGATGGAAGTATGGGCACTTGAGGCCTATGGAGCATCAGCAACACTGAGAGAAATTCTTACAGTGAAGTCTGACGATGTTGTAGGTAGAGCAAAAACCTATGAAGCAATAGTTAAAGGAGAAACGATGCCTGAACCAGGCCTTCCGGAATCATTTAATGTATTGATGCACGAGTTGAAAGGTCTTGGTCTGGATATTCGTTTAGAAGAGTAATGGCAGCAAACCACCTTAAATCCATAAAAGTCCCCCTCTCTGGGAGGGGGATTTAGGGGGAGGACAAACTTTGAATTAAAAAATTATGGCAAGAAATAAAGATAACAACACAGCACAGAAATTTAATAAAATTTCTATCGGTCTGGCTTCACCGGAATCCATCTTGGGAGCTTCAAGAGGTGAGGTTTTAAAGCCTGAAACAATCAACTACCGAACGCATAAACCTGAACGTGACGGTTTGTTTTGCGAGCGCATATTTGGACCCGTTAAAGACTATGAATGTGCCTGTGGAAAATATAAAAGAATTCGCTACAAAGGAATTGTTTGTGACCGTTGTGGCGTTGAGGTTACTGAGAAAAAAGTACGTAGAGACAGAGTAGGACACATTAACTTGGTTGTTCCTGTTGCTCATATCTGGTACTTCCGCTCTCTTCCAAACAAAATTGGCTACCTTCTTGGATTACCCTCCAAGAAACTGGATATGATTATTTACTATGAACGTTATGTAGTTATCCAGCCAGGTATCGCTAAAAATGAAGAAGGAGACGCACTTCAAAAAATGGATTTTTTAACCGAAGAAGAATACTTAAATATACTTGACACACTTCCGCAAGAAAACCAATACCTTGAAGACTCAGACCCCAACAAGTTTATCGCTAAAATGGGAGCAGAGTGTTTAATTGAACTTTTACAACGCATCGATTTAGATGCTTTGTCTTACGACTTAAGACACAAAGCAAACAACGAGACTTCAAAACAAAGAAAAACAGAAGCACTAAAACGTCTTCAGGTTGTTGAAGCTCTTAGAGAATCAAACCTAAATCGCGAAAACAAAGCCGAGTGGATGATTATGAAAGTAATCCCTGTAATTCCACCGGAATTGAGACCCCTTGTGCCCCTAGATGGAGGTCGTTTTGCTACGTCAGATTTAAATGACTTATACAGAAGAGTAATTATTAGAAACAACCGCCTCAAAAGGCTTGTTGAAATAAAAGCACCCGAAGTAATTTTACGTAACGAAAAGCGTATGCTTCAAGAATCTGTTGATTCTTTGTTTGACAATACCAGAAAATCATCTGCTGTAAAAACAGATGCCAACAGACCTTTAAAATCACTCTCAGATTCATTAAAAGGAAAACAAGGTCGTTTCCGTCAAAACTTACTGGGTAAACGTGTTGACTATTCTGCACGTTCAGTGATTGTTGTTGGACCCGAATTAAAAATGTTTGAATGTGGATTGCCTAAAAATATGGCAGCTGAACTTTACAAACCTTTCGTTATTAGAAAATTGATTGAAAGAGGAATTGTAAAAACAGTAAAATCTGCAAAGAAAATTATAGATAAAAAAGAACCAGTAGTTTGGGATATTCTTGAAAATGTATTGAAAGGACACCCCGTATTACTAAACCGAGCTCCAACGCTTCACAGATTGGGTATTCAAGCTTTCCAGCCAAAATTGATTGAAGGGAAAGCAATTCAGTTACACCCACTAGCGTGTACTGCATTCAATGCCGATTTTGATGGTGACCAAATGGCGGTACATTTACCATTGGGTCCAGAAGCAATTTTGGAAGCACAATTGTTAATGCTCGCGTCACACAATATCTTAAACCCTGCAAATGGTTCTCCAATTACGGTACCATCTCAGGATATGGTTTTAGGTCTATACTATATGACAAAGCACCGCATCTCCACTCCTGAACATAAAGTTGTGGGAGAAGGCTTGACTTTCTATTCTGATGAGGAAGTGATTATCGCTTACAATGAAAAAAGAGTAGAGCTTAATGCCGGTATCAAAGTAAGAACCAAGGACTTTAATGACAAAGGAGAATTGGTAAATCAAATTATAGAGACCACAGTTGGAAGAGTTCTTTTTAACAAGGCCGTTCCTGAAAAAGCCGGTTTCTTTAATGAAGTTTTAACCAAAAAATCTTTGAGAGATATCATTGGAAAAATTCTAAAAATAACAGATGTCCCAACGACAGCTGCATTCTTAGATGATATCAAAGATATGGGTTATGACTATGCTTTCAGAGGAGGACTTTCATTTAGCTTGGGAGATATCATTATCCCACCAGAAAAGCATACAATGATTCAACAGGCCAATGAACAAGTTGATGGTATTATCATGAACTACAACATGGGTCTAATTACAAACAATGAACGATACAATCAGGTAATTGATATTTGGACTTCAACAAATGCTGCGCTAACAGAGCTTTCAATGAAACGTATCAGAGAAGACCAACAAGGTTTCAACTCAGTATATATGATGCTTGACTCTGGAGCTCGTGGTTCAAAAGAACAAATACGTCAGTTAACCGGTATGCGTGGTTTGATGGCAAAACCAAAAAAATCAACCGCCGGTGGTGGAGAAATTATTGAAAACCCCATCCTTTCTAACTTTAAGGAAGGACTTTCAATTCTTGAATACTTTATTTCAACTCACGGTGCTCGTAAAGGTCTTGCTGATACGGCATTAAAAACGGCAGATGCCGGTTATTTAACAAGAAGACTTGTTGATGTTTCTCAAGATGTCATTATTCAGGAACACGATTGTGGCACTTTAAGAGGAGTAGAGGTTTCTGCGTTAAAGAAAAATGATGAAGTTGTAGAATCACTATCTGAAAGAATTGTTGGTCGTATAGCACTAAACGATATTATTGATCCAATCAGCAGAGAAGTTTATGTAAAATCTGGTGACATAATAAATGAAGATATTGCCGATAAAATCAATCATTCAGTTCTAGATTCTGTTGAAGTGAGATCAGCACTTACTTGTGAAGCTGAAAAAGGAATTTGTACACTTTGCTATGGAAGAAACCTAGCTACCGGAAAAATGGTGCAAAAGGGTGAAGCTGTTGGTGTAATTGCAGCTCAATCTATTGGAGAGCCGGGTACACAGCTTACTCTTAGAACATTCCACGTAGGTGGTGTTGCAGGGGGTGTCTCTGAAGAAAATAAACTCCTCGCTAAATTTGACGGTATTGCTGAGATAGATGAATTAACTACAGTAAAAGGTGAAAACTCAGAAGGACAAGCAGTTGATATTGTTATTTCAAGAACCTCAGAGTTAAAAATTGTTGATAAAAAGACAGGTATCACTTTAAGTACAAACAACATTCCTTACGGATCTCACATCTCAATAAAAAGCGGCGATAAAGTCACAAAAGGAGATGTGGTTTGTAAATGGGACCCATATAACGGAGTAATTATTTCTGAATTTACCGGAAAAATTGCCTATGAAGATATAGAGCAAGGAGTTTCTTATCAGGTTGAAATTGATGAACAAACAGGATTCCAGGAAAAAGTGATTTCAGAATCAAGAAACAAAAAGCTGATTCCAACATTACTTATTCAAGACAATAAAGGAAATACATTGCGTTCATACAACTTACCTGTAGGTGCTCATATTATGGTTGATGACGGTGAAAAAATTAAAACCGGTAAAGTTTTAGTTAAGATTCCACGACGTTCTGCCAAAGCTGGAGATATCACAGGAGGTCTTCCTAGACTAACCGAATTGTTTGAAGCGCGTAATCCCTCAAACCCTGCTGTGGTTAGTGAGATAGATGGTGTTGTTTCTTTCGGCAAAATTAAAAGAGGGAATAGAGAAATCATAATTGAATCAAAGCTTGGCGAGGTTAAAAAATACCTTGTTAAGTTAACAAACCAAATATTGGTTCAAGAAAATGACTACGTAAAGGCAGGAATGCCCCTTTCTGATGGCTCTGTAACGCCTGAAGATATTCTGCGTATTAAAGGCCCTTCTGCTGTTCAACAGTATTTAGTCAATGAAGTTCAGGAAGTATATCGTCTTCAGGGTGTTAAGATTAACGACAAACACTTTGAAGTAATTGTTAGACAAATGATGCGTAAAGTGAGAATCAATGACCCCGGAGATACAATTTTCCTTGAAGATCAATTGGCTCATAAACTTGATTTCATCATTGAAAATGATAAAATATTTGGAATGAAGGTAGTTGAAGATGCCGGAGATAGTGAGACTATGAAAGCAGGACAAATTATTACCGCCAGAGAACTTAGAGATGAGAATTCAAACTTAAAGCGCTCTGATAAAAATCTTGTTGTTGCCCGTGACGCAGTAGCTGCTACTGCAACACCAATACTTCAAGGAATCACGAGAGCCTCACTTCAAACCAAATCATTCATTTCTGCAGCATCCTTCCAGGAAACAACAAAGGTTCTCAATGAAGCCGCAGTGAGTGGTAAAATTGACTACCTTGAAGGACTAAAAGAAAATGTTATTGTGGGGCACAAAATTCCCGCAGGAACAGGCCTTAGAGAGTATGATCACATTTTAGTGGGCTCAAAAGAAGAGCTTAGAGAAATGACTGAAGAAAAGCAAGAAGTAAACTATAATTAAGGCAGCTTGGTAGTAAGGTTAGGAGGTAATAGGTTTTAAATAAACCTTTTACCTCTTGCCCAACTCCATCCACCTAAAACTCATTACAATGTCTGATAATCAAAACAAACCAAAACAAGGTCAAATAAATATAGAACTCGATGAAGCTGTTGCGCAGGGTATTTACAGTAATCTAGCAATTATCAATCACTCTGTATCTGAATTTGTTGTTGATTTTGTTAGAATCATGCCGGGAACTCCAAAAAGTAAGGTAAAGTCAAGAATCATTTTAACACCACAACACGCTAAGCGTTTTTTAAAAGCCTTAAATGAAAACATCAAACGGTTTGAAAATACACATGGTGAGATTAAAGATTTTGAACAACCACCCATTCCTTTGAATTTTGGACCTACAGGTGAAGCTTAAAAAAAAAGCCAGCAAATTTTGCTGGTTTTTTTTTTGATTGATAGTAAACACCTGTCACTAAAATTAAGCTCCGGCTTTTTCAAACTCGCTAACAAAGTGGAGTTTTACTTTGGGATATTTTTGCTGTGTCATTTGAAGTGTGAACTGTGAATCTGCAAAAAACACCAATTGCCCTCTTTTGTCTTTAGCAAGAAATTTATTCTTGACCCTAAGAAATTCTTTAAATTCATCACTTTTCGGGTCTTCAGGATCTACCCAGCAGGCTTTATATACATTTAGGTTTTCATAACTACATTTAGCTCCATATTCGTGTTCAAGACGGTATTGAATGACTTCAAATTGAAGGGCGCCAACGGTTCCAATGACTTTTCGTCCATTCATTTCCAAAGTAAATAATTGAGCAACACCTTCATCCATTAACTGGTCAATTCCTTTTTCCAGTTGTTTGGTTTTCATAGGGTCTGCATTGTTGATGTACCTGAAATATTCAGGAGAAAAACTGGGAATACCCTTGTAATGCATCAATTCACCTTCTGTAAGAGTGTCACCTATTTTAAAGTTTCCGGTGTCGTGTAATCCCACAATATCACCGGGATAGGAGAGATCAACTATTTCTTTTTTTTCTGCAAAAAAAGCATTGGGACTCGAGAATTTCATTTTTTTGTTGTTGCGAACGTGTAGATAGGCTTTGTTGCGCTCAAATATTCCGGACACAATCTTTACAAATGCTAAACGATCTCGGTGCTTTGGATCCATGTTTGCGTGTATCTTAAAAACAAAACCACTAAACTCTTTTTCCTCAGGCTTCACCAGCCGTGTGTCACTTTGTTTTGGTCTGGGAGTTGGAGCTATTTCTATAAAACAATCAAGGAGTTCGCGCACACCAAAATTATTTAGTGCAGAACCAAAAAATACAGGTTGCAAGTTGCCTTCTAAATAGGTTTCTTTTACAAACTCAGGATAGACGCCTTCAATTAGTTCAAGTTCATCTCTCAATCTTTTGGCGGGTTTTTCACCGATTAACTGGTCTAACTCATCAGACTTTAAATCAGAAATTTCAATGGTATCTTCAATATCTTTTTTAGGGTCACCGGTAAATAAGTTTACGTTCTTTTCCCAAATATTATAAATGCCCTTGAAGTCATATCCCATACCAATAGGGAAACTCAAAGGAGTTACCGTTAATCCTAGTTTTTGTTCAATTTCGTCAAGAAGCTCAAAGGCGTCTTTCCCCTCTCTGTCCATTTTGTTGATAAAAACAATCATAGGGATGTTGCGCATTCTACAAACTTCTACAAGTTTTTCAGTTTGCTCTTCAACCCCTTTTGCAACATCAATCACAACGATAACACTATCTACTGCGGTAAGAGTTCTAAAGGTGTCTTCAGCAAAATCCTTGTGTCCGGGTGTGTCTAGAATATTTATTTTTATGTTTTGATATTCAAAAGCAAGAACAGAAGTGGCAACAGAGATTCCTCTTTGCCGTTCAATTTCCATAAAATCACTGGTGGCTCCTTTTTTAACTTTGTTTGACTTCACAGCACCGGCTTCTTGTATTGCTCCTCCAAAAAGTAAAAGTTTTTCAGTTAGGGTAGTTTTACCTGCATCAGGGTGCGAAATGATTCCAAATGTTCGTCTTCTTGCAATTTCTTTTAAAAAACTCATTGGGCATTAATATTTTGGCAAATATAAGCTTAGTTTTAAGGCTTTTCAAATGGATGTTTTTTATTTTTTTTCTGACACAGTAAATATTCATAAAATCCTTTAAATACGTATGAACACGTAATAATAATAATGATTATTCCTACAAAAAAAACGAATAATTAAGAGTTTTTGTGTCGTTCAACGAGTAAATTATTCAGTTTGTCTAATAGTTCAATTTTGGTTAATCCTTAAGGTATTTTCCTACGTATATTTGACATCCTCTAAACTGTGTAGTTCAAAATGTGACTTTTTTATTATCACAGTTTCTTAAGGGTCAATGTTAAACAAGAAAATAAATAAATATGGGCTTAACTACTTCTACTAACCTTGATTTTTATAATAAAAAATCAACTTTTAAAATAGGAAGACTGATTATTTTGGTCTTTTTTTCAATCTTTTTATCAGTATCAATATTAAATGCCCAAGAAAGAGAGGGCATTGAAATATTTAGTTTTGAACAGTTATCACAAAATTCAAACCTTAAATCTGTATTACCTAATTACGTTAAACCGGATAATATAATACCATTGATTACTGATTTAAAGCCTTCTGTTTTTTTTAATGGGGGTGCTTTTAACATTCAAGGAGAAAAACCGGTAAGAGCCTATTTAGATTTAAGATCGCTGCAAAGACCGATTTCAAGAAATGCTGTATTTGATAATGTCGAATTAGTCATTATAAATATTGAAAATCAAAGAGATTTGTTTACTCAAATCAATCTAGATAATCTTTCTGGATTTACAAAACTCAAGTACATTCAAATAGTTTGTAGAGTTGATTGTAATCAAAATCAAATCTCAAACGCTTTAATAAGTTCAATAAAAAATTATGTAATTATTTATAGTGTTGAAAAACAATCATAATTACACTTTCAAAATAAAACCAACATAAGATGAGAAATAATTACAATAAACTTAAAATTAATAATAGATACTTTGCCATTTTATTATTGATTTCTCTAGTTTTAGGAAATTCACTACTAACTTTTGGGCAAGTTAGGGTAGACTTTGAGCCAAGAACAACACCTGCAGTTTTCAATGTTAAGGGTGATTTTGCCATGATAGGGAATACCAATTTAACTCTCGTTAGTTATGGCGATAATACTGGAAACAATAATAACATGAAATATGTTGATGTTGATTCTGATTTTAACACGTTTAACTCTTCATCAGCGCATTTGAATTTTTCAACTGAAAATGGTGCAGATCCAGAATGTTCAAGAATAGTCTATGCTGGTTTGTATTGGACCGGTAGAGCATCAAATGGAACTTCAAGCCCAAATGTTTTTGATGTCACTAAAGATGTGCCAGGTAGCCCTATTCCTATAAATAATAATCAAACTGTTGGTCATACCGATAATATCGATTTTTCAAACTTTGCTTTAAGTATTTCTCGCCAAGGAGGAGGTGGTGATCGTTATTCAAGATTTACTTTTAATGGTAACGGCGATAATTACAGGTTTGACTTCACAAACAATACGGGAGCAAACAGAGTTCAACTTTCAATTAATGGTGGGGCTTTTACAAATGTACCCGTAAGTTACTCAACCTCAGGAGCTACAGGTATAGCAATTCTCAACACTCCCTTTCAGATAACCGATGGAACAGTAACAATTACCATTTCTGAATTAAGAAGACCTACAGATAATAATGCAAACACAAATACCTATTTAAACAATTCTTTTGCTGAAGTTAACGTGACCGGAACAACAATCGGCACAACAACCATAACCAAAACTTTTGATAAGCGAAAAGTACAATTAAAAGGTCCAAGTGCGGCTACTTATACTGAAATCACAGCAAACACCAATGATATATACTACCCCACAACTTCTGATGGGTTTATGTATTCTGCTTTTGCAGATGTAACAAGCTATGTACAGCAAAATGGACTAGGTGAATATTTTGTTGCCGACATTGCTTTAGTAGAGGGCAATGGTGGCGGCACCGGTTTTTATGGTGGTTGGGGTCTTGTAGTTGTGTATGAAAATGAATTGATGAACTATAGAGATGTAACTATTTTTGACGGACACTCTTATGTTGCAGGAAGTGTAACTGCAGATTTTGAAATCCCTGTTTCTGGCTTTAATACAGCTCTAGCAGGTCCAATCAATATGAAACTTGGTTTGATGGCCGGTGAAGGAGATAGAAGTATTTCCGGAGATTTTTTTCAAATAAGAAATGCAAACGATACTAGCTGGGAAACTCTTAACCACGGTGGTAATTCAACCAACAACTTTTTTAACTCTTCCATTTTTACCGGAGGAAACCCCAGAAATCCAAACTTGTTGAACAACACAGGTATGGATGTGAGTGTTTTTGACATAGACAACCCGGGAAACACAATCATTGGAAACAATCAAAATTCAACAAAATTCAGGTATGGTACAACCCAAGATACTTATGTGATTTTTAATATCACAATGTCTGTCGATGCCTATGTTCCAGAAACAGAGGCTATTATTTCAGCCACAACTATTAATGGAGTACCGTCTTCTTTACCACTTGAGGTTGAACCGGGTCAAGAAATGGAATTCGAAGTAGATTTACTCAACTTAGGTACAGAGCCTATAGATAATTATCAAGTAAAAGTTCCAATACCTTTTGCTTCAAGTTATGTGCCGGGAAGTGCAATTTCTTCTATTTTCTTTGCGCCTGCACCAACACCAAATTTGATTTCTTTTGATCCAAATATGGGGCCTAACGGAACCCTAATATGGGATCTAGGCACTTTACCACTATCTGTGAATACCGAGGATGTCTTAGGGAAACTAAAGTTTAAATTAAAAGCAACTGAAGATTGTTTATTGTTGATTAACCCCGGTTGTGTCACCAATATTCCTGTAAATGGTACTGTTTCTGGAGTTGGTAGTATTACAGGAGTTCCTTTAAATAACCAAGAGTTTATTCAGGGTTATGAAGATGGAACTTGCTTAGGACAATCTATTTCAGCACCTGTTTTAATCGAAGTCGTGAGCGGTGATTTTGTGGCTCAAAATTGTCAACAAACCACAATTGAAACAGCTTTTACGCTATGCTCGACTGATGCAAGCGTTCCTGTTTCTGCTGTAAGTAACTCCTTTCCTGCAGGATCAATTTTTTATGATCAGTTTCCGGGAGGAACACCAATTACTAGTTTTCCTGTAAACCAAAATATTACTACTTATTATGCGCTTCCTGCCGGAGGTGCCCCAAATAGCTGTGTATTTGAATTTACAATAGAGTTTTTCTGTGGTGACCCCGAAATTGAATTATTAAAATCAGGTATTTATGTCGATTCTAATAATGACGGTATCGTTAATGTGGGTGATCAAATTGAATATACTTTTACAGTTGAAAATACCGGTAATTTACTAGTTACAGATATTGTTGTCAACGATGCAACAATTGGAGTTTCTAACTTAGCAGTTACACCCGGTGATTTAGCTCCAGGTGAAACGGGAACCGCTACTTATAACTATCCAATTACACAAGCTGATATTGATGCAGGTGGAGTATATAATATTGCCCTGGCAACAGGTCAGGATCCGGATGGTGACGATGTTGAAGATGAATCTGAAGACCCTAACCCATTAGATCCCGGAGATCCAAATTACGATCCCAATTGTCCCGATTGTACATTTACTGAATTACCTCAGGCACCATCGATAGAAATCATCAAGAGCGCCGACCCAAGCACGTACAATGCAGCGGGCGATGTGATTACCTATACGTTGACGGTTACCAACACGGGCAACGTTACCTTGACCGATGTAGCGGTGAACGATCCTTTGA
>Ga0207422_1001741_pt1 | contig 37427 bp, 29 predicted proteins | sample MarCyaLeptolynsp_FD_187757 | JGI IMG/M metagenome (GOLD analysis project Ga0207422, IMG submission 187757) | Marine cyanobacterial communities from Panama - species 1 Leptolyngbya sp. (SPAdes) | ecosystem: Environmental > Aquatic > Marine > Unclassified | place: Panama: Panama City | collected... | reverse complement strand
CATTAATCATGATCATCAGTTGGCCAAAATAGGAGGGGTCCGTAAAAATCTCCTGGTAGCCTGTCATGTAAACTTAATGACCAATCGTAATCACTATATTTTACAATTGGTTCTGTATTTTGTTTAAGGATATTGTATCTCTTCAATATCTCAATGGTTCCAGCATTGCCACCGAAATCTCCTCCAAACCAACGAAACAATCGACTTACATAAATGGTGTTTTCCTGAGGCTTGTATTCACTGCTCTCTATCAAAAATTGTTTGCTCAAAAGGTCTAAGGTTTCGTTAATACTTTCTGCATCCAGGGCTTTAATTTTGGGACAACTTTTGGCTCCACAATTTAAAGCAAAATGAATCCGAGCATCTGTTACCTCTGTCCGGTATCGCTTTTCAAAATCAGATGCCAAAGGATTTTGGACATAACCAAGACTGTATTTAAGCTTGGAAGTTCGAATTAGTCCATGTTCGATTTCATCCAAACTTAATTCTTGATCTGCCACAGTTATTCTTTTTTGGGAAAAGAATGCACTTCGATTATCATAAAGTGTGGAATCTTGTATCAAGAGATATTGAACAGCCCCATTATATACATTAATCCAAAAGGCTTTCTTTTGGGCATCATTGATTAATGAAGAATCTAATTTTTCAGGGGAAAATGTAGCCAAATCATCTATAAGATTATGCACCTTTTGTCCTTCTTGAAGCTCTAGAATTAATTGCTTGGAAAGCAATATCAAATCATTGTTCTTGCCAGATTCAAAGGTGGAGAAATCTCGAGTCGAATTGCTAGAGCAGGAAATGAGTATAGAGCAAATAATTGAGAAGTAGTAGAATTTATTCATAATAATTGTAATCACTATCCTCGAATAGTGAGACCTTAAAATCATCGATATAGAGCGCACTCTGGTCAGGATTCCAAAAGAAGATTTTTAACTGGTCAGTGGCTTTGATGGTCACTTCTCGTTCCAAGACATAGATCATTTGGTACCATTCCCCAGCTTTAAAATACGCTCGGCTATCCGTTCCTCTCCAATATACATTTTCACCATTGCGATCAATGCTGCAAACGAGTTTCACATTGGCATCCGCTTCTGATTTGATAAAAGCACTAATGGTCAAATACTTTTTATCCGCTTGAAATACGTTTTGGACATTGTCCTCATAGGTCAAAGCGTAAAGGGTTTCTTTATCAATAGCATAAGCCGTAGTATCTCTATGGTAAACAGTATCCTGAATCAGTTGTGCATCGACATTCCATTTATTATTCTGACCAAAATCATCGGCAGAACTCCTAAATATTGGGATTCTGTCTGCTTCTTTTTTACCATATATAATGGCTTCAGAATTAAAATAGCGCTCCTGCTTAACGATATGTGCGTATTTCTGTTTGCAGTATTCATGTACGGCATTCGGTATAGGTACATTGGCAAAGGCCAATAATACATAATCCGCATCCGAAGCTGCGATGATATCTCTTGCTTTCGCAATATCTTCTGGCTTCTCAAATTGCAGCATTTCTTGTTCAATAATACTTTCATTGCGGTCTAAATAATAACCCAAATATTCTGGACTATTGCTATTGCTAAAGGTGATCACTTTGGCCTTGTTCAAATCCTGATTCCATTGGTACATATGTTCAGCTACTCCTTGAAAGTTGGCGAAATTTTGGTGCGCATAGAAGTTGGCTTTTAAGGTCAATGAGTATAGTCCAATCCCAAGTATTAGTACCGTAGAAACTTTTACCAAAATGGCCTTGCTTTCTGCTGCAATTAAAGAAGCAAATGCGAGTATCAAAAAAGGGAATGCAAAGATAAAAACGGAGAACTGTGTAATGGGACTCTTGTGTATGGAATAATAATAAACAGTATAAAAAGATGCAAAGAATACAGCTAGAAAAATAAGGATTTTTTTTATTTTAAACGCAGGTGATTTAATTATGAATATCAATAAAATAAGCGCTATTAGATAAATCGTAGGTTTAAATGAATTTAGGGTAAAAGTCAAGAAGTTTCCGAGATAATCTGCATCCGGTTTAGGTAACCAGCCAACACCACCAATCGCCATGTGATTGAATGTAATTGGCAAATGAGGGATGTACAACAAAATGATAATTCCTATGCCGGTTAAATAAGCTTTAATGTTCTTGCGATTTACAAAGAGGAATCCGAATAAACCGATAAAAAGGATGGTCAGATTGGCAATGTAATGGCACCAGCTGGCAAATAAGCCACCCATCACAAATAAGATCAAATACTTTCTTTTGGGTTCTTGCAATAAATGCCACCAAGAATAGGCAAAAAGCAAGGTGAAAAATAAGCCCATAGAATATGGCCTTGCGATTTGTCCATAGAGCACAAAAAGTTGGGAAGTGGCTAAAAAAGCCAAGGCAAGCATGGCCGCATTCTGGTTTAGCATTTCCTTAGCCAAACGGTAAAATAAAAAGAGAGATGCGATGGAAGCCAATACAAAGGGCAAACGGATGGCAAAGACAGAATTTCCAAATATTTTGGCCCAATAAAAAAGAAATATTTGCACCAAGGCAGGATGCCCATCCACCCAGATGCCTTCTTGGATCAATTCTTTGAAGGAACCATAATCCAGGCGATTAATGGCACTTAGTTCATCGTTTGTAAGCGACCAATCCCAGAAACCAAAAAACCTTAAAAATATACCGACAGTAAATATGCCGATCAAAAAAGGATCTAAATGCTTGAGTGAAAAATTCATTTTATTGCAGTCGCTGTCTCACTACTTCAAATAAAGCAATTCCAGCCGAAACGGAAACATTGAGAGATTCTATATCTCCTTGAATAGGAATGGCAGCCCTCTGATCAGCTATTTTGAGCAATTGGGAATTGATCCCATTTTCTTCTGATCCCATAACAATTGCAGTGGGTTTGCTAAAATCTAGCGTATAGAGCAATTGATCGGTTTTTTCTGTACACGCAATGATCTGTAAGCCATATTCTTTCATTTTAGAGGCGATCGCACTTAAGTCCCTTTCTCTACAAACATTCAAATTCAATAAAGCACCAGAAGATCTTTTGATCGCTTCCTGATTGATTTGTGCAGAGCCTTTGGCTGGTATAATAATCGCATCCACGCCAGAACAACTCGCAGAGCGGCAAATTGCACCAAAGTTCCCAACATCACTAACCCGATCTAATATCAAAAACAAAGGGTTTCTTCCGGATTCAAAAACCTCGGTAATAACATGCTCAAAAGGTTGAAATTCAATGGGAGAGATGTAGGCAATGACACCCTGATGATTCTTTTTGCATAGGTGGTTGAGCTTTTGCAAAGGCAGATTCTGTGAGCTTACCTTTTTGTCTTTAATCAATCTGCGCAATTCTGTAGCATGAGGACCTTGGATGTTGTTTTGTACCAAAATCTTATCTATTTCTTGATTGCCTTTTAAAGCCTCTAACACAGGCTGTATTCCAAATATAAAGTGATCTCGAGCCATTAATTAATTTTTCCTTGACGCCACAAATCTACAGCTCTATACCAATTGCTTTTGTAATCTGAATTTCTCACCATCACAAATTCATTGTCAGAAATGGGATTTTTACTCTTGTAAAATTGAAAGGTCAAACTTAGAATATTGCCTTCTTCACCATAAATCCAGGTTTCGCTTTGTAACTTCTTGTATACGGTGGTTGGTTCCCCAAAAATCACATAAATGATTCCACGATCTGTTTTCCATCCTTCTCGGTAATCGGTAAAGTAACGATTGGCATCTTCTATGCGGTTGTAATAGGTCTTGATTACCTTCCTGGCCTTATCTTCATCTTTCAATAGGTTTAACCAGAAATCATCGATGGCCTTCTTGGCATTGATAGAGTTTTTTACATTCTTGTATTCACTATTTGTGCTGATGTATCTTATAGGATCAATCATTTGATCTACCTTGGTTAGCTTGGGGTAATCTTCATAGAAATAATAGAAATAAAGTGGATTGCTCAGTGAATCTGAATTCAATCGATTGATCTTGAAATAACTATTCAATACTATGCTTTGATCTTGGAATTCAACAGAGTCCTTGAAGTCCGCTGGAATATGTTGTACTAAATTCTGCTCCGTTATAAATGGAGGAGGAGTCATGTCGAACTGAATATTGGTCCTTTCCAATTGATAATTGCTTTCTCCAATTAAAGGACTCTTTAACACAGTGAGTGGCTTTTTATTTTTTACAATATGATCCACTATTACCTTTTCGCCATCTTTCAACAAAAAGTACTGGGAGTTCTGGTTTGCTCTTTTGTCAAATACAATCTCATTGGCAACATTGATGTCTTTATTCTCATCCCGGAATCGGATTTCCATCAAATGAACTTTCTCTGCAGGTGCCTTAAACCTAAAAGAACTCTGTAAGACTTTGTTCTCCTCATTTAACCCCTTATTCATAATGGGATATGTGGCGCTATCTAAGATATTCTTTTTGTCGAAACCATCGTACAATTTGTATTTCACCAATATGCGAGCGGTTAAATTACTGTCACTTCCCAATCTGCCATAAAGTATATCGTGGCTATGAATTTTGAAATACAAAGTTGAGGAGTCTGCAGCATGATGAAATATCTTGAATTGCGGTTTGATCAGCTTTTGATCTTCATCATACAAATAGGTATAATCGTAGCGAAAGGTCTCTTGTGGTGATGAACAAGCAAGCCATAGGCCCAATAAGCCCAAAACATAAATAGGATATTTCTTTAAACTATTCATTGCTGTCAATTAATTCTTTGGGTAATTCTTTGGTTGTCTTGGCACCCAACTCCCGCATATTTTCTATTCTCCCAATGATGTTCCCTTTGCCGGTTTTCAATTTATTAAAAGCGTCATCGTAGGCATTTTTCGCAGATGCAATACCCTTATCGATCTTTTGCATATCATCAACGAAAGATTTGAACTTATCATATAATCTTCCAGCTCTTTCGGCAATTTCATTCGCATTGCGATTGTGTCTTTCGTGTTTCCAAACAGAAGCAATTGTTCTTAGTGTAGCCAATAGGGTAGTAGGACTAACGATTACTACTTTTCTATCCCAAGCATAAGAATATATGTCCGTATCTCCTTGCATGGCAAGACTGAAAGAGGATTCTATTGGGATAAACAACAATACAAAATCTGGTGAATTGATGCTGGAAGCAGTCTGGTAGTTTTTCTCGCTTAGATTTTTAATGTGGCTTTTGATGCTAGTCAGATGCAATTTCAGTTGATTTTCGCGTTCCGCTTCATCTTCTGCCAAAATCAACTTCTCATAAGCAACCAAGGAAACTTTGGAATCAATTACAATGTGTTTATCGTCAGGCAATCTCACAATGACATCTGCCTGAATCCTTTTATTCTCATTATTGGTGTCGCTGTACTGTACTTCGTATTCTTGCCCTTTGATTAAGCCTGAACTTTCTAAGATTCGCTCTAAAACCAATTCCCCCCAATTCCCTTGGGTTTTATTTTCTCCCTTTAATGCCGTACTCAAGTTTTCGGCTTGTTCATTCAATGTTTGATTCAATTTCAACAATTGCTCCAATTCTTTTTTAAGGTAGGAACGCTCTTTTAACTCATCGTTGTATTTCTGGTTGATGTTCTCTTCAAAGGATTTGATTTTTTCTTTTAAAGGACTCAAGATTTCATTCAATTCCTTCTGATGTGCTTCAGAAAATTCTTTGCTATTTTGCTTTAGGATAGAATCCGCAATCAATTTAAATTCCTTGGAAAAATGCTTTTGCATCTTTTCCATTTCCTGCTTTTGTTCCGTTAATTTCTCTTCCAAGTTTTGAATTTTGTTCTCTTTAGCCGATACTTCTGCACTTAACTCTAGCTTTTCACTAAGTAAGACTTCCTCTCTTTTCCTTTGTTCCTTAAATTCATTAATGGAATTCTCAATGCGTTGATTTAAGTGTTCAACATCTTTCTGCAAGGCAATGTTTTGGCTTTTCAAGTCTATGCCTTTAAGCTCAGAATTTGATCCAGCTGAATTTTTGTTCTTAACAAGACGGATTGCAATCCAATAACCCAAGGCGGCACCTGCAAGAAAAATTAAAATTGGGATGAAATCCATGAAAATGACAATTAAAAAGCTAAGTTATTAAAAGCGTCTTGAATGCTTTGCTAAAAGAAATTAATAAAACCAAAATGTATTTTGGCTGCTCTAAATTGCACTGGATTTCCTTGTTGTCGGCCAACTGCATAGTTGAAAGTAAATATGCCGGCATTTGTTTCAAAACTGATTCCAGCTCCAATACCCAAAGGGTTATCAGAACTATATCCATCCACATTATTGTTCTCGTAAAATCCTATATCTGTAAATAGTGAGAAAAATGAATTGCGATCCAATAGAAAGCGATACTCCGTTGTGAATACATTGTAGGTAGAAACATTAATGCTTTCTTCGTCAAATCCCCTTAGAATTTTCAAACCCCCAATCCTGAGTAACTCATTCTGATAAAGATTTTCCGAGTAAACACTGGCAAACTGATTGCCCAATTTAATGGTGCTTCGACTACCCATAGGAATAAAATAGTTGAGCTGTAATAAGCCATTAAATTGAGTGGTCGTGAGCAATATATCATCGTAAATGTTTGGATTTAATTCTTCTAAAGCTGCAATTTTTTCCAACTTTTTTCGACCTACAGAAAAGTCTCCATCGAAGTAAAATCCTTTGGTCGGATTAAAGCGGTAATTGTAATTGTTGAATAAATACCCAACCCCGAGCGCATTGATAGATACATCTCCTAATGCAGGAAGTGTTGCAACTTGACCGGAAGTAAATCTTCCTCTTGATAATAATTGCGAGGATTTATTTTCGAAAAATAAACGCAAATCTCTTCCTCTCTTGAAGGTATAGTTGACACCAATCCTACTGGTTAAATCCAGAAATGTAGTATCTCTTTTGAAGAGTTTAAAATTCACATCCAATCCAAATGGTGTAGAAAAAAGGTAAGGATATTGGAACTCCAATTGCAGGTCTTGACTATTGCCTTTGAGTTTTCTCCAATTTAATCCAATATGCTCGCCACGATTCAAGGAGTTAATCAAATTGAGATCTACATCACCTGTTAGTTCTATCTTGCCATCATCCTCATTGGTCAACAGTCCTAAAACTCCGTCAAATCGGCTAGCCTTCTTCTTCGCGGTATGGATAATAACTTTTAATCCTTCTTCAAAGAATTGCACTTGTGGCGCCCTGGTTTGGGATAAGAATGGGATTTCCTCAATTCTTCTGCTAATGTTTTTGATATTCTCATCGTGATAGGGCATGCCAGGTTCCAATTCAAAAGATTGTAGCAAGTAACGCAGGTTAATTTTAGAATCCCCTTTTATGATGATGCTGTCTATTTTATATAAAGGACCTTTTTCGATTTTAAGAGAAGCTTGAATATTATTTCCTTCCAAAATAGATATACTATCCAAGCCAATGGATACAAAGGGGTAACCATTGTTTTCAAAATACCGAATAGCACGTTCATAGAGTTCAGAAAGTTTTTTAGGATTAAAAGGCCTTTGCAAATACATGCGTTGATTGATGTCGATTTCAACCAATTCATTTGGAGAAAGGTTACCAGCTTTGAGTTTTGCCCAATTGTACTTTTCGCCAGGATCTAATTTCAGTGTTATTAGTTCCGCATCAAATGCGCTGCCATCGATACTCGCTGCGAGATAACCTGCTTCAAAATGTCGACTTAATAGTTCTCTTCCAATTTCAATTGCCTCTAGACTATCGCTTATAATTTCTGGATAATTGAATTTCATGGCAGTAAGCCCTTCCACTTTTAGTCTTTTGTTTTGGCCAAAAACATAAAGCTGAAATCCCAGGAGAAAAACACAGAGTATATATTGCTTCTTTATCATTGACTGTCGAATAACAAGCAATAGATTAATTTATTTCCCAATTAATGGGCTTTTTACCATTTTCAATAAGAATATCATTGGTTTTAGAGAAGTGTTTACATCCAAAAAAACCACGATGTGCAGAAAGAGGAGAAGGGTGAACTGAAGATAAAACAAAGTGTTTATCGGTATCAATTAAAACTTCTTTCTTCCTGGCATAAGCTCCCCATAGGATAAATACAATTCCTTCTCTGTATTTACTTATTGCTTTTATGGCATCATCAGTTAGTTCTTCCCATCCTTTTTTTTGATGCGAACCTGCCTGATGCGCTCTTACGGTTAAAGTAGCGTTTAAAAGCAATACCCCTTCTTTGGTCCAATTTTGCAAATCTCCATGCTGAGGATAAGGAATTTTCATATCCTCTGACAATTCTTTATAAATATTTTTAAGGGAAGGAGGGAAGTCTATTCCAGGATTCACAGAGAAACAGAGACCATTGGCTTGGTTATCGTTGTGATAAGGATCTTGACCTAAAATAACTGCCTTAACCGATTCAAAAGGAGTGGCATTGAAAGCACGTAATATGTTCTTTTTGAGTGGGAATACCTTGTGACTTTCGTATTCATTTTGAAGGAATGTTCTTAAATTTCGAAATGATTCCGATTGGAAAGAATCCCAGAGTGCATTTTTCCATCCTTCTTCTATTTGTGGTTCAATTGTGGCTATCGTCAAAATTTTGCTTTGTAATTATGAAAAAGTAAATGTTAACAAAATTGGTTTTTCAAACAATATACTCTTTGCATTTCCGTATTTTTGTTGTATAAGAAGAACGTCATGAAAAAAATCATATACGGAATTTTGTTTGCTTTTACCTTATCCTTAGTACTAACAGCATGTAAGTCTCATCACAAGTGTGCTGCATACAGCAAAGCAAATGTAAAGACTGCTCAAACCCCTTCCTAGTGAAGTGGGAAGAGCTTAAATCCTCTGAACTTCTAGATGAATTGGTGAATGAAAAGTCATTCCAATCACCAATTGCCATTTTTAAACATTCTACCAGGTGTGCTATAAGTGCGTTGGCCAAAAGTCGACTTCAATCCAGTTGGGATAAGCACAATTCGGATATTCCTATTTTTCTTTTGGATTTAATCCGATATAGAGAATTGAGTAATCAAATTGAAAAAAGCTTAGGTGTAAAGCATGAATCTCCACAATTAATAGTTTTAGAAAAGGGGGAGATAATGCACCATTCTTCACACTTAAGTATTGCTGCCGACAGAATAACTGAATCAAGAGCATAATAAATCATTGGTGCTTTTGTTAATTTTGTAAGCATGAGAATTATCTCAATAACATTTCTATTTCTTTTATTGGCTGGATTTTACAAATTGTCTGCTCAGGAGACAATTTTTGAAGAAAAGACAACCATTTATTCTTCTGAAACTTCAGGAGGAATTGGAGTGCATTCCAATGGTTTTCATGGATTATTTAGGTACGGTAAGTTTACTACTGGATTTACAAAAAGGATTTATGAAATTGAAATCGCCAATATTCGCCATCCCAAAGAAATCAAGAGCATTAATCCATTTGAAGACAACACTAGAGGTTATGTTTTAGGTAAGATCAATCAATTTTATGTCATTCGACCAAATATTGGCGTTCACAAGGTTTTTATTCCCAAACAATCCATTCGAGGTGTTTCAGTTTCTTTTATCAGCCACTTTGGTCTGTCTATAGGCTTTGCAAAACCGATATACCTAAACATTCGTGAAAGGGAACCCAACTCTCTGGGAACTAATATTGTAAAGAGAAGGTACAATCCTGAGATTCATGAAAGTGGGGATATTTACAGCAAAGCATCATTCTTAAACGGACTCGACCACATGAGGGTTTATCCAGGGGGATTTGCAAAATTTGGATTTCACTTCGATTTTGCAAAATCAAGAGATAGATTAAGGTCCATTGAAGTAGGTGCTAAACTGGACGTATTCTTGGAAGAAATTCCAATAATGGCTAATACCACTAACCGCTTCTTATATCCGAACTTATATCTAAGTATTTTGTTTGGTTCTAGAAAAGTTGAATGAGGCAGCGAATGTTAATTACATCGTGTCTGTAAGCTAGAATTAACAAAAACTTATGATTAGTTTTACCAACTAAATTAATTCGTAAATTGTCGCCCCATAACTGTAGTTAAACGAATAAACCTATTGCTATGAATTTCAAAAAGTTTACACTTTTATCTCTTTCCATAACCTTTTTTATTGGAGGTTTCTTTATAATTTCTGACTTATCCAATGAGTCGGAAAAATTATACGCACCGAGAAAGACTTATTTCTCACCGAAAACATATTCTAGTCAAGGATATTTTGAGTACATGAAAATGATTCGAAGCAATCCTAATACTGGAACAGTTGATTATAAGGATATTGAAAGTGCAAGATTGGCTTTAAAACGCATGAAGAACAACGATAAATCTCAAAATATCAATTGGAGTTTTGTTGGACCGGATAATGTTGGTGGTAGAACAAGAGCTATTGTTATTGATAGAAACGATACTAGTCACATCATGGCTGGAGGTATTTCAGGAGGATTGTGGGAATCATTCGATAATGCGGTATCATGGCAACCGTATGATGTAGATTTTAAAATAACTACTGTTTCATCAATTGCCCAAGCCATTGATGGTACTTTTTATGTTGGTACAGGTTCTCTATTAGAAACAACTGGATTTGAATTTAATGGCAAAGGATTAGGCTCTCGATTTGTTGGAACTGGATTTTATAAATTGACTGGCAATGGTGGATCGGAATTGCTTAGGGCTCCACTTGTAGAAAATGATGGAAGAGCAGGATGGGCTTATATTCAAGAGATTGCTACAGATCCGAACGATGCAGATCGTTTGTTGGTAGCAACGAATAGAGCACTTAAGGAAAGTATTGATGGTGGGCAATCCTTTACGGATTTAATCTCAGAAACATGTTTGGATGTTGAAATGACCAAAGATGGTAAAATTACAGCTACAACTTATAATCAATTGACTGGTCAAGGTACTATTCATTACTCATCGGATAATGGTGTTACTTTTAACTCAACCGAAATTCCTGGAGCCACAAGAATTGAAATTGCCATAGCACCTTCTAATACAGATATTCAATATGCTTCTTGTGTAGACGGGAACAGATGTCTGTTGAATGTTTTAAGAACCAGAGATGCTTGGCAATCTTATGAGGTGCTTCCCAATCCGATTAATTTCTTAGGTCGGGCACCAGGAAGTCCATGTGGAGGACAAGGATTTTATGACAATGAAATTGTTGTTTATCCGAATAATCCTGGAAGATTTATGGCTGGAGGTATTTCTACAGTGAGCTGGCAACAAACCTCAGTTGATCCAGCACCAATTGAAGGAAGTTTTGTAGCTATAACTATCAATCAACTGCCTCCCGGTGTTACAACAAATCCGATTTATGTTCATGCAGATCAGCATAAAATGGTATTTAATCCTCAAAATCCAAATACACTTTTTATTGGGTCTGATGGTGGAGTTACTGTTTCTTTTGATGCTACCAATGATATTCCTACCTACTCTCAATCAAACTTTGGATATAATGTTACACAGTATTATGATATAGGAGTTGGTCCTACTGGTTTAGTTACAGGTGGTACTCAAGATAATGGAACTCAATTGATGGGATTACCATTTAATACCGGTAAGAGTGGCTTAGAAGTAAATAGTGGTGATGGATTTGATACAGAGTTGTCTACTGTAAATCCTACTCTTGGATTAGTTACTTCACAATTTGGTGATATGAGAAGATTACAGGGTATAGGTAAAACATTGACGGAAACGAGAGCTAATACCGCAAGGGTTTTATCTGGTGCCTTGAGAACAATTTGTGAAGGTAATGGTGATAACTGTTCACCATTCTATTCTTCTATAAGATTATGGGAAAACTTTGCCCATCATCAAACAAATGATTCGGTTCATGTTGTATTTAGATCATCAAATATTCCTCCTCATCCAAAAGAAATAATCATACCATATGAAAGTAAGAACAATGATCTGCCTTTAGAAGGAGTTTTATCGCAAGATTTATTCCCAGTAGATACGTTACCTTCTGTTGATGTTGAAAGAGATTTGGTTCCAAGACTTGCCTCTTTTGATGAGAATACAGGTGTTTCCAACTTTGTTGCAAATTTTGATACTATTACGGTTGATCGTAATACAAGAGAAGTAATAATCGCTTACAGAGGCCAAGCACCAGATACTTTCAATTTTGTTTTTGGGACAGATTACACTTACAATAATATATTCTTTGATGTTCCATTAACTATTAGAGTAGATAGTTTTTCGGTAAGTTATGAGAGAGCACCAATAGAGTTTTTGTATGAAAAAGACTTCCCAGATGTAATCCAAACCATGACAATTATCAATAATGTATTTGGAAGACAAAATGCATTACAAAGAGATGTTTGGATGTCTCGCGATGTATTTAAGGGAGGAAATGTGAATGAACCTAGGTGGTTCAAAATTGCTGGATCACGTTCTTTCCCTGATCGTATTTTAAGTGGAGAAACTATTTTAGATTCAGAATTTAGTAAGGATGGTAATTATTTATTCTTGGCTACTGCATTGGGTAGAGTTTATCGTGTAAAGAATCTTAATGACATTGATGTGAGTCAGATTCCAATTACTGCTAATGAGGAACAAGATATAATTGATAATATACCTAGATGTGAACTTATGGGTTCTTTTACTGGCAATAATTTTGCGAATCGAGCCATTACAGGAATTGCTTTAGATCCTCAAGACAATAATAATATAATTATAACTATAGGTAATTATGGTTTTGAACAATATATCTATAGAGCCAATAATGCTTTGGAAGAAGTTCCTTTTGATACAATTATTGTGGGAGGAACACCTACATTATTTTCAAGGTTAGATCGAGAAGTAAATTTTGAATTGATTCAAGGTGTAGGTACAGATGCTTTACCAAATACTCCGATTTATGACGCTATTATTGATAGACAAAATTCAAATCGAGTGTTGGTTGCTACAGAACTTGGTGTTTTTGGGACATTAAATGCATTTGATACTGCAACTATTGATGTAAATAATGTACCTAGATTTGATGTTCGATGGACAGAAGAAAATACTGGACTTGGAACAGTGCCAGTTATGGCCATAGAACAAATGACCTTTACCAATTTAGAAGGAACTACAAATGAAGGGAAAGTTTATATTGGAACGCATGGTAGAGGTGCATTTGTTACTGATGAGTTGGTAGGTATTAAAGAGAATAAAGGTATTTTAAGTGATGCTGCAAGTTTCCAAGAGTCATTATTGGTATTTCCTAATCCTTTGCAAGATGTTGCGAATGTGCAATTTAGAGTTGGAAAGAAAGAGCCTGTAGTAATTCAAGTATTTGACATAAGAGGTAAATTGGTACAAGAAGAATCATTCAATAATATAGTTGATGGTGAAAATACCTTGCAGATGTCATTCCAAGACTTAAGCAATGGAACATATATACTAAGAGCTATACAAGATGGTAATGCAGCTTCTGCCAAATTGATTAAAAACTAATCACTGATTTAAGAATAAAAAAGGGGATGTTCATAACATCCCCTTTTTTTTTATAAAAACCTTAATAAAGCGTTTAGATTTTCTATGTTGTACATTAATTTCGCAAAGCAAAATTTATATCATGCCTAGAGACAATTCTATTAAACATACTTTAATTATAGGAAGTGGACCAATTGTAATTGGACAAGCTTGTGAATTCGATTATTCTGGATCTCAAGCATCTCGATCATTAAGGGAAGAGGGAATTAAGGTTACTCTAATTAATTCAAACCCTGCTACAATTATGACTGATCCTGTTGTAGCAGATAATATTTATTTGGAACCGCTAGAGCCAGAATCTATTGAAAAGATTTTAATAGCTCATCCAGATATAGATACTGTATTACCTACCATGGGTGGTCAAACAGCATTAAATCTGGCCATTAAATGTGATGAATTGGGACTGTGGGAAAAGTATGACGTACGGTTAATTGGAGTTGATATTAGTGCGATTAATATCACAGAAGATAGAGAGGAATTTAGGAAGTTAATGATAGAAATAGGGATTGGAGTAGCTCCTTCAAGAATTGCAAACTCGTTTTTGGAAGGTAAAAATTATGCTCAGGAAATTGGTTTTCCTTTAGTAATTAGACCTTCTTATACCTTGGGAGGGTCAGGAGCTTCATTTGTTCATAATCCTGAAGATTTTGATAAACTACTAACAAGAGGATTGCACAAATCACCGATTCATGAAGTAATGATCGATAAAGCTGTGTTGGGTTGGAAGGAGTATGAATTGGAGCTTCTAAGGGATTCCAATGACAATGTTGTTATCATTTGTTCTATAGAGAATATGGATCCTATGGGCATTCATACAGGAGATTCCATTACTGTAGCACCTGCAATGACCCTTTCTGATACAACTTATCAGAAGATGAGAGATATGGCGATTAAGATGATGAGATCTATTGGGGATTTCGCTGGAGGATGTAATGTACAGTTTGCAGTAAGTAATGATGAAAAAGAAGAGATTATTGCGATAGAAATTAATCCAAGAGTTTCTAGATCGTCAGCATTAGCTTCCAAGGCAACTGGTTATCCTATAGCAAAAATTGCAGCAAAGCTTGCTATAGGTTATCATTTAAATGAATTAAAGAACCAAATTACTGGAACAACGTCTGCACTATTTGAACCTACTTTAGATTATGTAATTGTGAAAATCCCTAGATGGAATTTTGACAAATTTGATAGTCCTGATAAGAAATTAGGTCTACAAATGAAATCTGTTGGTGAGGTGATGGGAATTGGCAGGTCATTTCAAGAGGCTCTTCAAAAGGCATGTCAATCTTTAGAAATAAAGCGTAATGGACTTGGTGCTGATGGCAAAGAATTAAAAAATCAGGAACAAATATTAGAAAGTTTAGCAAATCCATCATGGGATAGATTATTCCATTTGTATGATGCCATTAAACTTGGTATTCCATTGTCTACAATATATAAGTTAACGCTTATCGATAAATGGTTCTTGCGTCAAATTGAAGAATTGATTCATTTAGAAAAGAAAATGGAACAATTCAATTTGAATGATATTTCGAAGGATTTATTAATGGAAGCAAAGCAAAAAGGATATGCGGATAGGCAGATTGCGCATCTTTTAAATTGCATGGAAAGTGAGGTTTTTAATTTGAGAAATGAATATGGAATTAAAAGAGTATACAAATTAGTTGATACTTGTGCTGCAGAATTTGAGGCGCAAACTCCTTATTACTATAGCACTTTTGAGGAGGAAAATGAATCCATTGTTTCAGATCGAAAAAAGATCATTGTATTGGGATCCGGACCAAATAGAATAGGGCAGGGGATTGAATTTGATTACTGTTGTGTTCATGGAATACTTGCTGCCAAAGAATGTGGTTATGAGACCATAATGATCAATTGCAATCCTGAAACAGTATCTACAGATTACAATACTGCTGACAAACTATATTTTGAGCCAGTATTTTGGGAGCATATTTATGATATAATTCTTCATGAGAAACCTGAAGGAGTAATTGTTCAATTGGGTGGACAAACTGCATTGAAATTAGCAGAAAAGCTAAACAGGTATGGAATAAAAATTTTAGGAACTTCTTTTGAAGCATTAGATTTGGCAGAGGATCGAGGAAGTTTTTCTAATCTTTTAAAAGAGAATGACATTCCTTATCCATTATTTGGATCTATAGAAACAGCGGATGAAGCAATAGAGTTAAGTAAAGAATTGGGATTTCCTCTCTTAGTTAGACCATCTTATGTATTGGGTGGACAAAGCATGAAAATAGTGATCAATGAAACTGAACTAGAACAGCATGTGGTTAATATATTAAAAGATTTACCCGGAAATAAAATACTACTCGATCATTTTCTTTCGGGGGCAATAGAAGCTGAAGCAGATGCAATCTGTGATGGTGAAGATGTTTATATCATTGGTATTATGGAACACATAGAACCTGCTGGAATACATTCTGGTGATTCATATGCTGTTCTTCCAGCGTTTGACCTTAGTGAAAATGCTTTAGATCAAATTAAAAAGTATACTAAGAAAATTGCTTTAGCTTTAAAGACTAAGGGATTAATTAATATTCAGTTTGCAGTCAAAGATGATAAAGTTTACATCATTGAAGCCAACCCTAGAGCCTCTAGGACAGTGCCATTTATAGCTAAATCATATAAGGAACCATATGTAAACTACGCTACTAAAGTTATGTTGGGAGAGTTGAAGTTGAAGGATATAGAATTCAATCCTCAAAAGAAGGGTTACGCCATAAAAATTCCAGTTTTCTCTTTCGATAAATTTCCTGATGTGAACAAAGAACTGGGTCCAGAGATGAAATCTACTGGTGAAGCGATTCGATTTATTGATGATTTAAAGGATAAGTTTTTCAGGGAAGTATATTCCGAAAGAAACCTGTACCTTAGCAAATAGGATGTTATTTCAAGCTGGTTTTGTAACTTTTATTCGGACTCTTATTATCATTGGGATCATTTTTTATGGTATCCGATTATTGCTCCGATTTGTACTCCCTTGGGTTTTAAAATATCTTTTAAATAAGCAGTTTAATTCTTCGAATAATTACCAGAATCAATCCACAAGAGAAGAAGGAGAAGTTTCAATTAAGAGTGAAGCTAATTCGAAGGACAAGAAAAAAGTGGATGATCTTGGAGAGTATGTAAATTTCGAAGAGATTAACGAAAATAAAAATAAATGAAATCGCTCAACTTTAAGGCAATATTGCCACACATTGGAGCAGTTATTCTTTTTATAGTTTTATCGCTCGTATATTTTTATCCGCTGCTTGAGGGCTATAAATTAAAGCAAGGGGATATTGAAAAACATAAAGCGATGGCTCATGAAATTAAGAGCCATCAGGAAAAGTACTCCGACAGAATATTGTGGTCAGGAAATATGTTTGGAGGAATGCCTACTTATCTTACTTCATCCATTAAATTTCAAGGCAATATTGCTTATTATGTGAATCAAATATTTCATTTGTGGTTGCCACATCCAGCAAGTACATTATTCGCTTATTTTTTGGGATTTTATATTTTATTGTTATGCCTCAGAATTAACCCATGGTTATCGATTGTAGGTTCTATAGCCTTTGCATTTTCTTCATATTTTTTAATCATCATAGAGGCTGGTCATACCTCCAAAGCCAATGCTATAGCTTATATGGCTCCAATATTGGGTGGTTACATTATGACACTAAGTGGCAAAGTCAAGGTTGGGGCTGTAATAATTGCAATTTTCACAGCGGGTCAATTGTATGTTAACCACCTTCAAATCAGTTATTATCTATTTTATATTTTGCTCTTTGTAGGAATTGCTGAATTTATTCGTTTCTATAAGAACTCGGAAGTAAAAGTGTTCTTAAAACGGATTTCATTTGTAATTCTAGCCGGATTTCTTGGAATTCTGCCCAACTTAGGTAACCTATTAATTACCTACGAATACTCTAAAGAGTCGACAAGGAGTAAATCCGAATTGACAATTGATGCACAGGGTAATTCAACCGCTAACAATTCAAGTTCTGGATTGGATAAGTCCTATATTACGCAGTGGAGCTATGGTATTGATGAAACTTGGACATTATTGGTGCCCAATGCAAAAGGAGGATCTTCGTATCCAATTTTAGGCAAGGCTGATGAAGTAGATCGTTTGAGAAAAGAAGACCCTAGGTTTTTCAATTTTTTGATCGGTGAATATCAAAATAAAGGAAATGCTATAGGTAACTATTTTGGGAATCAACCCATTGTTTCTGGACCTGTATATATTGGGGTTATTCTAGTCTTCTTAGCAATTCTTGCTTTAATTACAATGAAGAGTGCGTTGATTTATGCATTAGCTTCATTGACGCTCTTTTCAATTCTGCTTTCATGGGGTCATAATTTTATGGATCTGACCGAGTTTTTTATTGATTATATACCGGCCTATAATAAATTTAGAGCAGTTGCCATGATTCTTTTGATTGCAGAACTCACAGTACCTCTAATGGCTATTCTGTTTGTTAATAAAGCAATTCAGGATACTGAATTTTTGAAAGAGAATCTTAAGAAGTTATATGCAGTAGGTGGGGCGATGGTTCTTATATTAGGACTGTTTTATATGAGTCCCAATACCTTTGTTGATCTAAATAGTGATAAGGAAAATGCTCAGTTACAAGATCAAATTTCCCAAAATCCAAATCAAGCTAATGCCATCTATGCTTCACAAGAAGTTCTTTCTGAGTATCGACAAAATCGAGTAAGTCAAAGTGCGCTTAATAGTCTTAAATACCTGGCTATTGCTATTATTTTGTTATACTTATTTAGTCGAGGAACCATCAATAAAAAGATATTAATATTGGGATTAGGTGGTGCAATTTTGATCGATTTGTGGCTTTTAGATAAAGAATATCTCAACAATAAAAAGAATCCAGCTAATTCAGGGAATAATAACAAATACATTGCTTGGATAAAACCTGAAAAATTTAAAATTCCATTTGATCCAACAAATGCGGATCGCCAGATTTTAGCTGTAGAAACTGGTACCAACCAAAGCATCAAACAATCTATTGACAATAGACTGAATACACTCAAAAAGGAGAGTCGTGGAAGAATAGATCAAAGAAAGATAATTGATGTTCAGTACAGTGAATTAATGGAAAATTCGCACTACCGGGTATTTAATGTGAATGCTAGAATGGATCAAGATGTTAGGTCTCCTTATTTCCATAAAACATTAGGGGGCTATCATGGTGCCAAATTGAAGAAATATCAAGAAATGATAGATTTTCATTTAGGTAAAGAACATTTTCAGCTAAGGCAAGCATTTGCTCAGGGAGGTGTGCAAATGGTGCGGCGGTTTTTGCCTCAAATGAAGGTTTCCAATATGTTAAATGCCAAATATATAGTTGGTCCTGATAAAGACGGGAAAGTGGACGAGGTAATGACCAACAATCCTTATGCAATGGGCAATGCCTGGATCGTAGGAAATTACAAGATAGTAAGTTCGGCTGATAGTGCAATCTTAGCGATATCCAATATAGAGCCAAAGAATTCTCTAATTGTTTTGGATCAGGACGCTGATATATTGAAGGGTAAAAACTTTGGAGGTTCCTCAGGAAACATTCAATTGTTAAAGTATCATCCAGATCATTTAAAATATACTTATTCTACAAATCAAGAGGCTTTGGCGGTTTTTTCAGAAATCTATTATAAAGGGGGATGGAAAGCATATATCAACGGTAAAGAAGTGCCATATTTTCGAGCGAATTATATCATGAGAGCAGTGATATTGCCTGCTGGGGAGGGAATGATAGAATTTAAGTTTGAACCACTTAGTTATAGTGTAGGTAGAGGGATTAGTTGGGCTTCATCCATTGCAATTCTTTTGTTGGCGCTTTTTGTAGGTTATACCGAATTAAAAGTTAAAGAGAATTAATCTCTGCTTCCTTCATAAAATCCATTACACCAAAAGACCAATACATAAAATAAGATTGGCGTATATAATAGGTATTGTATTAGTACTTTAATGGAACTCATTCGGCTTAGTATACTGAAATATCTGTAGGGTAATAATAGGTATGCCAACAAAGGGTATTTAAAAATAAGCTGTGGAGACATGGAATATTCTTTCCGTGTTGATGCGGAATATCTACCTAGTAGCCTCTGATTACTAACAACATGATTTAGGTCAGTTCTATTCAAGTGTGCAATTCTTACATCTTTAAATAAGCTTACTCTACCACCAATTTCAATAAATCTCTTGCAGAATAACATGTCTTCAAAAGCCCTATGATCGGTGAAATATCCTACTTTTTCAAAGACTGATTTGTAGGCAGCAAAGTTACATGTGGCAGCAATAGGTGATGACTTTGATTCTGTTTGGAATGGAAAAAAGTGATTGAACTCTATTAAATAGGAACAAGTACCAAAAATACTTTTTGGAGTACCATTTTGGATTACTCCAGAAACAACCAAATTTTCATCCATATGTTTCACAATATTGTCTAGCCAATACAAATCAGCTCGACAGTCTGAATCAATTAATGCCATTATCTTCCCTTCAGCAGCCTTTATACCAATATTTCTTGCTGTTCCAGGATAGGTTTGCTCTTCTAAACTGATCAGTCGGATGCGTTCATCTCGCTTACAGATGTTCTTAACCTCTTCTTTCTTTTTTGGTTCAGAACTATCTACGATAATTACTTCATAAGTATGAGTTGTTTCTTGAGCCAATACAGAGTCAAGGCACCGATCAATGGTATGTGGTTGGTTGTAAGAAGGGATTATAACGGAAACATAGGGTGATGAACTTTCGTGCATTTCTGAAGGATTGGAACAAAACAACGAATCTTAACTCAAATAACGAGATTCTTTCCTTTTATATTTTACAGTAAATCTTGCACAAGATTGATACTTTTGCGATTCTTAAAGTTAAAGATCTATATATGGCATTTTTTGCTAAACTACTGAACGTTCCCACTGAACCAAAACCAGAAACCTTTAGAGATCCAGTTTTTTTAGTTGGTTCAATGAGAAGTGGTACTACCTTGCTAATGAACACCCTTTCTGAGCATCCACAATTATTAAAAGTCGGTTTTGAATTAAACCCAATCTGGACTAAAATTGGAGGTGCCCCAATTAATGATGATTGCTTAGAATGCACGGAAAAAGATTTAAGAATGGAATATGCCAATAATATGACGGCTTATTTCAAAGATTATTTAGTCAGGTCAAAAAGTTTTCTAAGGCACCTTGCACGAATTTCACAGCGCAATAAATTTGGTTCTGGAGGAGTATTTTATGATTGGGACAATGTATACTTATTGAATAAGAATCCTCATTTATCGAACAAAGTTCGATACTTGAATGCAATGTACCCTAAGGCTAAATTTATTGTAATTGTTCGATCTCCTCATGGTCAATGTTCTAGCTTGAAGATGATGTTTTTAAAGAATCATAAAAAGGATGGTCGTTACCTGCGACTTCCTAATGATAGCGGCTCTTCTTGGTCTAAAGTAAATGCTACGAATTTGAATTCTATGGATAAAAATGAAATTTACCCAGATAAATTCGAATTGTTTCCTAAAGCATGGTTGAAGATTAACAACCTGATGTTTGATCATTTGAAACATGTACCAGAGGAACAGAAAGTAGTTTTGGCTTATGAGGACTTGATGGGTAAAAGAGCTGATTCTTTAAATAGAATTTTTGAAATGTTGGATTTGAGGCCAGAACATGCCACTAAGGTCAAAAAAATAATTGATAAAGAGCGTAAAATTCATAATACAAGTACCAAAGGGGATCCTTTGCAGAAATGGAAGAAACATTTGGATGAAAGTGAGCAAAAAATACTTCAGGAAACTCTAGAAATGAATCGTTCTGATTATGAAAAAATAATGGACCAAGTCCCCAATGCTCGTGATTATTGGATTCATTAATAAAATTGATAAGGCTTGTCATTCAAGTATTTCATCAATAGATTAAAGCTTTTCAATAGAAAGCTATTATACAAGCTCAATGAACTCTTATTCGTTGTGCCTGATTTTCTGATCTACATTTTCTTACCGCAAAAGCTTACAGAAAGACAAGTAATCGTATTTGCGGGTACTTATATGCATGCTCGAATTGGAAGACTTGCCAAATGGGTACAGAGAAAATCGAATTATGAAATCCATCTAATTTGCGGTAGAACGGGATTTTTAGACAAGTTATCCAATGATAACTTTCAAGAGATTCATTTATTCCGAAATAAATGGCATTTGAAACAAATCCTAAAAAAGTACGATTCGAATTCTATTATTCTTCATGCATTTGGTCCTCCTCATTTGTGTGCAAGTGAAGTCATGAAAAGTAAATTAAGGTTTAAAAAAGTTTTTGATTATCAAGATTTGATGATTACCAATTTTGGTTTCAATCCTCCGTTTGCTTACATGCGAAAGGAGTTAGAACAAGAGGAAGTTGTTTTGAAGAATGCAGAAATGATAGTCAATCACAGTTTAGAATTACAGGTTGCAAAAAGAAATTACAATCAAATTACTGCCAAAAAGCTATTCTTTCCAAACTTCACCGACAATGATTTTTTTGTTCGAAAAACACGAACAACGAACAATGAACTAAATCTAGTCTATGCTGGAAGTGTCTATTCTAAATTCCGAAATAGCGATTATTTTGGCGGTTCACAATTACATTGGTTGATTGATAAGTTAAACGATCAAGGCATACATTTTCACATTTACCCAGCACCTACAAATGTGAGCTCCAATTTGGCTGATTATGCAGAGATGGATAAAGAGCTAGAGTATTTTCACCTACATGCCCCATTAAAGCAAGAAGATCTCTCAAAGGCCTTATGTCAATATGACTTTGGTGTATTGCCTTTCTTTGATCGCTTAACTAAGGTATTGCCTCAAAAAAGGAGATATTCAACAACATTGAAGCTGTTAAATTATGCAGAGGCCGGCATCCCTGTGTTATTAAGTGAGGATTTGTTTTTTCAACATTATCTTGGTAATAAGGTTGGAGTAGCAATCAAGACATCTTGGGATGAGTTTGGAGATTTGAAATCAAAAATCGAACATCTAGATAGACAAAAAATTCAATCGAAGTTATACCAAAACAGGGAAGATTATTCATTAAGTAATAGAATTGATCTTTTATTAGAAGCCTACCAAAATTTATAAGTAACCCCTTGTATATCAATGGTGAATAAAACATTAATACTTTAGTTAAATTTGAATAAATTAATTATTCTCATGAAGAAGTTTTATTTACTTGCATTATTTATATTCATTTTATTCGAATTAGTTCAGGCACAAATTTGGACCAAAAAAGCAGATTTACCTGATACTACCAGACTTGCTGTTACCTCATTTTCTTTGCAAAATGAAGGATACATCTGCTGTGGCAAACAAAGCATTTATTCTACTGCAACATATTTTAAAGATTTTTGGCGCTATCAGCCTGACTCTAATACTTGGATTCAATTAACTGATTTTCCAGGAACCGCCAGATCAGGTGCAATTTCATTTGTGTTTGACACGGTTGTATTCATTGGTTTAGGTTGGGAAGGAGCGAATGACCTTAAAGACATTTTTAAGTACAATATCAATACTGGCATATGGGACACTGTTTCTTCCTATCCAGGAAATGGTGGTAGGATTGGTCTTGGCACTTCAATAAATGGAAAAGGTTATTATGGTGGCGGAACCAATGGTACAAATCGCCAAGAAGACTTTTGGGAATATAACCCAATTATGGACACCTGGACTCAGAAGGGTAAATTGCCGTTTGGTAAAAGATCTAATGGGATTGCAATTGCCTATGATTCTTTGATATATATGGGTTTGGGATTTAACGATGCATTGACAATGCATAAGGATTTCTGGTCATATAATCCCAACACGAATATATGGACTCGTTTGGCAGATATTCCTGGTGACGCAAGAGTAGGCGCTGTAGCTATGATCTTTAATGGAAGTTTGATTGTTGGCGGTGGCCAAAAAGTTGGAGGAATTGAAATTGGTGACTACTACAGCTATAATAAGGCAAAGAATAAGTGGCAGAAAATTAAGGGACCGATAGAAGGATTCAGATCTTTTTCTTCTTCTTTCAGTATTCATGAAACCGCATATCTATTTGCTGGCAACGATCCAAATAATAAATCGTTAAATGATTTGCATGCATATGAAATTGATACCACAGTTTCAATTTGTGATAGTTTGGTATGGGTTAAAAGGAAAAGTTTCCCTGATTCTAATAGAGCTGTGACTACTTCTTATGCATTGAATGGCAAAGGATATATATGTTGTGGAAAAGATGCATTTACCGGAAGTAATATCAATTTTTTCAAAGACAATTGGGAATTTGACCCTAGAAGGAATAGTTGGAAAAGGTTAAATGATTTTCCGGGTAAAGCAAGATCAGGAGCTAAAACATTTGTATTTGATACCATCGCCTATGTTGGCTTAGGCTGGGATGGATCAAATGACCTTAAAGATTTGTTTAAGTATAGTGTAAATTCTGATACTTGGGATACAGTAAGCTCTTATCCTGGAAATGGTGGCAGAATTGGCTTTGGAACTGCTTTGAACAATAAGGGCTATTATGGAGGAGGTACAGATGGTACAAACAGACAGAATGACTTCTGGGAATATAATCCGTCGACAGATGTTTGGACACAAAAAGGCAATTTGCCATTCGGAAGAAGGTCAAATGGTATCGCTATCGGCTTAGATTCTTTAATATATATGGGTTTAGGGTATAACAATTCTTTGACCATGCAAAAAGATTTCTGGGCCTATAACCCTAGCATCGATAAATGGACTCAATTGACAGATCTTCCTGGTCCACCAAGAATCGGAGCAATAGCCATACTTCATAATAAGAAAATTATTGTTGGAGGTGGTCATAAGAGTGGTGGAATTGAACTAGGAGATTATTATGAATTTAATCCAATATCCAAAAATTGGCGAAGAGTTGACCCAATGCTAGATAGCATTCGAACTTTCGCTTCTTCCTTCTCTTTAGATGGGTCGGGATATGTTTTTGGAGGAAGAGATCAAAATGATGATGTTCTTGTGGACCTATGGGAGTTAAGTGATTTTGGGTTTGATACTACCTTATCGTTTAATGCATGCGATAGTTTCACTTTTGCACCCAATAAAACCTATTATACAAGTGGCGTATTTTACGCAGATACTTTTAGAGCAATTGGCTGTGATACTGTGGTAAGGTTGGAGATAACAATTTCAAAATCATCAAATTATTCATTCTCTACTCGGGCTTGTAATAGTTATACTTGGGCCCAAAATGGACAACAATATGATGTAAGCGGTACATTTTATGATACCATTGTTAATGCAGTTGGATGTGATTCTATAGTTGGCCTCTCTTTAACAATTGATAAACCAGTACAATTAATCAATAACGTTAATAGTTGTAAAGATTATTTCTGGGCGACTACCAATCAAATCTATACCCAAAGTGGTACTTACACCGATACAATTTTTAATGGTGTTAGCTGTGATACTTTGCATAAGTTGAATCTTTCTATAACTAAAATTGATACTACGATAAGTATTTCCAACGATACTTTAATTGCCAATCAGTTAAATGCAAGCTACCAGTGGCTAGACTGTGACAATGGTAATTTGCCCATTCCAGGTTCTATATCAAATTCTTTTACTCCGCAAAGTAGCGGCAATTATGCCTGTCAGATAACTATTAATGGATGTATAGATACTACTGCTTGTTACAACAAAATAGTTACGAGCGTAGAAGAATTAACTGAACTTTCAGGTATTCAAGTATCACCAAATCCGTTTAAAGATCAAATTTATATCACTTTGAACGAGGTAGAAGTGTTTAATTTGGTATTAGTCGATATCCTTGGTAGTGAAATTTACTCTTTTCAAATTTCTGGTAATGAGGTTATTGATCTTTTTGAATATCCATGCGGAATTTACTTTATGCTTTTTAAAGATGTGAATAATCATCTTCTTTTCACCAAGAAGCTTATCAAGCAATAAAAATCAATCTCAAATCAAAACTTGAGGTGTATTTTTGCGAGCTATAATTGAATATTATAGAAAATTTGCATCCAAGTCAAAAAGAATTCTTCAAAGAAATTTATCGAGATAACGAAGATCGTATTGTAAATAAAAGAGAACTAAGCAAGGATATTCTACAATGGGAAACAAATCAAGGTTTCTTTAGTAAGGAGAAAGAACTTTCTGATTTATATGCCGGTGAAAATGAATATGCAAATTATTTTATTGTTGGCTCTCCAAGAACTGGATCTACTTTGCTTTCTCAAATTTTACTTCAAGCGTTTGACTTAGGTTGTCAATATAATGCTGTAGCTAAATATTACAGTGTTCCATTGTATGGTTATTCTGAGATCTCAGAAAAATTAAAAGAAAAGAATAAATTAGAGTCATTTCTAGGCAACACTACTGGTAATTTAAATGCACATGAATTTGGGTATTTCTGGCAGTATTGGTTAAATTATACAGATCATCATGAGCCAACTGCAGAACATTTAAGTACAGTTGCAGTAAATCAACTGCAACATAAATTAAATGCAATTACCAACTTCTTGGGGAAAGACCTATTAATTAAGAATCAAGTTTACATCAACTTTATTATCAATTGGATTTCAAATCACATTACTAATTCTAAGTTTATCTTTATCTATAGAGATGATTTTGAAGTGGTTGAATCTATCTTGTATTCTAGATTTATTCAATATGGTCGATATGATCTTTGGTGGAGTTTAAGACCTGCGATGTACAATGAATGGTCCCAACTTAATCCTATTGATCAAGTAGTAAATCAGGTGTTATATACTAACAAGAAGATAAGACAACAATTGTCAATTTTGGACAATAAGGAATACATTATCATACGTTACTCTGATATAGTAAACAATATGAAAGAGACCATCTCAGAAGTTGGTGAATTCTTGAATAAAAGACCAAAAAATTTATCCGAATTGAAGGAACAATTGATAATTCGCAAGAAAGACTATCAACTTCCATGGGATAAAGATCAAGTTATGGAAAGGTTAGAAAAGATTAAAAAAACATATTGTTAAAATTTAGTGGAGTTAATTGTTGAACATATTGATTATTTCTTTGCTCGAGAAGGATTAAAATATAAAGTCTATTTTGAGAATTCAGACATATTTTTAGACTTAGAATATCTAAAAATAAATAACCTACAGGAATCTGGAAGTACCTATTTAGCGCTATTGGAGATTGAAGATCAATGCGTCATCTATCCGTTTATTCGAAGAGAATTTCAGTATGGAAAATCTACCTATTATGACATCATCACTCCTTATGAATACGGAGGAGAATGGATGAAAAAAAACAACAAAGAGATTCTAAGTGACTTCAGAAAGACCTTCAATGAGTATTGCCTTGAAAATAACATATTAACGGAATTTCAACGAATTAATCCGTTTCAAACTAAAAATGATTTTGGTGATAAGAATGCCCAATTCATATTAGCTAAGGATAATGTTGTAATTGATTTACAGAAATCTGAGGAAGAAATCTTTGCGAATTACCACAAGAATAATAGGCGTGACATTCGTTTAGCTATCCGGAATGATGTAACCGTTATACAAGAAAATCCTTCTAAGGAGTCGATTGGGAGGTTCAAGAGATTGTATTATAAAACAATGGATGCTAAAGATACCAGTGAGTTCTATTATTTTAATGAAGAATATTTTGAAGGTATGAGTCAGATGTCTCCTGAAAAGTTAAGTGTATTTACAGCTTATACCAATGAAAATAATATAGCCAGTTGTGCTCTTGTATTAAAAAAGAATAAAGTAGCTCATTATCATCTAAGTGGATCAGATCGAAATTACACTAAACTTTGCGCTACAAATTTATTATTACATACGATTGCAATGTGTTTAAAAACAGAAGGGTACGATTACTTTCATTTAGGTGGAGCTGCATCAAACCAAGAGGGGTTATATCGATTCAAAAGAAAGTTTTCAGGTTTTACTATGCCTTATTTTGTTTGCAAACGTCTAATTAATCCTAAAGTTTACGAACAATTAAATAACCAAATCATAAAAGATAAGGACCTTTGTGTTCAAGCTAATGAGGAGAATCATTTTCCTTTATATCGAAAGTTAATTGAATTAGAATGAAAAGAATATTTATTACAGGTGGGGCAGGTTATGTAGGATCTGTTTTGGTCCCTAAATTATTGGATAAAGGCTATGAAGTCACCGTTATTGATTTAATGATTTACGGAGAAGAAGTGCTTCCTAAACATGATAAGTTAAATGCGGTTAAAGGAGATATCAGGGATATAGAATTAATGAAAGAAATTATACCTGGCCATGATGCAGTAATTCATTTAGCCTGTATTTCAAATGATCCAAGTTTTGAGTTAAATCCTGACCTAGGAAAGTCTATCAATTTAGACCCTTTTGAGCCGATGGTGCAGATATCAAAAGCAGCTGGAGTGAAGAGATTTATATATGCTTCCTCCTCCTCAGTATATGGTATTAAAGAAGAGCCAAATGTAACAGAGGATATGTCTTTAGAGCCATTAACAGATTATTCTAAATTTAAGGCTGAATGCGAGAAAATTTTGAAAAAGTATGAATCTGATGATTTTACAGCCATGACAATTCGCCCTGCAACAGTTTGTGGTTATTCACCTAGATTGCGATTAGATTTAACAGTGAACATACTTACCAACTTTGCCATCAACAAAGGATTTATTAAGGTATTTGGAGGGGATCAAAAAAGGCCAAACATACATATACAAGACATGACTGATTTGTATTGTTTATTGTTGGAATTGCCTTCTGATAAAATTCAAGGAAAGATATTTAATGCTGGCTACGAGAATTTCAAGGTAAAGGAGATTGCACAAATGGTGAAAAATGTAGTCGGTGAAGTGGACATTAGAACTGAATCTACCAATGACAACAGATCTTATCACATTTCATCTGCATACATTAAAGATGCAATTGGCTTTGAACCCAAACACAGCATAGAAGATGCTGTAAGTGATCTTAAGCAAGCTTTTGATCAAGGCTTAATTCAAGATTCATTTGATAATGAGAGATACTTCAATGTCAAACTAATGCAAAATATTAAATTGACCTAATGCGAGTACCTTATATTCAATTGGGGCTTCAACATCAAAAAGACAAACAAGCCATACTTTCTAAAGTATCGGAACTCCTAGATTCAGGAATGTTTATTCTAGGAGATGAAGTATCCAATTTTGAAAGAGATTTTGCTAAAGTCTGTGAAACTGAGTATGCAATAGGAGTTGCCAATGGTACAGACGCCTTAATGCTTGCCATGCAAGCAATGGGTATTGGAAAAGGAGATGAAGTAATAACTGCCCCTAATTCTTATCTAGCTTCAGCTTCCTCAGTCGCATTATGTGGTGCCATTCCTGTATTTGCAGATGTTAGAGAAGATTATAACATAGATCCGGAAGAAATACGGAAGAAAATATCTTCTAAGACCAAAGCCATTATTCCTGTTCATCTAACTGGTCGACCTGCAGCCATGGACGAGATCAATAAAATTGCGAATGAGCATGGCTTGAAAGTTATCGAAGATGCAGCTCAAGCAGTAGGAGCAAGATATAATGGAAAAGCTGTTGGTGGCCATTCGGATATCGCTTGTTTTAGTTTGCATCCTTTGAAAAATTTATCCGCAATCGGTGATGCTGGTATAATAACAACCAATGATAAGGGTTATTATGAATGGTTATTGAAAGCACGAACCCATGGCATGAAAAGTCGAGATGAATGTGAGTTTTGGAGCATGAATTCAAGATTGGATGCCGTACAAGCGGCAATATTGAATATTAAGATTAAAAGATTAGAAGAGTGGACGGAAAGGAGAAGAGAAATAGCAAAGAAATACATAAACTCCATAGGCAATTTGGTTCATGTGCCGAGAGAGTTAGAGAATGAATATTCTGTTTATCATACTTTTATCATCATGACAGAGCGAAGGAATGAGTTACAAGAGTATTTAAAAACACATGGTATAGATTCAAAAGTTCATTATCCAATAGCCATTCATCAGCAAGAGGCAGCTAAAGGCTTAGCATCAATCACAGATAGTTATCCGGAAACAAATAAACAAGTAGAAAGGATTCTTAGTCTACCAGTTTATCCTGAGTTAAGCAATGAACAAGTTGATTACGTTTGTGATAAAATCATCACTTTTTTTAAATAAAGAACTATGAAAATTTTGGTAACTGGAGGATGTGGATTCATTGGAAGCCATATGGTTGATCGATTATTAAATGATGGACATTCTGTAGTAGTCTTGGACAATTGTTCTACAGGTAGATTAGAAAACTTGAGTCATCAAAAAGCGAACGAAAGTTTAGCTGTTCATGTTTGTGATATAGCAGACTTTCAAACTATTGAGCCGTATTTTGAAGGAGTTGATCGCGTATTTCATATTGCTGCATTGGCAGATATAGTGCCTTCTATACAAGAACCATTGAAGTACCATCAATCGAATGTTGATGGCACCATTAATGTTTTAGAAGCTTCAAGAAAACATGGTGTAAAACATTTGGTATATGCCGCATCTTCTTCCTGTTATGGCATTCCGGAAGTTTATCCTACACCTGAAGGTACTCCTATTGATCCTCAGTATCCCTATGCTTTAACCAAGTATTTGGGTGAAGAATATGTTATGCATTACCATAAAATATATCAATTGCCTGTTACCTCCATGAGATTCTTTAATGTTTATGGCCCAAGATCCAGAACTAGTGGTACTTATGGCGCTGTATTCGGTGTTTTTCTTGCACAGAAATTAGCTGAAAAGCCTTATACTATTGTTGGTGATGGAACTCAAACCAGAGACTTTACTTATGTTACAGACGTTGTTGATGCGTGTGTTACTGCATCAGAAACCTCTAACTCTATTGGCGAAATATTCAATGTTGGAAGCAATAATCATTATTCTGTAAATCGCTTGGTCGAATTGCTAGGAGGAGAGAAAACTTATATTCCAAAACGTCCAGGAGAACCGGATTGTACATTTGCTGATACAAATAAAATTAAAGAGGTGATTGGTTGGTCACCAAAAGTTACTTTTGAAGAAGGTGTTCAAAATATGTTAGATAATATCGACTATTGGAGAGAAGCACCAGTATGGGATAGCGATTCCATAAAAGATGCAACCAAGGATTGGTTTAAGTATCTAAAGTAAAGTTTTCACAATAAAAACTTTATTCGGAGGTTTGCTGATCGGAATTAAATCACTTGAATTTTGACGAAAAAGGTTGTGAAATTAGATGATATTGAGCTTCAGCTTGAAGCTGCAGTATCGGAAGGAAAAAAAATTGTTCATTGCCATGGATGTTTTGATTTACTGCATCATGGACATATTAAACACTTTGAGGCAGCTAAAAAGTTTGGAGACATTTTAGTCGTATCATTGACTGAAGATCGACACGTAAATAAGGGTCCAGATCGTCCATTCTTTAATCATAATATAAGGGCACAAAATATTGCAGCCTTAGAAGTAGTCGATTTTGTTGCAATTAATTACCATCCTACTGCCATTACTGCAATTGCAGCGATTAAGCCTAATTTTTACGTAAAAGGGCAAGATTACAAGAATGTAGATGAGGACCTTACTGGAGGAATTCTTTTGGAAAAGAATGAGGTTGAATCACATGGAGGTAAATTAGTATTTACAGAAGAGGTTCAATTCAGTAGTTCTCACCTTATAAATAAGTTCTTTGATCAGAAAGATGAATCGGCTAAGTTATTCATGTCTGAAATCAAAAAACAATTTACTCATCAGCATTTTGTTTCCCTATTTGATCAGATTGCTACAAAAAAAGTGCTTATTGTTGGAGACATAATCATGGATGCTTACCAATTTGTGAACCCTATTGGTAAAGCTTCGAAATCTCCAACGATAACTGCAACACAAGAGAATTTAGAGGTCTATGCTGGAGGTGTATTGGCTGTAGCAAATCATGTAGCTGATTTTGTAGAAGAAGTTATATTAGTTACAACTTTTGGTGAGAATCGGGATCAATCTTATTGGGAAAACATTCAAGAGAACCTACACGATAAAGTTCGATTAATAGCAGTAGAAACTCCAAATCATCCTACAGTTGTTAAGTCTAGGATAATATCTAAGGTATTCAGGCATAAATTATTCGAAATAATTGAGATTAATCAAGAACCGCTTGAAAAAGAAGTCGAAGATAAATTAATTCAAGCAATAGGTTCGTCAATTAATGCTATTGACCTTTGTTTAGTTGCTGATTTTGGTCATGGAGTATTGACCAATAATGTGATTGATTATATTCAAAAAAATGCTCCTTATTTGGCAGTAAATGCACAAACTAATAGTGCTAACTTGGGCTACAATCTTTTGACTAAATATACTGCATGTAATTATTTTTCTATAGATAAAGCAGAGGCACATCTGGCACTTCATGATCGACAGGGAGATATAGAAAGTTTGCAAAAACAACTAATGGAAACAACTTCAGCAGAGAGTTCATCCATTACTTTGGGTGTTAATGGAACTAGTGTTATGAATCATGAAGATAGAGTAGTAGCACCTATTTACAATACAGATGTTGTAGATACGATTGGTGCTGGTGACGCCTATTTAAGCATTACTTCTTTGTTGGCACAAAGTGGAGCTGATATAAATGAGATTGCATTTGTAGGTAATGCTGTAGGATCGATGGCAGTTAAAATATTGGGGAATAAATCTTATATTCAACGTACCGATTTATTAAAGTATATAAAAACACTTTTAGCTTAAGCCAATGTTTGTAGAGTATTTAAATAAGTTTCAAGATATATTATCTAAAACTGTTGCAAGTAGTTCTGAAGGTTCAATTGTATTAGATGATGCCTTTCAAGAAGTAATTGGCAAATTAAAGGATATTCGATCTGAAGAGAGACACGTATATCTAGTTGGGAATGGTGGCAGTAGTGGAATTGTATCTCATGGTGCCATTGACTTTTTAAATGCCTGTGGGTTTAAAGCTCATGCACTAACTGACAATAGTTTACTGACATGTATGGCAAATGATTATGGTTATGAGAATGTATTTTCACAACCCTTGAAGACTCTTTTCTCGGAAGGAGATGCCTTGGTTGCAATTAGCAGTTCTGGTACCTCTAAGAACATTGTTAATGCTTGTGAGGAAGTTAAAGATAAAGCAGGTTTGATTGTTACATTCTCAGGATTTGGAGACGATAATCCACTACGGAAAAATGGTGATTATAACTTTTGGTTAGACAGTAGAAATTATGGATATGTTGAAATAGGTCATGCTTTATTGCTACACTATGTTACAGATCATTTAAATAGTAAAGACTAATTAACATTTTCTGACGTTATTTTCCTCTCAAAATAAAGAGAATATAATTTGGGAATTATTATCCGACAAGCTGGACTTTCTTCTGTCTTTAATTACTTAGGACAGCTAATCGGATTTGTAAACTTTGCCATCTTAATGAATTGGTGGCTTTCGCCTGATGAATTAGGTCTTCGAGGCGTCTTGTTAAGTGTTGCGCTTATTTTTATCCAATTTGCACATCTTGGTACGTTTAGAAGTATGGTAAAGTTCTTTCCATTTTTTAATCAAAATGGTAAAGAAGATAATGGTTTACTGGGAATAGGTCTCTCATTCTCAATGATTGGATTTATGATATTATCAATAATCATGTTGGTATTTAGATCTCAGATCGTTGATTCATTCTCAGATCAAACCAATTTGTTTGAGACCTATTATTGGCTGATTTTCCCAATCTCATTCTTTTTATTGTATAGCAGATTATTTGAAAGTTATTTACAAGCAAGATCAAATATTGCCTTAGCATCTTTTCTTAAAAATGTTTTACATCGAATTTTTGTTAGTGTATTATTGATATTTCTTTTTTACAACTTTATTGATTTCTATTGGTTCATCACGATATTCTCTTTTTTGCATTTAATAAGTATTGTTGTTTTTACAGCATATCTGAACCAAAGAGGAGAGTTTAATGTAAAAGTAAATTGGACATTCTTTAACAAACGATTTAGAAAAGTCTTTTATAACTTCAGTGCATATTCCATAGTTTCTAATGTTTCAGCAGGCTTAATTAATAAGATAGATGCAATTATGATATTCTATTTTTTAAGTTTAACAGATTCTGCAATTTATTATAATGCGCTTTTTATTAGTGCCTTGGTAGCGATTCCATCAAATGCGATTAATCAGATCGCTATGCCATTGCTAAGCAAAAGTTGGAAGGATAGAGACATGAATGAAATGTTAGATATTTATAAAAAGTCTTCTATTAATCAGTTGATACTGGGTGGTTTTTTATTCATACTCATCTTTTCGAGTTTGGATAATCTATTTGAAATTCAAAGAGAGATATATAGAGAAGGGAAAATGGTATTTGTTATTCTAGCTTTATCAAAGATTATTAGCATGTTGTTTGGTGTGAATGGACAAATATTGAAAATTTCTAAATATTTTAGATTTGATACTTATCTATCAATAGGTCTAGTAATTGTAACTTTAGTTAGTAATTATCTTTTGATACCAATTTGGGGGGTTGAAGGAGCAGCACTTGCTACAGCTATCTCTGTTATTGCGTTTAACCTTGTAAGATCAATCTATGTTAAGGCAAAAATGAACCTTCAACCATTTACAAAAAATACTTTGATTGCTTTATTATTTCTAGGACTTCTTACTTTATTAGGTGTCTCTTTGCCATATTTTGTCAATATATATTTAGATACCGTTTTTCGATCGCTTGTTTTGTTATTGGTAGGTTCATTAGGAATTTATTATCTAAACCTTTCACCGGACCTTAATGAATTGGTTCGAAAAACATTGAAAAGAATCTATCCGAAATAGAGCGTTTTCCAAGCTGTTGCACAATCACCAAATTCTTTATCTAATTGCTCGAACAATCCTCTATACTTATTTTTTAATATTTCCATAAACTCTTTTGGAATTTTAATCTTCTGAGAATTTACATTGTCTTTTCTGTCTAGATTACAGAATTCGGTAATTGGATCTACATTACCACCCAAAAAGTATACTACCTTTTCGAGAAGGTCTTGAGGGTTTGATTTAATGTGATCAAAAAAACCAACAAAGAGTTGATTCTTGGGGTAATATTTTAAGTAATTGTCAATTACCCTTATATAGTCGGATCGCTTCTCTTGCTTTATTGAATTAATAAAAGATTCAAAGTGGTTAATATCCAATACTTTATCCTTCGGGCTAACATAATTGTAATGAGACCATGCGCGGTCGATAGGATCCCTTAATAATAGTATGAGTTTGACATTTGGTAGCAATTCATGCATCTTTCGAATATCTTCAGGATCCAGTAAAGAATAGGAGGGTGATACCTCTCCTTTTATACCTTCAAGCTCTTTAAAAAGATTAAGGTAAAAGTTATCATTATAGGTAGAAAAGAAATAACGCTTATACCAATGGTAATGCTTTTGTTCATTTTTCAATGCAGGAACAATTAACCTTCTCCTTAAATTTTTTAACCACCAATGATTAATTAGTTTAAGTAAAATGTTACTATGCGCCAAGGTATGCGGAGAATCGTAGTTGCGACTCCTGTCGAAGTAATGTATTTCTTTTACAGGCGGCAAAGCAAATTCAGGTAGTTCTTCCAGCCTTCTAAATAGCCATGAAGTGCCAGCTTTCTGAGCACCTATTCCGATAAAATCTGGACCTGGATTATTCTTGCTCATTGGATTTCATGGCTATTAATTCTTCTGCTTTTTCAATAGATCCGGCTTGCTGAATACTTGCGTTTAGCTCAAATCCTAAAAGCAAAACAAAGGAGTTGAAATATATCCATAACATAACTACGATAATGGTTCCCAAAGAACCATAGATTTTATTGTAATTGGCAAAATTGTCTACATAATAACCAAAACCATAAGAAACAATCAGCACCAATAAAGTAGCAAGAGTAGAACCTGCGGAAAAGAATCTCCATTTAGCAGAGCGATCACCTCCTAAATAGTAAATGAAAGAGATAGCAAAAAAGCAAAGTGAGGCCATGATAATCCATTTGCCTAACAGCAAGAGGATAGAGGTAATACTCCCATCTTCTAGGATAAAATTTACTAGGTATTCTGAGATGATAATTGCAGCAATGGAAACAACTATCAAAACAGTTAGAATAAAGAGTAAGGAAATGGAAAGAAGTTTTTGTTGAATGAAATTTCGTTTTATAGAAATGTTGTAGCTATCCTTAAATGCAGCTAGCATTCCATCAATTCCATTGGTAGCAAGGAATAATGCGAATATGAATCCAAATGAAAGTAAGCCATCATCTGCTTTAGTTACCAATGAAACTATAGAATCTTGAGTAAAATCGTAGGCAGTACTTGGCAATAAATCTTCAAGAATACCCAATAACTCAGCTTGGAAATTTTCAATTGGTATATGCGGAATTAGAGTTAACAAGAATATAATGGTAGGAAATAAGGCCAAAAAAAACTTAAATGCCATGGAGGAAGCTTTAGTAGCGATCAATCCTCTCAACATTCCTTTCATGAAGAACTTGGCGACGAAATACAAAGGTAGTCCATCAAAACCAGGTAAAACGATTTCTTTAGAAAGCTGGATAAGTTGCTTAATAATAGGTAATTCTTCTATTTTATCTACCAACTTATTCATTTAGTATGGCTTTAAGGCTGAGGTCTAAACTGTTGATTTGATGAGTAAGTGCACCAACACTAATATAATCTACACCGCAATTTGCATAAGCTACTATTGTATCTTCATTTATACCACCAGAAGCTTCAGTAATTGCAGTATTTCCAATCAATTCTACAGCACTCTTAAGGTCCTCGAAATTAAAATTATCCAACATGATCCGATCAACATTGCCAATTGCTATAATTTGATTGACTTCATCTAAATTTCTTGCTTCTATTTCAACTTCAATATCAAGATTATTTTCTTGGATATATTCCTTTGTTTGTGCAACCGCATTGGAAATTCCGCCAGCGTAATCAATGTGATTATCCTTAATCATAATTAAATCATACAATCCGAATCGATGATTGTATCCACCGCCAATTTTAACAGCTAACTTTTCAAATATTCTATTATTTGGTGTTGTTTTTCTGGTATCCAATATTTTACAATTGGTGTGGGCAATTAGTTTGACTAACTTATTGGTATAGCTCGCAATACCACTCATTCGTTGCATATAATTCAATACAAGTCTTTCAGCTAATAAAATACTCTGGGACTTTCCGCTTACATAAAAAATTATATCTCCTCTTTTAACCAATTCGCCATCGTTGATTTTTACATCAATTTTCAATTGTGGATCTACTCGCTTAAATACTTGTCTGGCGATTTCTACTCCAGCAATAATACCATCTTCTTTAACCAATAGTTTGGCTTTGCCAATTGCATTGCTAGGAACACATGCCAAAGAGGTATGGTCTCCAGAACCACGATCTTCATTTAGGGCCAACTGGATTAGTTCACTTATATCTATCATCAATTTACTCTTCTAAATCGATGCGAAATTCGATAATTATGGGTTTATCTTCTATTAGATTATAAAGAATATAAGTTCTGTAGTTCTGTTTTGCGGATTTTAGTTGACCTATTTCAAAATAAGACTTAGATCTACCGCCTCCCTGATGCTTAAACTCATAGGTAATTACATCTATTTTGGTAAAAAATTCTTTGATCACTAAAGTGGCTTGCTTTTTATTAAATACACCTTCAGAATCAGGAAGATCAAGATCAACAGAAGTATCAAAGTAATTGCCTATTTCCGAAGCATTTTCTTGAATTGTTTTAGCGATGGTAGCGTTTTGCGACCAAGTAAGAGTGCTATAAAACATAAAAAGAAGAAAAATGATTTTAGGCATGGTATCCTTTTTTGTGTAATGCGATTGCCAGATTATGCATTGCACTTCCACCAATTGCAATAAAATGTACCCTCATTGT
>Ga0207422_1001739_pt1 | contig 37469 bp, 31 predicted proteins | sample MarCyaLeptolynsp_FD_187757 | JGI IMG/M metagenome (GOLD analysis project Ga0207422, IMG submission 187757) | Marine cyanobacterial communities from Panama - species 1 Leptolyngbya sp. (SPAdes) | ecosystem: Environmental > Aquatic > Marine > Unclassified | place: Panama: Panama City | collected... | reverse complement strand
AAGAGAAGTTACCTCAATATTTGGGATTTTTCGAGTTCATGCATAATGCCAGAAAACGGGGCAAAGCTCTTCTAGGGAGCCTGTTAGAAACATTGTTCAGTTAGCTCCCCGAAACAAGGATTGAGCCTTAAAAGTTAGGGTAAATTTCTCTAGGGATTATCCTAATTTTTAGCGTTGACAGAACACTAGTGTTTTAACACAACTAAAGTTTGGACAAATTCGTAGTTGGCACTTTAGTGCTGCAGAGTCTATCGAGTAAGGATTACAGCTTTTTCGACAATCCAACTCTGTGACATCAAATTAGCCGTGTCAGACTACTACAAATTGATATCAATTTTACTGACTTGATGTATGCGACTTGGAAGGTTATTTTGAAAGCCTTGGGGAGCAAGGCTTTCAACCCAATTCGTGTGATGTAAGGAGTGTTGAGCGCAGGGATGGAACCTGCGCGCTCAACATTCCTGATTTGTTTATCCACTCGCCAAAATCTTCAGCCATTGAGAGCGACCAGATAGGGTTGATTTACAGCTTGATAACGCCGCAGGCTAGCCGGGCACCACCACCACCCAGGGGTTTGGGGATATCTGAATAGTTGTCGCCGTGCAGGTGAATCATGAGAGAACGTCCTTCGAGATATGCTACCTTTAAGCGCGGTGCTAGCACTGGAATGGTCGCTTTCCCCTCCTGATCAACCATTAAGGGCGGCAGATCGCCAAGGTGTCCATCGCCGTAGGGGCCTGCATGTCGGCCTGTCTTAAAGGGATCGAAATGCCCGCCCGCTGCTAGACCTGGGACGACCTGGCCGTTTTTCTCACCGGGGCCGCAGGCTGGATTTTCGTGGACATGGAAGCCGTGGGGCCCGGGCGGTAAGCCCAGCAAATTGGGTGTCAGCAGCAGACCGTACGGCGTATCTTCTGCTTTGACCAGACCCACTCTGCGACCAATGCCATTGGCATCGGTTAAGTTCATGATGATGGTCGTTTCTCCAGCCAGGGCAGTTGCGGGAGAAGCCAGAGCAACAATCATGGTGACAGCAGCAATAGATCTGAATGTTGGCATAATTGATCCTTACTAATTCTTTGAAAACGCTGGATGCGGGATTTAGCCCGCACTCATGATATAGGCTGATGTTGCTTGCTTTTGTCAGCTTTGAACGGAAACATGAAAATACAGGCAAATTTGAACCGTATGCCTTCAGCGATAGTGGTAAACAAGTAATGATTTTTGAGCCTGCGTGTGGAACCCGCAGGCTCAAAAATCATTACATCTATTAGGACTAACGCCTTCAGCCTCCGGTTCAAATTTGTTCTTGAAGGTACCGATGCTCAATTTCAAGCATCGGAGCAAGGATAGGGGAAACGAGCCAGAACTTTGGGGCGTGCGGTTGGAATCTGCGCGCCCCAAAGTCCTGATATCTGGAAGTCTATTCGGCAAGGATTACTTTTTGGCTTCTTTCAGATAAGCCAACATGGTATCTGCATCTGAGACTTCAAATGGATCGGCGGGGCAGTTGTCCTCAAAACCTGGTTCGATGAAAATCTTTTCAATCTTACCGTTATCCACCACCATTGAGTAGCGCCATGACCGCAGGCCGAAGCCTAAGTTATCCTTTTCCACCAGCATGCCCATCTTGCGGGTAAAGTCGCCATTGCCGTCGGGCAGGAGAGACACCCTCTGAACGCCCTGATGCTTGCCCCATTGGAACATAACGAAAGCGTCGTTAACCGAGAGACAAATGATTTCGTCAACGCCCAGGGATTTGATTTCGTCATAGAGTTCTTCGTAGCGAGGCAGGTGGGTTGAAGAACAGGTTGGGGTGAATGCACCAGGGAGGGAGAACAACACAACGCGCTTGCCGCCAAAGATCTCTTGAGTCGTACGATCTTGCCAACGAAAAGGATTTGGCCCTTCAACAGACTCGTCTCTGACTCGGGTTTTGAAAACGACGTCGGGTACTTTCTCGATAACAGCCATAGTTTCCTCTTGATGGGTTGTTGAGCAATGGATTGATGAATGTGTGGCAACGCTGAGTTGCGCTATAAATCAGAATAATTCTGATTTAGGAATTAGTCAACAGTGATAATTACTTATTTAAGATAATTGGTTGAGTTTGATTCTAATTATGAGAACGAGGCGTTATACTGGATTGGCAGGACTTAAGGTTCAGGCAATGAGCAAGCAACATGAGGCAGGGGACGTTGTCCAGGTTTTGAAGGCCAAGGGCTTGAGGGTGACTCCTCAGCGATTTTCGGTTTATGCCAATCTTTTGTCCCGGACGGATCATCCAACTGTCGAGCAAATTTTGGCTGACTTGAATCAGGATTTGCCGGTTTCTTCGAAGGCAACGGTGTATAGCTCGCTCCAGGCACTGCGGGATGTGGGTTTGGTGCGCGAGGTTTTGTTGGAAGAGGGGGTCTCTCGCTACGATGCGAAGGTTGAGCCGCATCACCATTTTCGTTGCCGTTGCTGTGGTGCGATTGAGGATTTGGCCTGGGAGATGTTTCCGATGGATGAGTTTAAGCCGTTACGTCCTGGGTTGCATGGGGAGCGGTGTGAGGTGACGGTGCATGGGGTGTGCGATCGCTGTTATGGCAAATAGTGCTTTAACTTTCCGATCGCTTCTGGGCGATCTTCATGAGAAATGCGAACCTTGCATGAAGAAAATGCAGCCGAAATTAAAAGTTTGATGAGGATGAAGGAGCAGTTAAGGGAAGGGATAATGGCTGCGATCGCAGCCATGACCTTCTCCAGGGCTGCGATCGCTAGGTTTCAGGGTTTCATTCTGGCCCTGTCAAATGCCCCGGAATCGGTAATAATTCAAGGTAAGGGACAGGGTTTGCCTCTATCCAGTTTGGACTTTATATAGCACTACGGTGTTGAGTTAGGACATTATGCTTGGGTGAAAGGGAACAGGGAATAGGGAACGGTAAAACGTCTTAACCTATAGCTGTAGTGCTATATAGCAGAGGGTATGGGGAAGAAGGCATAAGGGAAAGTTTGACTACATCTGGTTTTGAGCTTTTTGTTATATCCTCATCTATTCTTGTATCTTGTAGTCTATTTTTTTTCCGTGACAAAGTTTCAGCGAACGATTCTGCTAACGCGATTGACAGGGATTCATTGCTTATCCATTAGGGTGCTGTATCAACCATTGACCTCGCAGGGCCGTATCTACAGTTCAGGGTGATGCGATCGGGAATTTTTTCTAGCAGCCTAAAATCTTTCAGCGATCTTCCCGATCGAGCATTTGAGCGATCGAACTGTTGAAGAGAAGGTGCTAAAAGAGTGTGATGATAATGCAATACAGTACACAGTCCAGCGAACTTGATGGATTTAACACTCCTAACTCTACCGCTGATTTCGTTGATGCGCCTGCATCTGTTGCCTTACCCAAGCCGGATCGGGTGAAGGGTGAAACTGTTCCCAGCAGTCAGCTGCCTGCTTGCATTCGCCTCAATTTAGAGGGGCTGCAATGTTTTGAAGTTGTAGAAGAACAATTTAAACAGTGGGGCGTTATTTTCCAGAATGCGATCGCGCTCCAACCTTCCAATCCCGCATTCCCGGCCTGCACCGGCACCACAGTGCTGATGGGCGCACCCCAAAACGGCTTAATCGAAGCTACTTTCCTGCAGCCGGTTCGATTTGTTAGTGCAGCGGTGACCAGTTCCCGAGAGACTGTGCTCTCGGCCTACGACGGCGAAGGCAACCTGCTTTCAGAAAGCAAACTGGTAGGGGAAAATCTGGCTGGTTCAGATTCTCCAAACCCGCCAAACTATCAGCTCAGTCTCCGATCCGCCAACATCCATCGCGTGAAATTCTATGCCTCTAACGGGCAACTCACTGTAGATGACTTCAGTTTCAGTGCCTGATTCGGTAGGAGGCAGAAGGTGAGGGAAAAGGCAGGAGGCAGAGGGAAAAGGCAGAAGGTGAGGGAAAAGGCAGGAGGCAGAGGGCAGAAGGGAGAGGTTGACTAGATCTAATCTGGTTTCGAGCTTTTTGTCATGGCAGGAGGCAGAGGGCAGAAGGGAGAGGTTGACTAGATCTAATCTGGTTTCGAGCTTTTTGTCATGGTAGGAGGCAGGAGGCAGAGGGCAGAAGGGAGAGGTTGACTGAATCTGGTTTTGAGCTTTTTGTCATGTCTTACATCTATATTTTGTAGTGCTATATGTTTTGACCTGTCTCCTAGTGCTATACCTGACAACGTTTGGGTGTATTAAACAGGTGTAGACTCCATATACTCAACTCTTTACACAATGTCCCTAAACGTTTTCCGTCTGCCGTCTGCCGTCTGCCGTCTGCCTGAATTCCCTCAATGTTTTCCGTCTGCCGTCTGCCGTCTGCCGTCTGCCTGAATTCCCTCAATGTTTTCCTTCTGCTTCCTGCTGTCTGCCGTCTGCCTGAATTCCTAGTTTGCTCAACCGGGATTGCCAGAGACCCCAGCCAAAGGGATGTTTCAGGATCCGATGTTGAAAATCGAACCCAAGGGTTGCGCCCAAAAACTGCAACTCCAATGTCTCCAGCCAGGCAAGTTTTGCCCCCAGAATTGGGGTATAAAACACAAACGAGAAGGGCGCAAGGGAAAATGTTAATCGGAAAATGCCATCCCAATCCTTGCCAATGGCTGTTCCTGGCAACACGGCCTTCACCCCTGCATAGGCGAGAATTCTGGCAATATAGGTATTGCTATTGGGGCCTGGCCAGATCCAGTAAATGTCTCGCGACATATAGGTTGCACCGTGATTTTTCAGCGCCAGAATAATCTTCTCTGCCGCTGCCCCCTGCCAGGATTGGATGCCATAGCTAGGCCCGCCGCCAATTTCTTGCAATGGCTCTAGCAGATTGCAATGAACGTGGCCGTAGGCGATCTGTGTCGGTAAGGAGGGTTGACGTAATGCATCCCGCCATTGCCAGACTTCCCAGCGCTGCCACGGCTGCTCGCCATCGGAGACCACCAGATACAGGTGAACCGAAACATATTTCAGCACACCAGGTAAGGGGGCGGCTCTCAATTGCACCGTTGGCAGACTGGGTGTTTGGGAAAAATGAGCGTCAGTTAGGCCATTAATGGTATTCTTCATCGGGAAAAATTGCGGGCTGCAAACGAGATGTAGTTTAGCTTGCTGGGGGACAGAACTACGGGTCGCGTGGGGTGAATTTTTCTAAAGTTGGGGCGGATGGGTTTGGTGGCGGTGGAGCGTTGGTGCGATCGCGCTCCCCAACAATCAAAGAGAGCCAATCAAAGAGAAAGTCGCCTCATGGCAGAATTTTAGATGACGACGTTGCAGCAGCATCAAGTAGTCTGTATCCAGAATAGATTGACTCACACAGGCTGGTTCTCCCCTGCAGTCAAATCCTGAGCAGCCTGTTCAGCTGCCTCGATTGCAGCATCTACTTCACACCGATAAGCTGCCATCTCTTCTAAAAATTCCTCAAAAAACGGATCGTCTTCAAAGATGCCTGCCGACGCGAGCCAGGGATTCCTCTCTTTTTCTTCTTCGTTGTTCAGTGGCGGATTCAGGGATGACATGGGCGGAAACGAATGAACGACTCTCTACAGGGTATGCCAAATTTTCATTTTTGGAGCGCCAATGTGTTCCTGGCAGTGGATGCTTGTCTTGTCAGCGCTTCTGAGCAGAGACAACATCAATGTTCTATTCAGCGCCAACTTTCCCAAAGCAACTTTTCCAGTCATGACTGGAATGGAATATGATTTAGGGAGAACGCGATCGACCCAAGCAGGGCTTCATTTCTTCCTAAATTCAGATGTGACTCTTATGCTTCTTACCGATACAGACTATAAATACATTCAGCTGAATGAACAGGGAATTGCCATCATTGCCAACACGACGATGAAAGTGGTTGAGTTGATGACGTCTGTGAAGGCGTATGGTTGGGGGCCGGAGGAGCTGCACGAGAATTATCTGCATCTTTCGATGAGTCAAATTTATTCTGCTTTGGCGTATTATTGCGATCGCAAAGCCGAGATTGATGCTGAAATTGAACGGCTCGATCGATGGGCAGCCAAGGCACGCCAACAGGCGGGTAAATCGCCCATAGCGCAAAGAATTCGGGAGCAAGGACTATTAAAGGTAATGGCTGAGGGTGTTGTTCGGGTGGGCGAAACTCGTGTCACCCTGGACACTGTTGTTGCTGCGTTCCTCGAAGGGGCGACAGCAGAGGAAATTGCAGAACAGTATCCATCGCTGCCACTGGCGGATATTTATGCCGTCATTGCTTACTATCTCAACCATCAAGCCGAAGTCGATGCTTACTTGCAAGAGCGCCAGCGTCGTGCTGCAGAGATTCGCCAGGAGGCTGAGAGACGATTCAATCCTGTTGGCATCCGCGAGCGTTTGTTGGCAAGGCGCGACGTACTTTCCAATTAACATTAATACACACCAAATTATGCCCGATGATATCAATCGAGATTCTTCTAAAATCGTTCATCCCAATGATTCGAGCAGCAAAAGTGATGATATTCCAGCTTCAGAACAGTCTGATTTAGCGGCCATCAACAGAAATCTGGTTGAGCGTATTCAACAAGCTGAAACACCAGAGGAAATTCTTGAATATCTGAAACTCAGAGATTATGTGCAGAATTAAGCCCTGCAACAAGCAGAGCAAGAGACTATCAAACTAAAAATTCAAGAAGCTAAGAATCAGAGCGTGTTGAGCCGCAAACTGACAATTGTACGCGAGGTGCGTACTACAATAGCAAGTATAATAACTGTATTAATAGGTTTGTATTTGATAACTCGCTCTCCGATATGGAGTGTATTACTGATTCTTCTGGGATTGGCGAAACCTTTAGAATACTCGTTGAGCGAAGTGTCAGACTTTCTCCGAAATATATCTGAGTTTATACAACGACTTCCAGACTTGTTCTTCAAAAACAAAAAAAGCCCAGAACAGATCGATAGGGATAATGGAGACCAAACAAATGAACGTTAAAATTGGAACAGATAATCAAGTCAGTACTTTTGAACAATACAAACTTGAGAGACGCTACAGGCTGATTGTTGGGATTTACCTTTCAGCACTTGCATTTTTAATCCTTCTGCCCATTGTCACAATTGAGATGTCAGTTACAGTACAGCAGGCTTTAGCTTTTATCTCAGGGTTGCTTTTTTTGAGCGCATTAGATGCTTTTAAGAAATGCTTGGAAGACGGAACAACGACCCCAAAATCTAGCATTTTGGGAGACACTTATAATGTTTATAATCAGAATACATATAATAGCGGAACATATAATACTTACCATAAAAAGCAAGATCTTGCAGAAGCGGCTGTTGAAATTCAACAGCTTTTGAATCACTTGTCTGAAACATATCCAACTACAACAGAGCAGGATAGGCTGGTTCTGGCAACAGAAGCAGTTGAAGCGATTGAAAATAATCCTACTTTGAAACAGAGAATCCGAAATGCTATGAGAGCAGCTGGTAAAGCAGCCCTGGAGCAATTAGTCGATCATCCCTCTATAAGTCTGGTTGTTGCTGCAATGGAGGAGAGTGGAATTGATGGAAGATCGCACAGTTCAGACAAATCGGATGCTTCAGCATTGTAAGCTGAAGATGTTTGATATTTGCACTTTTATCGTACGCGATCGCTACAGCTCCCGAATTCTCCGTCGGGCTATTCAGCTGCGCCGATGAGGGTGAACGCGGCCCAATCGCGCGGGTTGGGATACTGCTGCTTGGTTTGCAGCATTGCCTGTCGTAGGGCCTGGGCTTTATCTGAAGATTGCTGCAGGTTCTGATAGAATGCCATCATCAAAACAGCGGTGGGGGTATCAGGAACCTTCCATAAGGACGCGATGATGCTGGGGACGCCGGCACCGATAAAGGAGCGGGAGAGACCAATGACGCCATCGCCGCCGAGTCTGCCGCGCCCGGTGTCGCAGGCGCTGAGCACGACTAGATCGGCTTGCAGGTTCAGTTTGGCGATTTCCAGGGTGGTGAGGAGGCCGTCGTCTGCTGCGGTGGGAGCGAGGGCAATGGCGCTCTGGAAGCCGAGGAAGTCGTCGAGGATACCGTGGGTGGCGAGGTGGATCAGTCGTGCTTGTTCCATTCTGGCCGCGATCGCGCCTTCGGTTGCCTGACTGCCCAGCAGCGGCTGCGTGCCCAACAATTGGGCAATGGTTTTCGCCTCTGCTTCTGCTCCAGGTAAAGGAGGCAAGGGGGCAGGGGGTGCGCCCACTTTAGTTGCAAACGGTGGCATGATGGGGTTGCCGACGATCAATGCGTCTGCAGGTGCGATCGCAGCAGTCCCGGTCTGTCTGGCTTGGCGCTGACTCAAGAGATCCAGAATCTGAATCGATGGTGCTGTCAGCACTGTATGCTGGTCGATCAGATAGTCGCCAGACTCGGCCTGCAATGCTGCAAAGGGCACCAGCAACAGTTCCCGTTGTGGGATAAAGACAATCCGGGCGGTTGGATCGGCAGGCAACAGATCGGCAATCGGCTGAATCAGAATCTGGTGCAGCTGTTTCAAGGCTGTGGTTTTCGGCAGCTGCTGCGTCGTACCAACAACACCCAACCCCCGTCCGCGAACGCCAATGTCTTCCCGACTGCTTTGCACCAGGGTGTGTAAGTTGGTGGGTGCATTGGATCGACCGGATTCGGCTTGTTGCCAGAAGGCGAGCAAGTCCACCTGACGCAAGGTGATGGCACCTGTGGGCTGGATTGTCCAGATCAGCAAAGCCGTTTCCCATTGTTCCCGGTTCGATAAATATCCTCGGCCAACAGGCTGGTTGTAGAGGATCGAGTATTGTACCAGGGTGATGTTTTGCGATCGCGCAATCTGCTGTATTTGCTCCACGCTGAGCGGTGCGGCCAACGGTTGAGTGACCGCAGGCTCGCTCGCATTCAGCAGCAATAGATCGACCGTTGCGCGAGCGCGACCCTCCTCAGCGATCGCTAGCGCTGGCTGAAATTGTTCCTGTTCAACCAGCACCTGTTGCAACAACCAGTACGCCTCCGAAAAGTTTTCTCGCAAACCCAGGCTCAGAGCATCGCGACTGGCCGAAAATAGATTCAAATGCTGCAACACCCACTGTTGGTAATCAGCATAGGACTGAATCGACGCTCTCAAATGGGCTTCGGCTTCCGCCAGACGTCCCGATTGCAGCAACAAAAAGCCCGCATTTTTCAACAGTTCCGCCTTGAGCGAGCGGCTTGAATCCCTCACCTGTGCAGGCAGTTGCTGCGTCAGGGTAAGTGCCCGTTGTTGCAGTTCCATTGCTTTGGGAAGATTGCCCTGCTGCAGATAGGCATAACTCAGATCGACTAACGAATTCAACGGCAACTGATTAGCGCGCTCGGCCAATACCAAATTTTGTTCCAGGAGCGGCACTGCTTGTCCCAGTTCCCCTCTGGAGAGCAAAAAGCGTCCCAATCGCCACTGGGCATTGATCAAAGTAACTTCATTGCCGGATTGTACTCCCTGTACCGCTTGTTGATAAGCCTCCAGGGCCTGAGCCGGTTTATCCATGGTCTCATAGGCAGACGCCAGCGCCAACAACGTTGTCACCTGAGTAGAACTGTCGTCTCTAGCGCGCGCTGCAGTTAACGTTTTTTGCAAAGTTGCGATCGCTCGATCGTAATCCTCAATCGTAAGATAGATATCCGACAGCACCGATCGAGCCAGGTCTATATAGCCAGACTGCCGCTGGTGAGCTTCTGCCAAGGGAATATACGCCTGATAGGTTGTTAGAGCACGACGCAGATCGCTCGCCGCATAATAGGCCGGAGCCAGCACCCCCAGGATAATCTCCCGTCGCCTGGGATCTTGCTTCCATGCTGCCAGTTGCTGCTCCAAAAACGCGATCCCTTCCACATCTCCCTGCCTGCTGGCGGTCTGCGCCAGATCCTGCAACACCGATGCTTCTAATCTTTCGTTCTCCAACTCGCGCGTCAGGGCCAGCGCCCGCTGCAGCAGTTCTGTCGCCGGGTCATAACGGCCCAGATCGCGATAGGCTACCCCGGCTTGATGCAAAATCCGGGCAACCTGTCGCCGACCTTGAGGCGTTCCCGAGTCAAGCTGACGCAGTTGCGCTTCATAGGTATCGATGATTGTCTGATAACGGTCTTGTAGTGCTTGGGGAGCCTGGGCTAGCACTGGAGACGCGATCGCGGGGACTGCAGCTAGCACTGCAACGAGCAATTGAATCAAACGCTGCATCGTTCAGACACCTCAAAATTCGACGACTGGATCGGAGGTAATTATCCTCAAAGCGAACATCTGATTTTATAACGAACTGAATGTCTTCAGCCATGATTGGCCCATAGCCGAGAATCCTGAGTTGTCGATCGCTACCATCTATAATTTACCGCCCTACGAAAATGGATCGGGACATCACAAAAGGTTCAAAGCGAGATATAAAACCCTCTGCCCTCCACCCTCTGCCTTCTGCCCTCCACCTTCTGCCCTCCACCTTCTGCTCTCTGCCCTCCACCTTCTGCCCTCTGCCCTCTGCCTTCTGCCCTCCACCCTCTGCCTTCTGCCCTCCACCCTCTGCCCTCTGCCCTCCACCCTCTACCTTCTGCCCTCCACCCTCTACCTTCTGTTATAAGATTACCCATTTAGCGATAAACTGAAGTCTATACGATCCGTCTGCATCCAAATTCATCCAAATTAAGCAGAAACATGCCTGACACCAGCGAAATACAATTGTGCAATATCACCGGGGATAGCATTACCTGGTCAGTGACCCCTGTCAATGCCCAACCCATCCATCTCGATCAAGAGTCTAAACAGTATGGTGCAATTAGCGTTCCCCTTGCAGATCGTTATCTGATAAAAGTTGGTGAAATTCTTCAAGCAGCCAGCAGTCCTTCTGTGCTAGCGGTTTACACGGGTTCAGAAATTATCATTTGCAGTCCAGCTTAGGAATAAACCTTAAGGCGATTGATAATTCTGTAAAATTTGTTCTCGAAGTTTTTGGGCTTGCTGACAAGCGGGGTCGCTGGGGCCATGCTTATTGCATGCTTTGGGTAAGACTTCTGCTGCTTTTTTAAGGTCTTGAGTAAGCCCGATTCCTTGAGACAAAACAACGCCGTACATCGTACAGCCCCAGGGATCTTCCTTAGCGCAGGTTTTCTTGAAGGTGCGAGCAATACATTCTAAGGTGCTAGTATTGTTTGTCCCTAACGCTAACATCCCTGCTGCCCGGTTCGTGCAGCCTGAGATGATGCCAAGCTTACAGGCACGCGAAAAGAGCGCCTCTGGATATTTCTTCTCGATCTCTTCCTGTGGCTGAAGCCATAGGGCCAGTCCATAACAAGCACTGCCATTTTCGGCAACGCAGTGCTTTAAACAGTCTGCTGGGTTGCGATCGCAATCTTCAGCCAGGTGATGTACGACGTTTTCAGTGCCGGGCATCACATCTCCGGGACATTCAGACTTCAGGAAGAATAAGTCTGAATCGTGTTCCAGTTTTTCGACGATTGCCGCTCTCTGCTCGTCCGCATTACTTTGGCGGGTAGAGGGTTGAATGGGGGACTGCGATCGCAACTGCGAGCTGAGCTGAGTACAGCCAGCCAGCAGGACAACCCATACCAATACGCTAAATCGCATCAACTTACTCCGCCGCCATTCCGTCAGCCGCACCGACAGCGAGAGAGTCAGCTTCGGCGGGTTCAGCTTGAAGGATCTCCTGGTTTGAAAGGGGAGGACTGGTGTTGGAGATAGGGGAACGCTTGCGACGGAACCTTTTGGCGACAATGGGGCCATAGAACATGACGCCGATACCAAGGACGACCAGACTGGAGCCGCTCCAGGTGAGGGCAGTCACCCAGGTGGGTTCGCGTTTCACTTGCAGAGTAGATTCTTTGACGTCGTTGGGGTTCCAGGATGCCTGGGCAATTTTCCAGCCCTGATACCAGGTGGGATGGTTCATCCAAACGTTGCGGTGGGTGGTGAGGTGGTGTGCCTGGTCGTCGATGCGAATCTGACTCGTCCACATGGCGATAGAGTTGGTGCCCTCGTTACGATCGATGATGAAATCTTCGAGTGCGATCGCAAACGGCAGTTGCAGCACTTTCGGGCTAAACCCAGCAAAGATCTCGCCCACATCCGGATCGGCAATCGTCGTCGGTTCTCCCCAGGGCAACCAGGTTTGTTTGCCCGATTCCGTTTTCACCAACAAAGCAGGAAGACTCTCTGCTGACGGCTGGCTAACCGGAACCACCTGTCGCTGCAATTGGGCGCGAGGAATAAAGTCTTCCAGCGTAATCTGAAAATCTGCCCAGCCCGGACTGACGGACTGACCGATTGCCAACGCCCCCGACTTAAATCCCCTGGAAGAATGGGCCGCATAGAAAAACTGCCGATCCGCCGTCACGATGACGCGAAAATAATCTTCTGACAGTTGCGGCTCAACAGCGTATTTCGCCTCCACCCCCTCCAGCGCTGAACCAGACACCACCGCACGAACAGGGGGAATATCGTCCCGTCCCAACAAAAACCAGCGTTCAATGCCTGTCGCTGACGACACTTCTAACTGCACCACTGGATTCCTCAATTGTTGAGACACTGTAATGGGTAGGTTGTTTTCATCCAATCGAAAATCAGGCCAGAAATTGATCGCTTTAACCTGCAAATCATCCATTGGTGAATCCACGGGCGAATCCACGGGCGAATCCACGGGCGAGTCATCAGTCTGTAGCGGCGTGCGAACGTCTGCGACAGAAGCAGCATCCTCTTGCAGCGAAGCAGTTTTCTCTTGGGAAGAGACGTCTTCAGGGTTTGCAGCTGCAGCTAACTTTAAGAGGCTTTGTTCGACATCAATCTCTAGCGTTTTGCCTGCCGGGGAAGTAATTCGTACAGTTCCCCAACGCCCTTGCGGTTTCTTCTCAACTGGAGGAGACAACAAGGGTTTCAAGGCAGCATCATTGTCAACCTGGATCAATTCCAATAAGGCTGGGCCGAGGGATAACTGCTGGTAGCCAGCGGGTGCTGCGGCCAACCAGCGCTCCACCGTTTGTCCCATACGATCGCTATGGAGGCTCAACCGCACTGCGGGATTCTCAACGACAGCACCAGGAGAAAAGTGTGCTGTCTGAATCGTATTGTCGCTGTAGCCCAGCAACGACAGTCCAGCAAAAGCCCTGGGACGCACCGAGCCATCCGGTTTGACAAACACATCTGTCTGTTGCACTGTACCATCTGCTGCCATCGTTTCCAGCAAATCGCCCTCAACCCGAATTAGGCCATTGGGTCCGTCATCAGTATGTAGCAGCAGCATTCCTTCAACACTGAGATGAATCACCGCAGCTGCCCCCGCAATGAGAACAATCAGACCCAGATGTGTCAGGGCAAAGCCAACTTTTCGCGCACCGCGCCAGGGATAGCGATTCAGGGCAGAAATTCCCAGATTCAGTGCCAGTAAAAACATTAGCCCCCCGAACCAGATGCTTTTATAAATCTCATGTTGGACCGTTGCTGACCCCACCTGGGATTCGTAAAAGGTCGCACCAATTAAGATGGCAACAATGATGCTTAGCAGCGGCACCGCAAATTTAATCGATCCAAGGAAATTGAGCGTGTTGGCGAACATTGATATGATTCAGGCTTCAGAGTTCATGGTTTATTGTAGTTGATGAGGTAGTCCTCCAAATATAAGGATTTTTGAGCGCCGGTTCTACCCGCACTCAAAAATCCTTGCTTGTTCAATACTACGGTTGATGATCTGCTGTTTATTTGGGATAACCGCATTTTTTTCCCAAATTTGGGTTATGGAGACTCAAGGTTTAAAGTTGTGTCTTCGTAGAGATCTGCCAGGTTCAAGGTCAGTTCCTGGCTCGCCAGGCAAAGTTTTGGATTTGTAGGGTTGTAGGTTTGAAATAACCAGATCCCATCTGGGGTACAGCGAAGGTTTCCACTCTAGTGGACTGACATGCCTAAAAATGTGCAATAGTTGGCAACGGATTTGAACGGATGTATTAGATGGCTATCCCTTTGAGAATAATAGATTGTAAATCTGTTACATCCCGTTTCATCCGCTGCAAACTTTAGTCTTAATACACCAAATTAGTGGTGTCAGTCCATCAGGCTGTTTGCTGTTGACAAGCACATATTCTTCCAGGCTGGAGAGGGGCTGGTAGTCGTTGAATTTGTTGCCTTTGTTCGTGCCATCTCAGATGGATACCTGAATTTAATTTAAGCTTTTTACCATTAATATCCATGTCGGGTTGACTGCGAAAGATAAGATAGGACTATTCAGTCGGTTGGGTTAAGTCTGCGCAGGCACGAGCCTTCTCGCAGAGTAACCCAACGGCAGAGGACTTTATGTTGGGTTTCCGCTACGCTGCAACCCAATCGACTGGACCAATATAGCTAATTTGATGTAATAGAGTTAGGTTGTCGAAAAGGCTATAATCCTTACTCGATAGACCTCCGCAGCACTAAAGTGCCCACTAAGAACTTGCACAATTTTAGATGTGTCAGACCATTACAAGGTGTCTACATTGAGTCGGTGGTCATGGCCCATTACGAATTCTCTCCAAACCATGGACCACGAACAATCAGCAATAGACTCATCCGGAAATTGGAGTGGAAGACCCCCTCAGGGGGTCTTCCACTCCAGTTCTCGGACAGGTCTAATGAACAATCAGCAATGAACAATCAGCAATGAACCATGAACCATGAACCTCTTTACTGACGCACAGGTAGCTCAATAGCAAATTCTGTTCCTTTGCCGGATTCTGACCGGCATTGCAATCGTCCGCCATGGTGCTCTGCAATAATTTGATGGGAAATCGATAGACCCAGGCCAGTTCCTTTGCCGGGGGGTTTGGTCGTAAACATGGGTTCGAAGAGTCGTTCCTGGGCAGCTTTAGCTAACCCTGGGCCATTGTCAGCAATCCGGATCGCCACCCAGTCTGGTTCGAGTGGCTCGGTTTTGATACGAATTTGAGGGACAGAGAAGAGAGAAAAAAGAGAAGGGCCGGCGTTTTCTTTGTGCTGTTCTTCTTCTTCAAGCGCGTCAATGGCATTGGCCAGAAGATTCATGAATACCTGGTTCAACTGGCTGGGGTAACATTCGACCAGCGGCAAATTGCCATATTCTTTAATGATTTCAATCACTGTGCCAGTGTCGTGGCCTTTCAGACGATGTTTCAGAATCAGCAGGGTGCTGTCGAGACCGTCATGAAGATCGGTAGGGACTTTGGAGGTGGTTTTCGAGCGGGAGAAGGTGCGCAAGGAGGCGGAGATATTGCGCAAGCGCTCTGCGGCCAGGGTCATCGACTTAAACACCTTGGGCAAATCTTCGAGCAGGAAGTCCATATCGGCAGCTTCTAGCTCTGCTTGAATGTCGGCACAGGGATTGGGGTAGTATTGCTGGTAGAGTTGGACGATGCTGCTGAGGTCTTGCGTGTAGGTTTCAACGTGCTCCAGGTTGGCACCGATGGAGCCGACGGGATTGTTGATTTCGTGAGCAACGCCAGCAACGAGCTGTCCCAGGGCTGACATTTTTTCACTTTGGACGAGCTGAACCTGGGTCTGTTGCAGCTGGGTGAGCGATTGGGACAGTTCGGCGGTGCGTTCTTCAACCCGGTTTTCCAGTTCTTGATTCCATTGTTTCAAACGCAGATTTTGCTCTGCCAGGGTTCGGGTTAAGCGTTGCAGTTTGAGGTGGACGTTGACTCTAGCCACCATTTCTTCTTGCTGAAAGGGTTTGATGATGTAATCGACTGCGCCTGCTTTCAGTCCTTTAATTCTATTTTCTGGATCGGCAAGGCTAGTCATAAAGATCACAGGAATTGGATTAACTGCTGGCTTCGCTTTGAGCTGGCGGCAGGTTTCGAAACCGTCAATTCCTGACATCACTACATCGAGCAAAATTAACATGGGGGGATGGGTGGTGGCTTTTGCGATCGCATCTTCCCCACTGTTTGCGGTCGCCACGGCAAAGCCAGCACTGGTCAAAAATTCGCGCAACAATTCCAAATTCATCGGGCTATCATCCACAATCAGGATGTACCCAGAGTCCTGGCTTTGCATCATTTCGTACATTGGCTTCCTTCAGGCGCATACAGTCGGGAAGGTAGAGGCTTAGCCCAAAAAACTCAGCGCTCTGTTTTACTCTTCTGGCAAGAGACTGAGCGCAAGTCAAACTGCTATAGGCAATATTCTTGCTGAAATCCTGGTCATCCGTATGGGTTTGAAGTTTATCCGAAATTCTCGTTATAGCAGAAGGCAGGAGGCAGAGGGCAGAAGGCAGAAGGGAAAGGTTGACTATATTTGATTTTGAGCATTTTGCGATGTCCTATCTCTATTCTTGTCACGACTTGGAAGGTTAGCGCCTCCTTCGGGCGCTAACCCCCATTTCTTCGTGCCAGCATAAAAATAGGTTATTTTGAAAGCCTCGCAGCGCTGGACTTTCAAAATAACCTTCCAAGTCGTGTCTTGTAGTGCTATAGCGGAGATTCTGCACTGCCAATTCAAACCCAGAACGGCCAGAGCTTATCCAGGCAAGTCCGTTTGGATTGTTATTCTGAAGGAAAGAAAAATCGGACTGCTATAGCAATTTGTAGTCTGGTTAAGTACAGAAAACTTAGGTGGGCTTGGCACTGCCAAGCCCCTACCGAAACCGGGTACTGAATTTCATTGCAAATCGCTATATTCTGAAGGGAAGGAAAATTTGACTTGCCAGGATAGTCACCATTGGACAGAAGCCAATTCCAAAGGCTAACTGTTACCTTGAATGTCTTATGAGTTACAGCGATTTTACCATTAACGATTTAAAACAGAAGTTTTACCTCAAATTTGTTGAGAACCAACTGCTATTTCCAGCAGTCCCACCCTATGCGGCCCCCAAAGAGCTACTTTCCCTCTTAAAGCGATATCTTCCCCTGGCATTGGCTATTGATACCGAAAAGGCCCGCTCAGAGTTGATTGTTGCGCCCTTAATTGCCGAACTCAAAATCGGCTTGCCAGATATCAGCTTTTTTTCCGGCATTGAGTTTAATGTGGATCGAAGCCTTGGCTTAGCGGGACGGTGCGATTTTATTATCTCCAAATCGGCAGAACAATACGTATTGGAAGCACCGATTATCGTCATGGTTGAAGCGAAAAACGACAATATTAAAAGCGGTATTCCCCAATGTGGAGCTGAAATGGTGGCAGCACAACGGTTTAATCAAGAGCGAGGAAATGAGATAAACGTTGTCTACGGTTGCGTTTCGACGGGTACCATTTGGAAGTTCCTCAAACTCGACGACACGGATTTCTACGTTGATACGATTGAGTATTATATTAAAGACCCAGAAGAAATTATGGCAATTTTGTCTGCGATCGCAACCGGGAAAATCTAGACACGCTCTTCCCCTGTAGGGCTACAATATTCTACACTTCATCCTTTGTAACGGGATGACCAACCCAAAAGCTTGCGCAATCGTTGGGAGGGATTGAACTTAAAGACACAGCTGGTTCCCCTATCTTGAACATAAAAGGTGCCAAAATTTTGGATCGAAACGCTCTCTCGTTGTTTTAATGCATCGTAAATTTTGGCTACGATTGCATCGACCATCGCCTCAACTTCATCTGGCTTTTTTGCGGTTCGTTTTGAGAGTCGACGGACTAGCTCTTTCTTATTGATACTCATCACAGGACGTTGACATGCCTAAAATTGCGTACATCGATCGGTGACGACAGTACGTCATGGATACGATTGCGACATTAGACTGTAAAGAATGGTATCACAGTAACTTTGGACGAGCAATCCTAGGGTAATATTTTTACGTTAATATTATACGTCGCCAGTTCTTGAGAGAACTCTGTGACAGGGTAAATTAAGCATTTACGAATCTGAATGTTGAAGGAGTTTTCGATTGCAGATGTTTTTTATGACCTGAATAGAGAATGTTATGAAACAAAACTACGTTCATCGTCTGGCCAGGCTGTTTGCTCTGGTACTGACTGTCCTGCTGACAGTTGCTGCTGCGGGCTGTACCCGGGGGATTAAGCCAGTACCGCTCCCGGATCCAGGCATCCCTGGATTTACCTTCCCGACGCCCCAGGACGAGATTATTCAATGGACAAAAGACAATAATCAGACCGCAATTAATCAACATGCCTGGGGTATCTGGACGGCCCTGACCCAGGAGACCAATCAGACGTTTGAAGGCCAAAAACTGCGGGTATTTGAAACCTGGCAAACACCAGATGATGTCATGTCAGGGGAAACCACAATTGCTGACCCAAGACCTCTAACGAAGCTCCGGCAACTAGAGGATGTTGGTTCTACTTCCTCCAGCGCTCCAGAGGCGGCTACTCCAGAGAAAAAAGATCCAGCAGAAGCGTTAGCTGTTCCAGCTGCAGAGGATATTATCCCCAAAGCAGTAGAGCCTGTTACACCCGCAGCAGATACGACCGTAGCGGCAGAGGATGCGACTCCAGCCCCAGAGTCCGCTACAGCCGCAGCCCCAGAGACCGTCATAGAGGCAAAGGAAACTCCCATAGAGAAAGAGAATACTATCACAGGTTTTGTGAAGTATGACCCCACGGCTGTCGCACACATCACCCAAAACAACTTATTTTCGGCAGCAAAGCTTGATGAATTATTGCAGTCGGGAGCCAAGAAAATTCCGGATTTTCCAGTGACTGCGATCGCGCTCAAACCCTCTTTCCAAACATTCAAGCAAGAGGAACTGATTGACGGACGGTACCATCAGATCCCAGCCTGGCCCGAACCCCCGGTACACTCTCAGTTGCCTGTCCCTGCTAAAGGCTCTATTCCCTTCTCATCGGCCGTTTGGAATCAATGCGTTTGGATCGATGTGCAAAATGAAGGGCAGGGTGACGGTTCAGTGGACACCATCTGCAGTGGAGATGGCAGTTCGCGTACTGCCAATACTACTTACGACCTCAGTTCCTGGATTAACTTTCGCTTTACCGATAAACAAGCTCAGTTGCTGAACGCCCGCATCCAGAAATTGCAAGCAGAAGAAGACATTCAATCGCGTTTTGCTCTGCCCAGTACGGTTACGGAGGGAGACTATGCCGTGCTTGCAGGCATGCACGTCACCTCCCGTGAAATTCCCCGTTGGACCTGGCAGACCTTCTGGTGGACGCCTAATCCCGATAACCCCCATTTCCCCAGTTCGGCAGCCATAGCCAAAGATCGACCGGAACAATTGCAGGGCGCTGCGAGAAACTATGCCCACGCATCCGCATACAGCATGGTGAATCCCCCCCAACCTTCCACAGGCGGCAAAAATGAAGGGGACAGTGTTTACGCCTACAACCCCTGGTTGGAAGCACATTTTTCCCATTGCGTTCTACCAGACTCTAAGCCTGCGGGGACGAATGACGTTGGTATTCAAACCAACTGTATGAGTTGCCACGTGCAAGCACGCTACCCCGTTCCAACACCCCCACCCCCACCATCCAAACACCAAAGAGGCCCCTTTCAGTGTCGTCCTTTTAACCTCGCCTATACAGGAGATCGGTATATCAGCCTGGACGATCCTGAGTTTAATGGCAAGCTTCAGGTGGATTTTCTCTGGTCAATTGCTGACGATGCAAAATAAATCGTCGAGTGAGTCAGGGGCAGTAAGACTTTTCCCTTCGATTGGCTAAGGGCTACGATAATATGCATATGTCAAAGCCATCAAGTCTGCGTTGAATAAGTCAGACTGCAAAAATAAACGGTTGGTTTCGCTGAACGAAACCAACCGTTTATTTTGTTCGGGTACTGCATACGATAGGGGTAATTTCTGAATCAAATTGCAGCCTCTGGTAAGTCTTCTTGTCGTAACTATTTTATGGTATCTCTCTATTCAGCAGTGACGACTGTACATTGTGAATGCAATTAAAGCATCAGACTGTAAAGAATAATATCGCAGCAACGTTGTGTTGGTAATCCTGGTGTAATATTTCCAGGTTGACCTTATGCGTCGCCAGTTCTTGAGAGAACTCTATAGCAGGGTAGATTAAAGCATTTACGCATCTGAATGTTGAAGGCTTTTTCGATTGCAGATGTTTTTTACGACCTGAATTAAAGAATGTCATGAAACAAAACTACGTTTATCGTCTGTCCAGGCTGTTTGCCTTAGTGCTAACTGTCCTGTTGACAGTTTCTGCTGCGGGCTGTAATCGGGGGATTAAGCCAGTGCAGCTCCCGGATCCAGGCATCCCTGGATTCACCTTCCCGACACCCCAGGACGAGATTATTCAGTGGACACAAGACAACAATCAGACTGCAATTAATCAACACGCCTGGGGTATCTGGACTGCCCTGACCCAGGAAACCAAACAAACGTTTGAAGGCCAAAAACTGCGGGTATTTGAAACCTGGCAAACGCCAGACCAGGTGATTGCAGGTGAAACCACAATTGCTGAACCGAGGCCATTAGGGAAGCTCCGACAACTCGATCATCTCAGTTCAAATCCTTCTAGTGCAGCCGAAGCCGCTACTCCAGAGCCAAAAGACATCGTAGAAGCGAGCGCTATTCCAGATGAAGAGAATACAACGTCACCAGCAAATGCTAGCCCAACAGCCATCGAAACTGCAACGCCAGCAGCAGCAGACATACCTGTAGCAGCAGAGGATACTTCCATAGAACAAGAAGGTACGATTGCAACTGCCGAGGATAGCAGTCCGACAGCGGCGGCGGAACCTGCCACAGCGATAGAAGATAAGATCGTCGCGGCAAGAGATACGATTAAAGAAGAGAAGGGAACTATCACCGGTTTTGTGAAGTACGATCCCACCGCCGCTAAGCATATTACTCAAAATAACTTATTCTCGAAAGCAAAGTTGGACGAACTGCTGCAGTCGGGGGCTAAGAAAATTCCAGATTTTCCGGACACTGCGATCGCGCTCAAACCTGTTTTCCAAACCATCTTGCAAGGCGATCTGGTCAACGGACGGTACTACAAGATCGCAGCCTGGCCTGAACCACCGGTAAACGCTCAGGCACCTGTGCCTGCGAAAGGCTCTATCCCTTTTCCATCCTCCAGCTGGAATCAATGTGTTTGGATCGACCTGGAAAATGAAGGGCAGGGTGACGGCTCGGTAGACACAACCTGCAGTAACGATGCTAGTTCGCGCACTGCAACTAACACGTACGATGTCAGCTCCTGGATCAACTTTCGCTTTTCAGCAGCACAAGCCCAGTTGCTGAACGCCCGCCTCCAGAAATTAAAAGCAGAAGCGGACAGCCAATCGCGCTTCAGTCTACCCACTGCAGTCGCTGAGGGAGACTATGCTGTGCTGAAAGGAATGCACGTCACCTCCCGCGAAATTCCCCGTTGGACCTGGCAGACGTTCTGGTGGACTCCCAATCCCGATAGCCCTCATTTCCCCAGTTCAGCAGCTATCGCCAAGGAGCGACCAGAGCAATTGCAAGGTGCGCCCAGACACTATGCCCACGCGTCGGCATACAGCATGGTCAATCCTCCCCAACCCGACACAGGCGGCAAAAATGAAGGAGACAGCATCTATGCCTACAACCCCTGGTTAGAAGCAGGATTTTCCTCCTTTGCTCTACCAGCGTCTAAACCTAAAGGTACCAATGACGTTGGTATCCAAACCAACTGCATGAGCTGCCATTTGCAAGCAAACTACCCTGAGCCCAAATTTCCACCAGGGTTTAACCCTCCCAACCCTTTTTACACGGGGAATCGGTACATCAGTCTGGACGATCCTGAGTTTAATGGCAAGCTTCAGGTGGATTTCCTCTGGTCAATTGCTGACAAGGCAAAATAGACGGTCGAGTCGTTCAGGAGCAGTAAGGCTCTTTTCTCCGATCGGCTAAAAGGGAGCCAGTCGTCTTATCTCCCTATCTTTAAGAGCCGGATGGCATTGATCTGCTATCCGGCTCAACTCTGTTCGCAGCAATTTACTGATTGTGAGGTGTTTGATATGCAGCCGTTCGCTTTGGATGATGCAAGAACCAAAGAGCTGATTACAGAAGTTCTGGTTGAAATGCTTCAGCAGAAGCGTGAGATTTTTTATGAGTTGATTTTGGCAGCCTTAGAAGAGGTGGGATTAGCCAATGCAATTTGCGAAGGACGGCAAGATGATTTTGTCTCAGAAGAAGTTATCTTCAAGATTCTTGAAGGTGAGTCGTGAATGTTCGGTTTGAATCAAGTTTTGAAAAAGATCTGGGCAAGATCAAAGATCGAAACTGCTGATAAAAATAAAGGATACTGTTCTCGAAGTCAGGCAAGCATCAAGACCAACCGATGTAAATGGTTTGCTGAAGTTACAAGACTATCAGACATATTATCGAATTCGTTTAGGGGATTATAGGATTGGGATTGAAATTATAAATGATGAAGTGATTTTTGCGAGAGTTCTTCACCGCAAAGATATCTATCGATATTTCCCCTAGAGTGAGCAAACTGTTGAATCGTCCATTTCCTCTAGAGTCCTCAAGAATTCCTCCTCCGATACCCAATCATCCGATTGCTCGGCTGCTCTGATGGATTGCACTAAACCGGGAATAGATTGCAAGTAAAGGGTTTCCTGTAAACTATCCCAATCGTCTTGAGATAACAACTGCACCATCAATTTGTTAGTTTGCACTTGAAGAACCGGAAGAACTATCGTTCCCTTTCAAACTTCGATCGACTTCGCCAATGAAGCTTTCAACTTTAGAAATAATATCATCAACCATCGTATCATTAACAATAATTTCTCTGCCCTCTTTCGTCTTTCCGTTTCTATAGATTAAATCGTGTCTTATTAGTACAGCTTTTTGAATTTCAGCGAAATTTGGAAGCATAACATCTAGGATTGCCTCGTACATCTTACTCACTTTCGGTAAGTTATGGTATATGACTTCTAGCATTGCCTTTTTTGCGATTGCTTCTGCTTGACTGGCGAAGTCAAGTAGTTCGTTCAGGCCCAGTTTTCTTTCTTTGAAATCTTTGAATGAGGTAAAAAAGGATTTTAAATATTTCTCGTCTGATAAAATTGTATTGATAAAGGCGTCAGACAGATACGTTTCGAGACAGGCGATTACCCCAACATAAAGCTGTCTTTTCAGAGTTTTCTTGGCTTTTGGATCTGCGACGTTAAGTTTGTTCAAAAGTCGCAAACTGGCAATTTCATCTAAGAAGGTTTTATAGAAAGAAGTGTTAGAAAGTATTGCTTCTAGTCGATCTTGGTCTGTATAGTCTTCTTCTAGCGCATCCGCCTGCCAGGACTTTTGCCAGGTTCCTGGTCGATCTGCATACGATCTCACGCATTGATGAATTTTATGTTACGTCCCCTTGCACTATTGTCATGACAGACTCTTGACAAATTCAACGGATTCATAGATTTCGGCGATGGGCAATTCAATTCCAAGGGTTTTCAGGGTGAGGGTTGTGGAGAGATCTGCGTGCGATCGCATCAACCATTCATTAACAGATACTCAGCAAATTCAGGAATGGAACGGTAATAGAAAAACTTGTCGCCGCGATCGTGCGCCTCCGTCGAACGCGACAACACCGCCACAATCAAAAGAGAATTCAGGATCTCATCCCGACGATCGTCATGAAAGCGCGGCTCCCCCTCAAGAATCATCACATCAGGATAAACGCCCCGACGATAGTCGGGAATCCAGATGCGCAAATCGCGATTGAAAGGTTTGAAGCGAGTCCCTTTCAACCCACTTTTCAGCAAAGCGTAAATATTGCCCGAAATTGCGCTATGTTCCAGCGTTCCACCCGCGATCGCAACAACCTCACCATCATGATATTCATGGCGCTCTTCAGCCGTTTCCTCCAGGTTGCGATAGACTTCCAGTGTATATTGCGGTGTTAGAGTTTGGATCATTTCATCGCCACCTCATTCTCTATCTCATCCCACTTTAGCCACCCTGCCCGCCGACGATCGCCTCCTGCAGTTTTTAACTGAGCCAGAGCAGTGCGGGCAATCTGTAAATCTTCCAGAGTTTCCAACCATTCAATCAGGGCTTCCCAGTCTTCTGCGTCTACCACAGCAAACCGTTTGCCGTTGGCTGTGACAAACTGAACCGAACGAAGCACTTCCAAACCTTGCATATACGCCTCCCTCTCTAGCCAACTGACCTAGACTCTAGCAATCTCTATATTCTACCGCATCATATTGCCACGTCCATGTTCAGCGTCTCTACCAAAAAGGCCCATTTGTCAGCGACTTCTTCGATGATTTTGCTCGTCGGCTTTCCCCGACCATGACCCGCTTTCGTTTCAATACGAATCAGCACCGGCCGATTGCCCTGATGGGCAGCTTGCAATGCTGCCGCAAACTTGAAACTGTGAGCCGGAACCACGCGATCGTCGCGATCTGCTGTCGTAATCAGCGTCGCTGGATAGGTCGTACCCGCTTGTAAGTTGTGTAATGGCGAATAGGCATATAGTGCCTTAAACTCAGCCTCGTTCTCTGGTGAGCCGTAGTCCGAACACCAGGCCCAGCCAATGGTAAATTTATGAAAACGCAACATATCCATCACGCCTACTGCCGGTAAAGCCGCTGCAAATAATTCTGGACGCTGGGTCATGCAAGCCCCAACCAACAAGCCCCCATTACTGCCGCCGCCAATGGCCAACTGGTCTGCAGCGGTATAGCGATTAGCGATCAACCACTCTGCCGCTGCAATGAAGTCGTCAAAAACATTTTGCTTATTGAGCTTTGTCCCGGCCTGGTGCCACTCTTCGCCATATTCTCCACCACCACGCAGATTGGCCACGGCATAAATGCCGCCCAATTCCAACCAAACCAGAGTGCTGGGAGAAAAGAACGGAGACTGAGAAATGCTAAATCCTCCATAACCATAAAGATAAGTTGGAGTCTGGCCGTTTATCTGCAATCCCTTTTTGTGGGTAATAAACATCGGTACTTGCGTCCCGTCTTTGCTAGAATAAAAAACTTGTTTCGTTTCGTAGTCGTTGGGCTGAAAAGAGACCTGTGGCTGACGGAAAAGGCTACTCTCGCCGCTAGTTATGTCGTAGCGATAAATCGTAGCAGGAGTCGTAAAGCCTGTGAATAGATAAAAGGTTTCTGTATCCGTTCGCTTGCCGCTAAACCCGCCCACAGAACCAATGCCTGGTAAAGCAACTTCTCGCACCAGGGTACCGTCCAGATCGAAGATTTTGATTGCGGAGCGGGCATCTTTGAGATAGTCAGCCACCAATTGTTGGTTGAGGGTACTCACACCTTCCAGGGTTTCAGCGGCTTCGGGAATAATTTCTTGCCAGCGATCGCGTTCAGGCTGGCAAATATCAATCGCAATGACTCGCCCTCGGGGAGCATCCAGATCGGTGCGGAACCAGAAAAGGGTACCATCGTTGTCAATGAAGCTGTAGTTGGCCTCGAAGTCGGCAATTAGTTCAACGACTGGTGCTTTTGGATCGCGTAAATCTTGATAGAAAACCAGGTTCTTGGAATCGGTACCAATGCTAATTCTAATAATCAAATAGCGACCGTCTTCTGTTACCTTACCATTGAAACCCCATTCTTTTCGATCGGGACGATGGTAAATGAGGATATCGTCAGCCTGAGCAGTACCTAAACGATGATAATACAGTTTCTGAAAGTAGTTGACTGCTTCAAATTGTTTTGTTGTTTCAGGCTCGTCGTAACGACTGTAGAAGAACCCTTGATTGTCCTGGCTCCAGGAGGCTCCAGAGAACTTGACCCATTGAATACAGTCGGTTAATTCTTTGCCAGTTTCAATCTCCCGAACTTTCCACTCTTGCCAGTCTGAACCAGAGGTTGAAGTCCCATAAGCGATCAGATTACCATCTTTGCTAATAGAAATATCAGAAAGGGCTACTGTACCGTCTTCTGAAAAGGTGTTGGGATCGAGCAGAATTTGGGGTTTAGCGTCCAACTCAGTTAGCGTATAGAGAACGTTCTGGTTCTGCAAGCCATCGTTTTTGAAATAGAAGTAACGATTGCCTTCTTTAAAGGGAATGCCAAATCGCTCATAATTCCAAAGTTGGGTGACGCGTTGTTTTATGGGATCTCTGGCAGAAATCTGTTCAAGATAGCGAAAGGTGACTTGGTTTTGCTCGTTTACCCAGGCTGCGGTGTCTGCTGAGTCGAGATCTTCCAACCAGCGATAGGGATCTTTGACCTGTGTGCCGTGATAGTCGTCAACTTGAGGATCCTGGCGACTGGGGGGATAGTTGTTCATTGTTTGTTGTTTATTGTTCATTGTTTATTGTTCGTTGGGTCGCGATCTATAGGGTGGGCATTTCCCAATACTGTTCAGTTTAGAAAAGAGAATTAATTGCTCGCGTAGGGGCACGGCATTGCCGTGCCCCTACAAGTCTATTTTTCGTAAAGTTATTGAACCCGATATCTTTAACCGAACGGTATTGGGGCATTTCCTTCCTGGCTCTCTTTTTTAAGCTGGGTCAGTCCACTACGCGAAATCGTTGCTTATTTCAGTACCATTGATTTATTTGGCTGCCAGGACTTGTTCTGTGGTGCGGATTTGGTCGGGGCTGAATCCGGCTCGGGCGAGATGGGTGAGAAATCCAGTGTTGCGATAGCGGCTGTCTAAGGTGATGGCCTGGTTGTACGCCTGTCGGGCTGGGGCGGGGTCTTGATTATCCCAGTGTGCGATCGCAAGCGCGACCCAGGGATGGGGATTGCCCGGCTCAAGTTCAGTTGCCTGTTTGGCGCTGGCAATAGCAGCATCGTATTCTTGCAAGCGATGATAGGCTAGGCTGAGGTTATAATAAGCGATCTCGTTGTCGGGTTTGAGTTTAGCAGCCTGGCGATGGGTGGTAACGGCTGATTCTAACTCGCCACTGACTAACTGAACAATGCCCAGAGCATTTAAAGCGGGAACGTGGTCTGGGTCGCGATCGAGGGCTTGCTGTAAGGTTTCGGCAGCGGCGGTTTCCTGGCCTGTCAGGTGCAATGTCCACCCTAAAATAACGTAACTGGAGAGATTCTGAGGATCGAGATCGGTGGAGCGGCGCAGGGCTGAAATTGCATCATCATAGCGGCCCTGATTGCGCAACTGCAATCCTTGAAGACGGTACTCGCTGGCTGCTTTTATATCTGCAGCAGATGGCGATCGCAGAGGACTCATTGTTGCAGTGACTACCACAGGCTCAGAAGATTTCAAGACCTCTACATCAGGTCTTTCTGACCCGCATCCCGTGACAATCGACCCGATCAAGACTGCTGCTGCACAAAGTCTATTCATGGATCATTAATTTCTTCGATAATCTTCCAATGATAAGGATTCCGAGTGCGTGAGTTTTATCCAAGCTCTATCTTTTCATCCCGTCCGATCGAGCGGCAGAGAAACGATAAATGTTGTCCCTTTGTTCTCTTCGCTCTCTACTGAGATTTCCCCGCCATGGAGATCTACGCATTTCTTAACAATGCTCATCCCCATGCCTGTACCGACAATAGAACCCACATTGCTAGCCCGGGAAAACGGTGTAAAGAGGTTTGCCTGGTCTTTTTTTGGAATACCAATTCCCCGATCTTCGACCTGGAATAAAATTCGATTGTCTCTATCCGAGACGGAAAAGCACACAATACTATCTTTTGGGGAATACTTAACCGCATTGGTTAAGAGATTGCTCAGAACCCGTTGTAACAATTGCTCGTCGAAACTAGCCGTTGTGCAAGTACTCTGATAACTAAATTGGATGGTATAACGATCGCCTGCAATCAGTCGTTGATTTTCAACCAAATTTTGGCAGAATGCTTCCAGATCCATAGACTCTGGGTGAAATCGAAGTTCGTTTGCTTCAGCCTTGCCAAAGGTCAGAATATCGTCGATCAGCTGCGTTAGCTGTTTGACCCCCGCATGGATGCGACTGAAGTACTGGTCTTTTTTCTCTGGCGATAGTTGAGAACTATAGTGTTTCAGTAGTTCGGCAGAAGCCAGCACCACTGCCAGGGGCGTACGAAATTCGTGGGAAACAATCGAAATTAAACGAGATTTGAGATCGTTCACTTCCCGTTCAGCAGCCAGAATCTGACGCATTTTGGCCTCCGACTCCCGGCGTTCAGCGACTTCTGCAGAGAGTTGGCGGGTTTCTTCTTCCAGCACTTCTACCTGGCGACGTTCTCGCAGATCGGCAAGCACCATAACTGCTCCAGCAAGGTTGTTGGTGCCTTTGAACATCGGACAAATATTACTTTCGATGGGGATCGATGTGCCATCTCTGGAAAGCATTGCGATCTCACCATTGAAGCAACTTTTTATTTCTTCTTGTAGCAGGATTGCGACTGGATTCTCAATGGGTTTGCAGGTCATTTCATCAACAATTTGAATCACTTCTGTAATAGACTGCCCTTTGGCTTCTGCGATTGGCCAACCGGTTAAGCTCTCAGCGGCGGCGTTTGTATAGGTGATCGTTCCAGCGCGATCGCAAGATAAAATCGCATTGCTGGTTGATTCAAAGATGGTTGATAACAGCTCTTCACGCTCGGCCAACTGGCGTTCCATCTGATGCTTGTACAGTGCATTCTCGAGCGCGATCCGCAAATCCTTTTCGCTAAAAGGTTTCAAAATGTAACCAAACGGACAAGTTACTTTAGCCCGTGCCAATGTCGCCTGGTCAGAGTGAGCGGTTAGATAAACAACAGGAATCTTGAACCGCTGCTGGATCTGGACTGCAGCTTCGATCCCGTCCATCTGCCGACGTTTCAAGATGATATCCATCAATACTAGATCGGGCTGGGTGGCCGCCGCTTTTTCAATCGCACTGCGGCCAGAGCTGGCAATACCCGCTAAAACATAGCCTAACTGTTGCAGCTGATCTGCAATTGCCTCAGCGGTAATAATTTCATCCTCGACCACCAGAATCTTTGCTGCTGACATCCCTCTCTCACCTCCATCCTTATTCTCCCTATCGGAGAACTGTAAACTTATACCAAGAGAATCAGTTCATCCATGTGACTCAGCTCAATTGAATGTTGTGACTCAGCTCAATTGAATGTTGTGACATCAGTCTGATGATTTTATGCTATGAACTCTCTTTTGCAGAATGCTCTTGATATAGATTAAAGATAGAGGAACTTCTAAGGTAAGGATGTATCAGTCTGCTGGAGCTGTTACTTTTTGTAGAGATGAATCCAGTTTAGGGCGATAAGACTCATTTTCCTCCAGGTTAATTGTTGACCTTCTCCAAAATATTACTCTGTTGGACAGGACTATGATGAAGAGTGCTCAAATTGCATTTCAAACTCAAGCATAACCTTGTTGATGCAACACAGATCCCAATCTGATACAATGGATTCGATTCTGAATCCCAATGGCCATGACCCCAGTCAACAACCGTATCGATCGCCTGGAAGCGCTAGCAGAAACTGTCCTGCTGGCCATTGATAACTTGCGCCAGCGCCAGGAGGCAGACCAGGAAAAGGCCCAGGAAGAACGACAAATCCACCGCCAAGAGCTGCATCAGAGTATTGAAGATGTGGTTGGGATGATAGGGACGTTGGCAGAGCAAATCGGTGAAGTGAATCAACGTGTTGATGTCTCCATTGCGCAAGCCGCCGCCGACCGGCAACAGGCTGCTATCGACCGCACCACATTTGAGCGCCAGGCCGAAGCCGACCGGGCGGAATCCCGCCAACGGATGGAGGCATTCGAGAAAAGGGCCGAAGCCGACCGGGCGGAATCCCGCCAACAGATGGAGGCATTCGAGCAAAGGGCCGAAGCCGACCGGGCGGAATCCCGCCAACGGATGGAGGCATTCGAGAAAAGGGCCGAAGCCGACCGGGCGGAATCCCGCCAACGGATGGAAGCATTTGAGAACAAGATGGAGGCATTCGAGAGGAAGGCCGAAGCCGACCGGGCGGAATCCCGGCAGCGGATGGAGACATTCGAGAACAAGATGGAAGCGTTCGAGCAAAGGGCCGAAGCCGACCGGGCGGAATCCCGGCAGCGGATGGAAGTTTTCGAGAACAAGATGGAAGCGTTCGAGCAAAGGGCCGAAGCCGACCGGGCGGAATCCCGACAGCGGATGGAAGTTTTCGAGAACAAGATGGAAGCATTCGAATCGAAGGCCGAAGCAGATCGGGCGGAGATCCGCGCGATTCGAGAAGATACTCGACGGATGTTGCAAGCTCTGCCGCTGTTCAATACTTGAGAGACGGGTCACTTTAGTTTCCCTGAGCCATCCACACTAGATCGCTCAATATTCGATGCACAGGCGGTAAGGGGTAGACGTTGAGGTCAATGGTCAGGGTTGATTGCAATAAGGTTAAGAATTGCCATTGGATGCCATTACTGACGCTGCCATAAATTGTTGAGATTGGATGCTCTTGTGCCTGATTGAACCGTTGCATTGCTACCATCTCAGCAATACATTGACCAAATCCGGTTTTGAGATTGGTTTTCTTTGCTTCCACGACTACTACTGCTGGCGCTTCAATTTCCAGGACTTCGGTTGAACGGGTCAGCAAAAAGTCGCAGATCCCGTTTAGGCCCATGGATTCGTCAACATTAAATTCCTCGCCGGAGAACAGGCTAATGCGACGATCTAATTGTTGTCTGACTTCCAGAAGCATAGGGTAGATAATTCCTTCGGAACGAGCTTTCTCGCTGCCCGATGTCGCCACAATTGGCAAGCTTTCCTGAAGATAGCCAGAGAGAATGGGGGAGGGTTCGATCGCTTCAATCTCTGGCAGGAAACGATCCCCTTCAACCACGGTGAGATTAAAGGCTGCTTTGGCGCTGCCGATCGTTTTGAACTGGCTGTAGGGCATGAAGAATTTTTCAAACAGCGAATAATATGTCTGGAGGAGTGCGATCGAAATATGACTGCAAGTCGGTTGGCTTGAGTTTGTTTAGGCGCAGCCTTTTTGCAGGGTAATCTGAGAGGGTGTTTGAAAAGTATTGGATCCCTCCTAGCCTCCCTTGAAAAGGGCTACCGTGTACACACAAGTCCTATTGCAACTGAGATGTCGACGTGGATCCCCCTAGCCCCCCTTGAAAAGGGGGAACCCTCTCAAAGTCCCCTTTTTCAAGGGGGATTTAGGGGAATCGAGAATGCTTTGCTACTGATCTTAGACCTTTTCAAACATCTTCATAACACCACAGCATCTTGGGTGGGGTTGCAGCGGCAGCAGAAACCCAGCCTACAAATTGAACTCAATCCGCGTTGTCAGCTCGCGAGGCTTCTATAATTATGGATGGTGTTAATCGAGTCGTGCTAGAGGGGGCCAGCTCAGGACTTCGTGGAGGATAGAGCGATAGCCACAGGGATTAGGATGCAGACCATCTGAAGTGAGGTGATTCTGGCACCAGGATTGACCTCTGGCTTGCCAGATCTCGAATAGATCGAGGTAAGGGATTTGGCGAGCTTGACAGGCGAGACGGGTGGCTTCTTTGTAACGGTACTGGTCGCCGTGGGTATAGTGGAAACAATCGAGAAAGGGCATACGGGATTCGTTGACAGGCACCATACCGATGAACCAGACGGGACAAAGACTTTGGGCGCGATCGAGCAGGTGTGCGATCGCAACCTGAAACTGCTCAAATTCCATCACATTGCGCCCGTTGGGTCGAGCAAGACGGGCAGAGTCGTTCACACCTACAGAGAGAATAAGGCCATCTGGCACGTGATTGCGCAATTCGCCTCGATGCTGGAATTCTGCATCCAGTCGTTGTGTCACCTGGGCAACACCATTGCCTCGTATGCCCAAATTGTAGAGGATATGTCCTGCACTTCCAGGTACCATCCAGCGTCGGCGCAATTGCTCAACCCAACCACCAGCTTCTGGATCGCCGTAGCCATAAATTAGACTATCTCCCAGGGCGAGCAGCCGCAGCGGTTGATTCCCCAGGGCATTAACGAGCGAGGGTTGGGGGCGAACTAGCGTTTGCATAGGCAACAGGCGATTTCAACTTCAACTTTTCAATCCAAACCTCAACAAAAGGTAACATTCAACGAGAAACTTTGCAAAGCGTTACATTGGATTAGCTTTTGGCGATTAGCTTTTGGTTATTAGCTTTTGGCGATTAGCTTTTGGTTATTAGCTTTTGGCGATTAGCTTTTGGCGATTAGCTTTTGGTTATTAGCTTTTGGTTATTAGCTTTTGGCGATTAGCTTTTGGCGATTAGCTTTTGGTTATTAGCTTTTTGTTGCTCATTGCCGACTGCTAACCACTAACCGCCAACCGCTAACCGCTAACCGCCAACCGCTAATCGCTAAATGCTGTAAGCTATACGCACACTTTTCCGATGGATGATGTTTTGAAAAGGCTGAAAGTTGAAGCCATTGAACGGGCACATTTCTCTATGTTGGGGCAAAGAGATCAGGCAAAGACCTAATGGTTATGAAGGTTCCTTCAACTCCTCCTCCAAGGGGCGATATTCTTATTGTTGACGATACTCCAGATAATCTACGTCTGTTATCAACGATGTTGACGGAACGGGGCTATAAGGTGCGGAGTGTCATTAATGGGTCGATGGCATTAATGGGCACGAAGGCTGCTCCGCCCGATCTCATCTTGCTAGATATTAATATGCCAGAGATGAATGGCTATGAAGTGTGTCAATGTTTGAAAAGCGATCGACAAACCTGTGACATTCCAGTCATTTTTATTAGTGCGTTGGATGAGGCACTGGATAAGGTGAGAGCCTTTGAAACTGGAGGTGTAGATTATATTACCAAACCTTTTCAGGTTGAAGAAGTATTGGCCCGGGTTGAGAATCAGTTGACTTTGCGGCAGTTGCAAAGGCAATTGCAGGAAAAAAATACTCGCTTGCAGCAGGAGATTCGCGATCGCACAGCAGCTGAGATGAAGGTGCGTCAGTTAAATGCAGAGTTAGAAGACCGGGTTTGCCAGCGCACTGCTCAGTTGGAAGCATCCAATCAAGCTCTGGAAAAGGAGATTAGCGAACGCAGGCATGCTCAGGATCAGTTGCTTTATTTGGCGTTGCATGATGCGCTTACAGGGTTGCCAAACCGGGCCCTATTCATGAAACAGCTGGAAGATGACTTGCAGCGCACTCAGCGAGAGGAAAAGTATTGTTTTGCAGTTTTGTTTCTCGACTGCGATCGCTTTAAGCTGGTCAATGATTCTTTAGGCCATTTGGTGGGCGATCAATTGCTAATTGCGATTGCCCATCGCCTGGTGGCTTGTCTGCCTGCTGCTGACACCCTGGCTCGCATGGGTGGTGACGAATTCGCGATTTTGTTGAAAGATGTGACGGATATTAGTACAGCCAGCCGCATTGTAGAGTATATTCAAGCCCAATTAACCCAGCCCTTTCAGTTAGACGAGCGGGAAATTTTTATTAACGCCAGCATCGGGATTGTCCTGGGAACGCCCAATTACGAGAAACCAGAACATCTCTTGCGTGATGCAGACACAGCCATGTATCGTGCTAAAGCCCTGGGCAAAGCTCGCCATCAGGTTTTTGATGCTGAAATGCATGCTCATGCTCTGGAGCTATTGCAACTCGAAAACGACTTGCGGCGGGCTGTAGAACGGAATGAATTTGTCGTTCATTATCAGCCCATTGTGTGCTTGTCGACGGGGAGAATTGCTGGATTTGAAGCGCTGGTGCGTTGGTGTCATCCAGAACGAGGTTTTGTTTCCCCAGGTCTTTTCATCCCAACTGCAGAGGAAACAGGGTTAATTCTACCGATTGGGCAATGGGTATTGCGCGAAGCCTGCCAGCAGATGCAACGCTGGCGACAGACCAACAGGGTGGGTGGAGCGGCTCATCTTCAAACCATCAGTGTCAATCTTTCTCCCAAACAGTTCTCTCAACCCGATCTGCTCAAGGACATTGACCAAATTTTGCAGGAAACGGGTCTAGTTGGGAGCGACCTGAAGTTAGAAATTACTGAAGGTGCCATTATGGAGAATGCTGAATCGGCAGCGGTGCTTCTCCAACAACTCAAAGAGCGACAGATCCAGCTCAGTATTGATGACTTTGGTACAGGCTATTGTTCCTTAAGCTATTTGCATCGCTTCCCAGTTGATACTTTAAAGATCGATCGATCTTTTGTCAGTCGCATTGGTCAGGCTGGCGAGAACTTAGAGATTGTCCAGGCGGTGGTTGCTCTGGCTGACAATCTGGGCATGGATGCGATCGCAGAAGGAGTGGAAACATCCAATCAACTTACCCATCTGAGGGTGCTCAATTGCGAGTTTGGTCAGGGCTACTTCTTTTCCGAACCTCTGGATCGGGACACTGCAACTTTAACCTTAACGACAGATCCACAATGGTAATGGTTGATGGTTAATCGTTAATGGTTAATCGTTAATGGTTCAGGGTTCAGGGCGAATCGTTCAGGGTGAATTGTTCGTGGTTTATGAGTCACGAGACCTCGAAATCGATCGACAACAAATAACCAAACATCAGCAATAAACCATCTATCGTCAACAATAAAAAAACAACAATAAACAATAAAAAAACAACCATCAATAACCAAAAATCAACAATGAGCAATAGACAACCAACAATGAACAATTAACCATCAATAGCTAAAAACCAATAATGAATAACCAAAAACTAATGATGAACAATGAACAACCAACAATGAACCATCAACAATGAACCATCAACAATGAACCATCAACAATGAACCATCAACAATGAACCATCAACAATGAACCATCAACAATGAACCATGAACCATGAACCATGAACCATCAACAATAAACAATGAAAAAAGACCTTAAAGGCAATATTTTGATCGTTGATGATACTCCGGGTAACTTGCACCTGTTATCGACTATGCTGACAGCACAGGGGTACAAAGTTCGGAGCGTCATTAATGGTGAGATGGCGTTGATGGGAGCGCGGGCAGCTCCACCCGATCTGATTTTGTTGGATATTAATATGCCGGATATGGACGGCTACGAAGTATGCCAGCAACTGAAGGCAGACGAGCAAACGTGCGAGATTCCGATCATTTTTATCAGTGCTTTAGATCGAACTCTGGATAAAGTAAAAGCATTTACGGTTGGGGGGGTAGACTATATTTCTAAGCCTTTTCAGCTGAAAGAAGTGTTGGCTCGGGTCAAGAATCATTTGGAGTTGCGTAACTTGCAAAAGCAACTCCAGGCTAACAATCAGCAACTACAACAGGAAATTCGCGAACGCGATCGCGCACTGCGGGAACGCGAACAAGCTGAAGCTGCACTGCGTACCAGCGAGGCCAAATACCGCGAACTGGTTGAGACTGCCAACTGCATTATCTTGCGCTGGGATACGGACGGTCATATCCAATTTCTCAACCGTTACGGTCAGGAGTTTTTTGGCTACTCAGAAACAGAAATTTTGGGCCGTCACGTCGTTGGTAGCATCGTTCCCGAAACCGATACGGCTGGAAAAGACTTACAGTCGATGATCGGCGACATTTGCCAGCACCCCGAACGCTATCGGTTGAACGAAAATGAGAACATTTGTTGCAATGGCGATCGAGTTTGGGTCAGCTGGGCCAATCAAGCGATCAGAAACGAACAGAGCGAACTCATCGAAATCCTGTCCGTTGGCACCGACGCCACTGAGCGCAAACGGGCTGAACAAGCGTTGCGGCGCGAACAGGAACACTCGGAACGGTTGTTATTGAATATTTTGCCTAAGGCCATTGTTGAGCAGTTAAAACAGTTTGAAGGCTCCCTGGCAGAACGATTTGATGAGGCCACCGTTTTGTTTGCAGATATCGTTAATTTCACCCCCCTCTCTTCCCGCCTATCGGCCCTGGAATTGGTGGATTTGCTCAATCAAATTTTTTCCATCTTCGATGGGCTGGTGGAACAACATGGCCTGGAAAAGATTAAAACGATTGGCGATGCTTACATGGTTGCAGGCGGGTTGCCGCTCCCAAAACCCGATCATGCCCAGGCGATGGCAGACCTGGCCTTAGAGATGTTGCAAGCAATTACCCAATTTCGAACCACGAGAAGCGATCCCTTGCAGATGCGGATTGGCATCAATACGGGGCCAGTCGTTGCCGGTGTGATTGGCACCAAAAAGTTTATCTACGACCTTTGGGGCGATACAGTCAATATTGCTCATCGTATGGAATCTCACGGCATTGCGGGTTCGATTCAGGTGTCAGCATCTACCTATCAATCTCTGCGCGATCGCTATTCTTTCGAACAACGCGGTACGATCCAGGTGAAGGGGAAAGGAGCCATGGAGACCTATCTCCTGCTCGGTCGGAAAACACCCAATTAGTTCCAATTCGTTCAGAGTCCTCTAAACATGGAGTGCAGGATTTATGGCTGTGTTATTAGCTGGAGATATTGGCGGTACAAAAACAATTCTGCGTTTGGTCAAGGTTCAATTGCCGCCAACAGCCCAGCAGAGCGTACCCTTACAACAAACACTCTATGAAGATCGTTATCCCAGTCGCGATTTTCCCGATTTAGTACCGATGGTGCAGCAATTCCTGGAAACGGCAGCGCAGAAATTGGGGCATCGGCCTGAGCCAGAAAAGGTGTGCTTTGCGATCGCAGGCCCCGTCGCCAACCAGACCTCCAAACTCACCAACTTAGGCTGGTTCCTCGAAACTGACCGTTTACAAGAAGAACTGCACATTGCTCCCATTGGCTTAATTAACGACTTTGCTGCTGTGGGTTACGGCGTTTTAGGACTGACTCCCGCCGATCTCGAAACCCTGCAACCCGGCAACCCCCAATCCGATGCCCCCATCGCCATCATCGGAGCAGGCACCGGCTTGGGCCAGGGCTTCCTCATCCATCACGCCGATCGATATGCTGTCTATGCCTCTGAAGGCGGTCACGCCGACTTCGCCCCTCGCTCCGAACGAGAATTCCAGCTCTTGAACTATCTACGCGAAAAATACGACATTCAGCGCGTGTCCGTCGAGCGCGTCGTCTCTGGCCAGGGCATCACCGCCATCTATCAATTCCTGCGCGACAACCAGCGCGTCACCAGCCAATGCCCAAACGTCGCCCAAGCCGTCAAGACCTGGGAACAGGAAATCGGTCGTCGCGAAAAAACCGTCGAACCCTCCGCCGAGATCTCCAAAGCAGCGCTGGAACGCCGCGATCGGCTCTCCGAACAAACCCTGCAGCTATTCGTGGAAGCCTATGGTGCCGAAGCCGGGAACCTGGCCCTTAAGCTGCTGCCCTACGGTGGTCTATTTGTCGCTGGTGGCATTGCTGCCAAAATCTTACCTTTACTTCAGAATGGCACCTTTCTCCAAGCCTTTACCGCTAAAGGACGGATGCGCCCCTTGATAGAGCGCGTCCCCGTCCATGTCGTACTGAATCCCCAGGTCGGCTTGATCGGAGCTGCCATTTGCGCCGCCCGACTTTGACGATTTTGGCTTTTAGATTGACGATTTTGGCTTGAGTCAGTCGTAGGTTGTCCCTATGATGAAAAAGGAAGTGCGGTGAGACAACCATCCCGTAAGCTTGAATAATCCAACCATCAAGCGAGGGAGATTCGTATGAAACCCACCACACAAACTAGATTATATACCGGTGAATCAGCTTATGCTGGCATTGATGTGCATAAACGGACCTATTCAGTTGTGGTTCGAGTGAATCAAACAGAGGTAAAACGATGGACAAC
>Ga0207422_1001737_pt1 | contig 37517 bp, 37 predicted proteins | sample MarCyaLeptolynsp_FD_187757 | JGI IMG/M metagenome (GOLD analysis project Ga0207422, IMG submission 187757) | Marine cyanobacterial communities from Panama - species 1 Leptolyngbya sp. (SPAdes) | ecosystem: Environmental > Aquatic > Marine > Unclassified | place: Panama: Panama City | collected... | reverse complement strand
ATGGAGTCGTGCGCCTTTGTCAGGCTCATTCGTGCTGAAACCAGACCCCCTGGATCCCAGGCTTTCAACTTCCGTTGTCGGTATCGACCAGAACGGCGACCCGGTCGAAACCAGAGTTGTGACCGAAAAACCCCTGACGCTTTATCTCAATTCTCAGGAAGTCGTCACGATGATGACCATCGGCGATCATCCGGATCTGCTGGCCGTCGGTTATCTCAAGAACCAGAACATGCTTGACGCCGATGACGTCATTACCGACATCGACTATGACGAGGACCTTGAAGTCGTCATTGTGCGAACCGAGCGGGAAACGAATTTCGAGGAAAAGCTCAAGAAGAAGGTGCGCACGTCCGGTTGCGCTCAAGGCACCGTTTTCGGTGATGTCATGGAGGGTTTTGAAACCGTCTCCCTTAATTCCGATGCCCGTCTCAGAACCTCGTGGCTCTACGCGCTGACCAAGACGATCAACACAACTCCATCGCTTTACCTGGAGGCAGGAGCAATTCACGGATGCGTGTTGTGCAGTGAGGACCAGCCGCTCGTCTACATGGAAGACGTCGGGCGGCACAATGCGGTCGACAAGATCGCCGGCTGGATGGTCCTGAACAACATCCCGGCGGGTGACAAGATTTTCTACACGACAGGCCGCCTGACCTCGGAAATGGTCATCAAGACCGTCATGATGGGCATTCCCATTCTCGTGTCGCGGTCCGGATTTACCGCCTGGGGCGTCGAACTTGCGCGCCAGTCCGGGCTCACTCTCATTGGCCGCGCACGCGGCAAACGGTTCGTGGCCCTGTCCGGCGCAGAGCGAATTGATTTCGACATGGACCCGTCGATTGCGGAAGAGGAACCTGAGAAAGCAAAGCGCAAAGGGAGCCTGGCAGCACGATGATGGCGAAGCGTAAAACCTTGACCACAGACAAGGTGCTTGGCTGCGTTCTTGCCGGCGGCCAGTCGAGACGTATGGGCGGCGGCGACAAGAGCCTTCTGGATGTTGGCGGAAGGTCCATGCTGGAGATCATTCTGGCGCGGCTGTCAAACCAGCTTCCGGAGATCATATTGAACGCCAACGGCGATCCAGGCCGGCTTGCGCAATTCAATCTCCCTGTCGTTGCTGATCCGGTGGGTGAGTATGCGGGACCGCTTGCCGGTGTGCTTGCGGGCCTGACCCATGCGAGGGAACAAAATCCGGATGTGACCCATGTGGTCTCTGTTGCCGGCGACACGCCGTTCTTTCCGACCAATCTCGTCGAGCGCCTGTGTTCCTCCGTTCCTGCCGACAAACCCGTTATTGCGCTGGCGTCCTCCTCCAGCAAGCTTCACCCTGTCTTCGGGCTTTGGCCGGTCGCTCTTTACGACGACCTGCGAACATGGCTTCAAACTGGCCAGAGCGGCAAGGTGCTCGCTTTCGTCGACCGGCATGACAGCGTTGAAGTTTCCTTCGATGTCGATCCAGCAACGGGGCTCGACCCGTTCTTCAACGCAAACAAACCCGATGACCTGGTCAAGGTCCGAAATACTCTGAGCTCCCGCTTCTCATGACAGAAACTCCCGTCTTTGGCATTACGGGCTGGAAAAACTCCGGCAAAACACAGCTTGTCACCAGGCTCGTTGCGGAATTCACCGCGCGCGGCTTCAAGGTGTCGACGGTCAAGCACGCCCACCACAACTTCGATATCGATCGGCCCGGGGCCGACAGCTACCGCCACCGGGAAGCCGGTGCGAGCGAAGTCGCGCTCGTTTCCGGGCGAAGATGGGCACTTATGCACGAGCTTCGCAATGAAGAGGAACCTCCGCTAAATGAGATTCTGTCACGGCTGGCTCCATGCGACCTGATCCTTATCGAGGGATACAAGCGCGAGAACCATCCCAAAATCGAAGCACGGCGCACGGAAACCGTTGACAGAGGGCCGCTTTCACCGTCCGATCCGAATATCATGGCAATTGCTGCCGATCACGGTCTGACCGGTGAAACCTTACCGGTTTTCGATCTGGACGACGTGGCGGCGATGGCAGACTTCATTCAGGAACACCTGGGTCTCAAGAGATCAGGACAATGACCGGCGAGAAACTTCTGGACGACTGTTTTCTTCATGACAAGGACAGGCTGAAGCACCACGAGGCGCTTGAAATCCTGAAAGAGCGGCTGTTTCCGATTGCCGGCAAAGAAAGCGTCAGGCTGGAACACGCCCTGGAACGTATACTCGCCGAAGACATTACCGCGCCGCGCGACGTGCCGCTTGCCGACAACTCCGCGGTCGACGGGTATGCCTTCCGGCATGCCGATTTTGATGAGGCGGGTGGTTTTTTCAGGCTGCAGCAACGCGTTGCCGCCGGTCACGCAAGCAGCGCCGCGCTTGGCCCATGGGCGGCCGCCAGGATCTTCACCGGTGCTGTCATGCCGCCGGGTGCCGATACCGTTGCCATGCAGGAAGATTGCGAGCCTCATCATCAGGATGGCGAAGATTTTGTCATCGTGCCGCAAGGGCTCAAGCCGGGCGCAAATTGCCGAAAGGCCGGGGAAGACGTTGCTGAAGGGGCCGCCGTCCTGGCGGTCGGCCAAAGGCTCCGCCCTCAGGACCTTGCCGCCATTGCTTCGACCGGTCAGGCCGAAGTCAGCGTCTACCGGAAACTCAAGGTTGCCCTGATTTCAACAGGGGACGAGTTGCGCCGGCCGGGAGACCTGATCACCGTTGGCGATGTCTACGACGCGAACCACTTTCTTCTGCGCGGCCTCGCGGCAACTGTTCCTGTTGAGGTCGAGGACCTTGGCATCCTGAAAGACAAAAGGGACACCGTGGAATCGGTCCTCAGGGACGCAGCGTCCCGATTTGACGTCATCCTGACGACCGGCGGAGCAAGCCGTGGCGAGGAAGATCATATTCTGGAAGCGTTGGATGCGCTCGGTAACAGGCACATGTGGCAATTGGCCATCAAGCCCGGTCGACCGATGATGTTCGGCAACATCGGGTCCTGCGTCTTTCTCGGCCTTCCTGGAAACCCTGTCGCCGCGATGGTTTGCTTTCTGCTTTATGCAAGACCAGTTTTGAACCGCTTGTGCGGGGGACCGTTTCTGGAGCCACAAGGGTTCCAGATGCCCGCCGCCTTCGAAATCCACAAAAAGAAGCCGGATCGACGCGAGTTTTACCGCGGATACCTTGGCAAAGACGATGAAGGCCGGCCTGCTGCCTGCAAGTTCATGCGGGACGGTTCCGGCCTGATCACAGGTCTGCGTGAAGCAGACGGGCTGATCGAAATCCCTGAAGAGGTCACTTCGATCAAGGCTGGCGACATGGTGACCTACCTGCCGTTCTCCGGCTTTGGAATCAGGTGAGCCCGGCAAAAATCCACCGGGCCCACCCATTCATTTGCGATCAGTAAGTGTAGGGCCAGCCGGCAGGTACGAACCGGTAACCGTCACCATCCTTCGCAACACGGCCCATGCCCGGGAACGGGATGTGCGCTCCGGCAAAGAACAGCTTGTCGCTTGCGGCCTGATCGAAGAATTTCTTGCGCGTTTCGGCTGCCTGACCAGAATCGATATCGAACCCGATACCCCACTCCGGCTTGTCGAACTGGTAGACGGTCATGTGGATGATGTCGCCGGCAACAACAAGCGTTTCACCATTGCTGTCGAAAACATACCCGGTGTGTCCGGGGGTGTGGCCCGGCAAAGCCATTGCCTGAACGCCGGGCAGCAACTCCTTGTCGCCGGCAAACAGGGTCTGGTTGCCCTTATAGGCCTCCGCCGCCTTGCGCGCGCCGAGGAAGAAGGGCTTGAATTGCTCCGGAGCGCCGTTCATGGCGGCATCGTCGAACCAGAAGGCGTTGTCGAGCTCGGGCAGTATCAGCTCCGCATTGGCGAAAATCCTGTTTCCGTCCCCGTCGATCGCGCCAAACAGATGATCCGGATGCATGTGAGTGATCAGAACGGCGTCGATCTGATCTGGAGACACCCCGGCGGCCTCCAGCGCTGTTGGCAGGCGGCCCATCGTCGGACCAAGCGCATCTGATGTGCCGGCATCGACGAGAACGAGACGGTCGCCTGTATTGACGAGATAGGCGTTGACCGGAATACGCAGCGCCTCGCCCTCAATCAGCGCGGCATCCCGCAACCGCTTGCCTTCGGCGGCATCGTAACCGACGACAACTTCCGGGGTCACGTCGAGATGCCCGTCCAACAGGGCGGTGACTTCCATGTCGCCCACCTTGTAGCGCAACGCACCTGGTAGCGGCGCTCCGGCCTGCGGCGCAGCTGCACTGGCAGCACCTGAACCGATCGTGACGCTCCCGGCGGCAGCGAGCGCTCCAGCACCAGCGGCGGCTCCCAGCAAGGATCGTCTTGAAAGAGAAATGTCGGAAATGGTCATGAAGTGCCTCCCGGCTAGACCTGAAGAAGATGTTTCGGAGACGCCCCAACCACGACACAGGCGGGGCTCTCTACTAGGTGTTTCATTCGTTCTGTTTTTAAAGGTTGGCAAACCTTATAAAACTCATAAGTGAGGGTTATATAACGATCCCGTCATCTCGAATGTCAGAAACGAGAAGTTCCAATGGACAAACTCAGTGCGCTCTCCGGCTTCGTTCAATCGGTCAATCTGGGCAGTTTTTCCGCAGCGGCAAAGCGGCTGGGAATTTCTCAACCCGCGATCAGCCAACAGATTCGAAGCCTGGAGGAAGAACTCGGCACGCGGCTCTTGAACCGGACCACACGGCAGCTCCACCTGACCGAGGCCGGCGAACGCTATTACGCCTACGCCCGCGACATCCTTGAGCGGTTGGTTGAGGCCGACAGATCTGTCCAAAGCGAAGACGCACAGATGTCCGGCCCGATATCGATCGGCCTGCCGCTTGGTTTCGCCGAGAGTGTGCTCTCCGAGTTCCTGATCCGCTTCAAGAAGGAACACCCCTGCCTTCTTTTGGATGTTTCGCTCTCGGACCAGTTCGTGGACGTGATCCAGGAACGTCTGGACGTTGCCATCCGCATGGGTGAGATCAAGGACGAACGGCTGATCGTGCGCAAACTGGGCCTGGCGCAGCGCTGCCTCGTTGCTTCGCCCGAATATCTTGAAAGGACGGGCCGCCCGCGCCACCCGGCGGATCTGCCGGATCACGACTACCTGCTCTACAAGAACATCTCCACCGGCGACCGAGTGCCTTTCATCAGCACTCTCGGCGAGAAGCTCTCGGTCAAGATCACCCCCTCGATGATCGTCAACAATTCTGCGACCTTGCGGCAGGCTGCCCTCGCCGGACTTGGTATCTCGCTGGCAAACCGGTGGATGATCGAGCCCTATCTGAAAGCGGGCGAGCTTGAACTCGTTCTGCCGGACTGGCGATACCCGCCTCATCCGATCCATGCGGTCTATCCGTCCAACCGGTTCATTCCGCTCAAGGTTCGCCGTTTCGTCGACCGGCTGCAATCCTATTTCGACGAGATGGGAGCGCTGGAAGACACCTTTGGTGACGACAGCCGCACGAAGAGCAGCTAGATTTCGTCCTCGGCGACGTACCAGGTTTCCTTGAGCGCCTCTTTTTCCCACTCCTGCCACGCACCCGTTCCGGTCAGAGCCGCACGATATTTTTGAAAGACCGAAGCTTCGCTGAGCGTATAGGTGACAAACCGGCTGACAACGGGCGCATACATGGCATCTGCGATCGTGAAGTCACCGAAGAGGAAGGGACCGCCCGATCTTTCCAGGCATTCGGTCCAGACATCAAGAATACGGTTCACATCGGCCGTGACCGTGTCGTCGACACCAAGAACTTCCACGGGTCGCCGCATGTTCATCGGGCAAGCGTTGCGCAAGGCCGCAAAACCTGAGTGCATTTCTGCCGACACCGCTCTTGCGCGTGCGCGTGCACTTAATTCCTCGGGCCAAAGGCCCTTATCCGGAAAGCAGTCGGCGGCATATTCGAGTATCGCAAGGCTGTCCCAGACCGTCAGGTCGCCATCCTTCAGGACCGGAACTTTCATGCTTGGTGAAAAGTCGCGGAATTTGGGATTGCCGTTTTCAAAGTCGAACGGAACCAGTGTCTCAGTGAACGGGATCTCTTTTTGCCGAAGCGCAATCCACGGGCGGAGCGACCAGGAAGAATAGTTCTTATTCCCGATGAAGAGTTCAAACGATGTCATCTTGTCCTCCGGTGTCATCTGCCACTGCGGTTCGCAAAACCGGAATACGCCCGGTTGACCGTCTTGAATTTGATTACCGCGTCTGCCTCAGCGGAACAAATTCAAGTGTTTCATGCATTTGATGAACAAGTCTGATCCATGCAGGCCACCGAATTGAGCGGACCGATACGACAGGCGATCCACTCTCTCGATTTGCTCAATGATTGTGCGGCTTGCCGATTGTTTCACACCCTAACGATGCCTTCCCCTTGGACACACACGCGCGAGGCGCGAAAATACGCGCATTGCACTGTGTTTTTTTACGGGGCACGCTTGAAATTTGGTCTGAAGTGTATGGAATAGGGCCATCGGGCAAAAAGGCGGGAGGAACCCGTCTATGCCGCGAAAAAACTAGGGGAATAAGAAATGCGTGTTTTGCGTATGGCAGCGGCTGCTGTCGCAGTTTTTGCTGCTGTTGGTGCCGTTGAGGCGAAGGACTGGTCCAAGGTGCGTATCGGCACCGAAGGCGCCTACCCTCCGTTCAACTCTTTGACCGCTGACGGCCAGCTCGTCGGGTTTGACGTTGATATCGCCAAGGCTCTTTGTGAAGAAATGAAGGTTGAGTGCGAATTCGTCGTGCAGGACTGGGACGGAATGATCCCTGCTCTGCAGGCAGGCAAGTTCGACGCGGTGATCGCTTCCATGTCCATCACCGAAGAGCGCCTGCAGAAGGTCGACTTCACCAACAAGTACTACAATACGCCGCCGGCAATTGCCGTTCCGAAGGATTCCAAGATCGAAAGCACTTCGGACGAGCATCTTGACGGTGCGGCGTTGGGCGCTCAGTCCTCGACGACCCACTCCAACTATGCGGAAGAAAAACTGCCGTCGGCTGACCTCAAGCTCTATCCGACGCCGGATGAGTACAAGCTCGACGTTGCCAGCGGCCGCATCGATGCGGTGATCGACGATGTTGTCGTGCTTTCCGAGTGGCTCGACACCGACGACGGTGCATGCTGCAAGATCCTCGGCACGCTGACGCCGGACCCGGTCATCAACGGCGCTGGCGCTGGTATTGCGATCCGCAAGGATGATCCTGAACTGAAGGAAAAGTTCAACGCAGCGATCGAAGCCATTCTGGCGAACGGAAAGTACAAGGAAATCAACGACAAGTACTTCTCGTTCGACGTTTACGGCGGCTGATTTAGCGCGGTATTGACAAGACCGAGCGCGGCGCGTTCTGCGCCGCGCTCAACCGCAGGATCTTTCCAGCGGGACCGGCCTTAAGGGGGGCCGAAACAACAACAACAACGAAAGAAGCGCCGGCTTATGGAAGACGCTTTGACGCTGCTGTCCTTCGGAGATCAGGGATGGGGCGACACCATTGCATTCGGTGTCATGATTACGGTCTCCCTGGCAATTGCGACCTTGCCCTTCGGGCTGTTGCTCGGTTTCCTGATCGCGCTGGCCAAGAACTCGAATGAACCGAGTCTCAGGCTCGCAGCAAACGTCTACACGACAATCTTCCGCGGCCTGCCGGAACTGCTGACGCTGTTTCTGGTTTATTTCGGTGTCCAGATCGGAATTCAGCAGGGTCTTAAGCTCATTGGTTTCGATGCCTATTTCGAGGTCAATTCCTTCGTTGCGGGCATGGTTGCGCTGTCCCTGGTGTTTTCCTCCTACGCCTCAGAAGCATTCTTGTCTGCCTTCAAGGGGATACCGCAGGGCCAGTACGAAGGTGGATACGCGCTCGGGCTCTCCAGATATCAGACGATGGCACTCGTCATCCTGCCGCAACTCATTCGCCTTGCGCTGCCGGCTCTTGGAAATCTCTGGCTGATCCTTTTGAAAGAAACCTCCCTTGTCTCTGTGATCGGACTGCCTGATCTCGTTCGCGAGGCAGGCATTGCAGCTCGCGTGACCAAAGAACCGTTCCTTTTCTTCGGCATCGCCTGCCTGATCTATCTCCTGCTGGCAATGATATCGTCCGCAGGTCTTTCGCGCGTTGAGCGCTGGACGAAGAAGGGAGACGTTGCAAGATGATTGCCGCCAATCCCACAACCGGACAAAAGCGACCTCCGCCGCCGCCACGCGCCTGGACCCACGGACGCATTCTGGGCCACGTCCTGATGGCCCTCTGGATCATATCCGGCATATCCCTCGTTTATTTTCTGGCATCAAACATCGCCAGCCCGTTCGTGGAAAGGTACTGGGGAAAATATGTCGATGGGTTCCTCGTTACGTTGCAGATCGTCGGGGTGTCGCTTCTTATCGGAGCGCTCCTGAGCCTTCCGATCGCGCTTGCCCGGAATTCATCCTGGAAGATTTTCGCTTGGCCGGCCTACGGATATGTCTATTTCTTCCGTGGAACACCTCTTCTTGCCCAGACGTTCCTGATCTATTACGGCGCCGGCACCTTCCGGCCCGAACTGGAGGCGGTCGGGCTCTGGGGCTTTTTCCGGGAAGCCTGGTATTGCGTCATTTTCGCGTTTTCTCTGAATACGGCCGCTTATCAGGCGGAAATCCTGCGGGGCGCGATCCTGAATGTTCCAAAAGGACAGTGGGAAGGCGCCGCAGCCCTCGGACTGTCCAGACCAGTGACTTTCTTCAAGGTTATCTTGCCGCAAGCCCTGATGGTCGCGCTTCGTCCCTACGGCAACGAGATCATCCTGATGATCAAGGGGTCGGCCATTGCGTCCATCGTCACGATCTACGATCTGATGGGGGAAACACGCCGGGCCTATTCGCGTTCCTACGACTTCCAGGCCTATATCTGGGCGGCGGTCTTGTATCTGATCATCGTGGAGACACTGCGCCGAGTCTGGGACAAGATTGAACAGCGTCTCACCCGCCACCTGAAGCGGTGATACCAGCCCACAGCTTTCACACGTCCTACCGCACTCAACGGAACTGTTGCCATGTCCAAATCGTCCTCCACTCCTGAAGGCCTTCACCCGGACAGTCTGCTCGCCCACGCCGGTGGCGGTTTCGATCCGGCGACGGGCGCCGTCGTGCCCCCGATCCAGACGGCGACGACATTCGTGCGCGACGAGGACTACGAACCCATTCTCGCCGGCCACGTCTACAGCCGTGACAGCAATCTGCTGTACAAGAAAACGGAGAAGCTGATTGCGGAGCTGGAAGGCGGTGCCGACAGCCGACTGTTTTCGTCCGGCATGGCCGCCGTTGCCGCGATACTGCGCAGCATCAAACCCGGCGGTACGCTCCTTGCCCAGTCCGGGATCTATTGGGGCTCCACGCTGCTTTTCAAAAAACACTGCACCCGCAACAATATCGCGTTCATTGAAGCGGATGCGAGCGATCTCACAGCCTTTCGCGATGAGATTTCAGTCACGCAGCCGGACCTCGTCTGGATTGAAGTGCCGAGCAATCCGTTTCTGAAAATTGCAGATATCGGGGAAATCTCAGCACTCTGCAAATCGGCTTCCGCCAAACTTGCCGTTGACGCAACAGCGGCGACGCCGCTGATCCTGAAGCCGCTCGCGCTCGGCGCCGATCTGGTGATGCACTCGGCGACGAAAGCTCTCAACGGTCATTCCGATCTACTCGGGGGCGTCGTGACCACCAAAGACGCATCGAGCGACATTTGGACCCTTGTCTCAGAAGAACGTCAGACAGCAGGCGCGGTCCTTGGCTCCTTTGAGACCTGGTTGCTGCTCAGAGGGTTGCGAACGCTTGCGCTTCGGGTCGAACGTATGAATGCCAACGCACAGGCGCTTTCTCAGCACCTGGACTCTCATCCCAAAATTGACGCCGTGCTTTATCCCGGACTGCGCGGCCATCCACAGCACAGCCTCGCCAAAGCCCAGATGTCGGGCGGGTTCGGATCGCTGATGTCCGTCTTGGTCAAAGGCGGTCGCGAGGAAGCGTTGAAAGTGGCCGGCAGTCTCGACATCTTTCAGCGCGCAACGTCCCTGGGCGGAACGGAAAGCCTCGTTGAACACCGTTTTACGATTGAAGGGGACCACTCAGCGGTTCCGGAAAACCTGCTGCGCCTTTCCATCGGAATTGAGCACGGCCCCGATCTGATATCCGATTTCGATCAGGCATTGGAAACCTTGTAGCGCAAATTTCCAGCTGGCTGCGGTGGCCGTATTTGAACCGAGCGACTTCAATCCAAAGCGTAGTTCCGTGCCTCAACAATAACTGGTTTCGGCTGTGTGTGTTTCGTCTCGCATCGCGCGTAGCCAACTGAGGAACTTCTTAAGCGGCGGCCGTACCACTCCGGGCCGGGTGAGCATGTAATACCCCGTGCCCGGGCGAACCGTGTCTTCAAAAAGGACCCGCAGACTGCCGGATTGGACGTCCGGCTTGATGAACGCCATCGCGGTCGCAGAAATCCCGTCTCCGCGCCGAAGCCCCTCCAGCACCATATAGCCGGGAAGATGAGTGATATTCAGTTTCCCTTTCGGAACGACACCCTGTTCCTCCATCCAGATAGCAAGCTCGTTGGTTCCATATTCTTGAAGCCAGGGAAACTCCAGGATGTCTTCCGGGTTTTCGATTGTCTTGTCACCGATCAGGCAGTTGGCGCCAACAACCGCAAAGGTGGTCGGCAAAAGCAATTCTGACTCCAGACCCGACCAATCCCCCATGCCGAACCTTATTGCCAGATCAACGCCGCCGGGCTTCAGCTCCATGACCTCGGCCGTCGGGTTTAGCATCAGTTCAATGTCGGGATTGTTCAGCCGGAAATCGTTGATCCGGGGCATCAGCCAGCTCACCGCGAATGTCGGCGTCATCGTTATGTTGAGTGGTCGAGCGGTGTCTTCTTTCAAAAGCCCGTCCACCGTTTCGAGAATCGCTTCAAATCCACCGCTCAATCCGCTGTAGAGCTGCTCACCTTCAGGCGTGAGTGCAATACCGCGCCCTTCCCTCACAACAAGCTGCAGTCCCATGAAATTTTCCAGGCTGCGGACCTGCTGGCTGACGGCTGCGTGCGTCACGTTAAGTTCGCGACCGGCTGCTGAAAGGCTTCTTGTTTCCGCGACAACGGCAAAAACCTTGAGGCTATTGAGAGGTGGGAGCGAACGCCAATTCATATGTAACTTCACCTTACAGTTATTTAATCTTCCTGACTCGTCTTTTCGAGTAAAAGCCAACATATTCGACCCAGAGACGACGAAAGGAGTGTAAGCCAATGTTAGATATCTATGCACGTAGTTTTCTGGAAGCAACCCGCACTTCTGCAAATGACAGGCAGGACCCGAACACCAAAAAGCGTCTTGCCAGGGAGGCTGCCCAGGAAGCTATTCTTGGAAGAATCTGGAGACGCAGGCCCTACTGGCTCTGAAACCAGCGCCATTCCCGGCCCGTCAGGCTGACAGACGCCGGCAAATACCCTAAAACGCAGACGAACAATTTACTCAAAGGCCCGGTTCAAAAGCCGGGCCTTTGGGTGCGAACCCACAGATCAAGCCGGTTTCTGCACATTAGACGCAACGTCGGCTTCATTTGTGGGTCCGCACCCTAATCTGCGAAGGGAGCGCATCATGGCTAAGGTTGCATTTATCGGTCTGGGGGTCATGGGTTATCCGATGGCCGGCTACCTGAAAACCAAGGGAGGCCACGATGTCACGGTCTATAACCGGACGACGGCCAAGGCTGAGAAATGGGCCGCCGAATATGGCGGCGGCTTTGCCGAAACACCAAAGGCGGCCGCGGATGGCTGCGACTTTGTTTTTGCCTGTGTTGGCAACGACAATGATCTGCGCTCGGTGACAACAGGCGAAAACGGCGCATTTCATGGTTTGAAGGAAGGCGCAATCTTCATCGACAACACAACGGCCTCCGCAGACGTCGCACGTGAGCTCTACGCCGCGGCGAAATCCAAAGGATGCGGATTTATCGATGCACCCGTTTCCGGCGGCCAGGCAGGCGCTGAAAACGGCGTTCTCACCGTGATGTGCGGCGGTGATGAGGACCAATTTGAAAAGGCCAAGCCGGTCATCGAGTGTTTTGCGAAATTCGTCGGGCTCATGGGCGCGAGCGGTGCCGGCCAGCTCACCAAAATGGTCAACCAGATTTGTATTGCGGGCCTCGTGCAGGGTCTTTCGGAAGCCATTCACTTCGCCAAGAAGGCCGATCTGGACGTTGAGAAGGTGATTTCGGCCGTCCGCGGTGGCGCGGCCCAGTCCTGGCAGATGGAAAACCGCTGGGAAACGATGCGGGACGGGAAATTCGAATTCGGATTTGCCGTCGACTGGATGCGAAAGGACCTTGGAATGTGCCTGCAGACCGCAAATGAAACCGGTGCACGCCTGCCGGTGACTGCTCTGGTTGACCAATTTTACGCCGAAGTGCAGGCCATGGGTGGAAACCGCTGGGACACCTCCAGCCTGATCGCCCGTCTTGATCATGCCGACAAGAAATAGTCAGTCCCGCTATGGGCGCGAAGAAAACCGATACCTGGAGCGCCGCTAAGGTTCTCAAGCGGCTCAAGGAACTGGGCTCTGAGGATAACCGTGCCGGGATGGCGCGGTTCGGCATCGATACAGATAATGCCTTCGGTGTCCCGCTCTCGGTTCTGCGCCCGTTTGCCAGGGAGATCGGCAAATCACCCAAGCTTGCAAAGGACCTCTGGGCCTCCGGCTGTCACGAAGCCCGGTTGGTTGCAATCCTGATCACGCCTCCAAAAGACCTGACAGACGATCAGGCCATCGCCTGGATCGAGGACATTCAATCCTGGGACCTGTGCGATCAACTGACGAACGTGCTTGCACGCCGCGAAGGGTCGGCCTCTCTCATAGAGGGACTTGCAGGAGACGACCGCGAATTCGTCAGGCGCGCAGGTTTTGCCCTGATTGCCTGGCGCGTCGTTCACGCGAAGGCGTCTCCCGACGACGAGTTTCTGGGCTATTTTGACCTTATTCGGCAGACGGCGACGGATGACCGCAATTTCGTCTGGAAAGCGGTCCACTGGGCTCTCCGGCAGATCGGCAAACGATCTGCCGCCCTTCACGGCCCTGCGCTCGCACTTGGCGAAGAACTGGCCGCCTCGGGTGACAAGACTGCTCGTAAAATCGGGCGCGAGACAGTCAAGGAACTGGCCTCGGACAAGGTCCGCGCCCGTCTGGGCTTGACCTGATCCGCCGTCAGACTTCTACCTCGACCGTGCCAATCGGATTGGAGCAGCAGGCCAGAATATAACCCGCCTCGACATCGTCTTCGCTGATGCCTCCGGAATGGACCATATGGACATCACCAGCGACTTTCTTGACCTTGCAGGTTCCGCAGACGCCGAAGGTGCAGCCTGACGGAATGTTCAGTCCCGCGTCCTTTGCAACGGCCAGAACAGTGTCGGTTTCCGAACACCATGCGGACACACCGGAACTTGCAAAGACGATCTGCGCCTGCGTGTCTTCCTGCGGGACGACATCATCGAATTCGGTGAGTTCGGCCTTGGTTTCCGCCGGAGCCTGGAAGCTTTCCTGGTGGTATCGCTCCATGTCGTAGCCGAGCGCGTTGAGGATCTCGCGCACGGCGTCCATGAAGCCTTCCGGTCCGCAGCAGAAGACGTCTCTTTCCAGATAGTCGTTGCACATCAACCCCAGCATCAGCTGATTGAAATGTCCGCGATATCCGGTCCACACTTCATAAGGATCGCTCTGTTTGACGACAAAATGCAGTTGCAGACCGGTAACCCGGCTCGCCATGTATTCCAGTTTCTGTCGGAAGATCAGGTCGGTGGGCCGGTGAGCGCACTGTATAAAACAGATGTCCGGATCTTCTCCGCGTTCAAACAGCGTCTGTGCCATGGACATCATCGGCGTCACGCCGGAGCCTGCCGAGATGAAGAGGTACTTTCCGTCCGGGCTTGGCGGCAGATGAAACAGGCCGGCCGGTCCGAAGGCCTTCAGCCGCATGCCGGGTTTGAGATTGTCCAGCATCCAGCGGGAACCCTGGCTGTCTGCCTGGGCCTTGACCGTGACCGAGACATAGGCGTTGGACACCGGGGACGACGACAAGGTGTAGGTACGCTGGACGTTGCCGCCCGGAACCGGAAGATCGAGCGTGATGAATTGACCGGCCCGGTAGACAAATGTCGCGCCTGACGGCGGGCGGAAGGAGAATGTTTTCACATTCGGCGCTTCCGGCACCACCATCACGCATTCCAGCATCTCGCTGTCGCTCCAGACCGGCGTGTCACGCCCCGGCATCGGTATCATGAGATTACTCCGCAGCGACGCGGAAGCGGCCTATCAGGGCAGCTTCGAGGGTTTGGGCGTACCAGTCGATGAACTGAATGACACCGCTTTCCTGAACGGGCGAATATGGTCCCGGTTCATAAGCGGGTGACAGAATACCGACCTGGTTTTCCTCAACGATCCGCCGATCCTCATCGTTGGTGTGGATCCAGACCTCGCTCAAACGCTTCAGGTCATAATCAACACCTTCTTCGGCATCCTTGTGCACAAGCCAGGTTGTGGTGACTTCCGTTTCCATCGGGCCAACCGGAAGAACCCTGAAAGTAAGCACCTGGTCGGACAGGAAATGGTTCCAGGTGTTCGGGTAGTGAAAGAACAGGCAAGTGCCGGCATTGTCGAACGGAACCGTTCCGATGCGTTTGGCGACCGCTGCCTTGCCGTCCATGGTGTAACTGACCGCATTGCCAAGGAATGGAATTCGGACGAACCGCCACTGTTCATTCGGTGAAATCAGGTATTTCGCCGGTAGCCCGGCATTCTCACATCGCTCCACATGGGCTTTGCCGGCATTTGATGTCGAAGCGTCGTCCGCGCCAACCAGGTTCGGGTCGTCCGGAAACGTCCGGCAAAGCGACGGGTGGGAACCGGAGCAGTGATAGCACTCCCTGTTGTTCTCCACGACCAGCTTCCAGTTCCCCTTCTCCACGATTGTCGATTGATGAGCGACTTTCAGATTGCCGAGGTCGTGGGGACCGAGATACCGGGCAGCTTGTTTTTCCAGGCCCGACATATCCGGAGCGACCTCTGCCAGGCAGACAAACACCATGCCGGAGATATTGGCGCAGTGGACGCTTTTCAAACCGTGTTCTTCGGGTTTGAAATCCGCACCCATCTCGCGAGCCCAGAGCAGTTTGCCGTCGAGCTCGTAGGTCCACTGATGGTAGGGGCAGACAAGCTTGGGAGCCGATCCTTTCGCAGCAGCACATATCCGGCTGCCGCGATGGCGGCAGGAATTGTGAAACGCGCGGATGACACCGTCATTGCCCCGCACAATGATGACGGAATAAGCGCCGACCTGAAGTGTGACGTAGTTGCCCGACTTCGGCAGTTCCGCGGCTGGAACCGCAAAAATCCATTCCTTCTGCCAGATGTTTTTCATGTCCGCCTGAAAAACATCTGCGTCGGTGTAAAAGGGCTGCGGCAGTGAGTACCCTGCCCTGCGGCCCAGCAATAGGGAGAGAATATCTGCGTCGCTATACATGGTGGAACGTCCTGATTCTGCCGGCCTTGCCGGTCCCTCGTCGGAAGGGAAATTAGGCTCGCAAAAGGCCAACGCCGTAGCACAAAAACGGCATTGGCTTATTCAAGTGAGACGCTGCTCGAAAAATCGTCAGATGCACAATTTTCAGATGTCTTTCACGAGCCTGAGGGCGTCGTATATGGCGGCGTGGGTGTTTCTCGCCGAGACCGCATCCCCAATGCGATAAAGCGCAAACTCACCCTCAGGATTGGCGTCCAGCGGCTGCGGCTGGCCAAATATCAACGCTTCCTGCTTCACGGCCCCGAGGTTTTTGGAGCGCGGCTTGAGTTCGAAATAGAGCTCGTCCATCGGAATGGTGCCGTGGTTGACGACAATCTGGTCGAATTCCCGTTCCTCGGTGAAGGCCGAGTAGTCCGTGCCGATGACGGCCGTAATCATGTTTCCGGAGCGCTTTGCGGCCTTCAACCGGTAGGTCACGGTAAAACGCACATCCTTGTCCTGAAGTGCGCGCATGTACGGAACCAGATTCATCGCCATCACGTCCGGAGCAAAGGACCGGTCAGGCGTCATGATCTCGACATGCGCCCCCGACGCTGCCGCAATCTCGGCAGCCTGCAGGGCTGCGTGGTCTCCGGCATCATCGTAGACAAGAACGCGTCGGCCCGGTTTCACATCACCTGCGATGATGTCCCAGGACGATACCACCAGATCGTTGCCCTCGGACAGAACTTCAGTGTGCGGCAGACCGCCGGTCGCAACAATGACCACATCAGGGGCCTCGGTCGTCACATCGTCGGCTTCCGCGAATGTGTTGAACCTGAACTTGACGTCCCTGGCCAGGCATTGATCCAGGCGCCATTCGATAATGGAAATCATTTCGCGCCGCCGTTCGGATTGAGCGGTCAGGCGGATTTGCCCACCGGCATCGGGCGCTGCCTCGAAAACTGTCACCTCATGACCGCGCTCGGCAGCGACACGCGCCGCTTCCATTCCGGCCGGTCCGGCGCCAACCACAACGACCTTTTTCTTCTCTTTGGCGGCAGGAATTTCGTGCGGCATGGTCAGTTCACGACCCGTGGCAGGGTTATGGATGCACAGCGCATCTCCAGCCTGGTAGATCCTGTCGAGGCAATAGGTCGCGCCGACGCAGGGACGAATGTCTTCCTCCCGTTTTTCTGCGATTTTTTTGACAAGCAGCGGGTCGGCCATGTGTGCGCGCGTCATCCCGACCATGTCGAGAAGCCCTTCGGCAATTGCATGGCGCGCCGTTGCCACATCCGGGATCTTGGCAGCATGAAACGTCGGCATCCCGAGTTCCTTGCGGATCTTGCCGGCAAAATCGAGATGCGGGGCATTGCGCATCCCCTGGACCGGGATGACATCGGTGAGACCGGGGTCCGTATCGATATGGCCGCGGATCACGTTCAGGAAGTCAATCTTGCCGGTCTCCTTGAGGTGGCGGGCGATCTGAAGTCCCTCCTCCTCGGTGATGCCGCCTTCCATGTCTTCGTCTGCCGTGAAGCGAATGCCGACGATAAACTCGTCCCCGACCCGTTCGCGTACGGCATCGATCACCTCCAGCGAAAACCGCATGCGGTTCTCAAGCGATCCACCGTATGGGCCCTCCAGCGTGTTTGTGGCCGGTGACCAGAACTGGTCCATCAGGTGCCCATAGGCCTGCAGTTCTATGCCGTCCATGCCGCCTTCTTTCATACGCTCGGCAGCGTCAGCATAGTCCTGAATGATCCTGGCAATGTCCCAGTCCTCAAGCTGCTTGGGAAACGCGCGGTGCGCCGCCTCCCGCTCGTGGCTCGGCGAGACCGCCGGGAGCCAGTCGCCCTTGTTCCAATGGGTACGGCGCCCGAGATGGGTGAGCTGTATCATCACGGCGCAGTCGTGGTCGTGGCAGGCATCCGTCAGCCGCTTCACCCACGGCACGACCTCGTCCTTGTAGGCCAGGATGTTGTTGAAAACGGGGGGTGAGTTCCTCGAAACAGCCGCAGACCCTGCGGTCATCGTCAGGGCTACACCCGCTTTCGCACGGGTTTCGTGATAGGCACGATAACGGTCCTTGGGCATGCCGTCTTCCGGATATGCCGGCTCATGCGACGTAATCATGATCCTGTTTTTCAGCGTCAGATGTTTGAGCTGATATGGCTGCAGCAGCGGATCTTTTGACATGCCTTTCCCTCAATGCGCGTCCGGTCGTGATGAATATCGGCGACTGAAACGGACAGTAATTCGGGTTTTCGCGAGGTGAAAGACGCAAAAACGACATTTGTGTCGCTTTTGAAAACACTAGTGTCAATTTTCATTGTCAAACCCGGTTTCGGCTGTTATCGAGCCGTCATGAGCGAGCTTTTGATCGAAAAAACCAGCGGTTGGCGCGGGACCCGGGACGTCTGGATCCAGGCAGCCTATGAAGCCCTTCTGGAAAGCGGCATCGACGCGGTCAAGGTCATGCCGCTCTCCGAGCGGCTCGGTCTGTCGCGCACGAGTTTCTACGGTCACTTCGCCGACCGGAATGACCTTCTCAACGCTCTGATCGCCCTTTGGCAGTCCAAGAACACGGGCAATCTCGTCAAACAGACAGAGGCCTATGCGGAGACCATAGCCGAAGCGATCCTCAACGTCTTTGATTTGTGGCTGTTGCCGGAGCTGTTCGATTCCCGTCTTGAGTTCGCCGTGCGCAACTGGGCGCATACGGATACAAGGCTCGCCGGAATGCTGGAGGAAGCCGACCGAGTTCGTGTCGATGCCTTCCAAGCGATGTTTGAACGCTTCGGCACCGATCCGGTCTATGCCAGTGTCCGGGCGAACACGGTCTACCAGACACAGATCGGCTATATCTCGATGAAGAAGGACGGACCCAGCGATCCCCTGGAACCGCGGCTTAAACGGATGCGCTACTATGCCGAGATCTTTTCCGGAGAACCTGTCACAGATGCAGAGGCCGCACGTTTCTTTGCACGGCATCCGCTGACATCAGTCTGAGTAACCAACGGGAAATCAGTCAGCTTCACGTTTCCGACCGAGGTTTCTCCGCTGCAACATAAGACAGGGGAAGTGCGGTGGTGTTTTTGATCTGCTCCATCGCAAACGTGGTTGAGACGTCCGAAATGTCAATTCTGGCGATGAGCTTCTTGTAAAATGCGTCGTAGGCTTCAATGTCTGGCACGGCAACCCGAAGCAGATAATCGACCTGCCCGGCCATGCGATAGAATTCCACGACTTCGGGAAATTCCTGAATGACATCGGCGAATTTCTTTAGCCAGTCTTCGGAATGCTGACTGGTTGTGATCGCGACAAAGGCCGTCACCTTCGCATTGACCTTGGCGGGATCCAGCAACGCAACGCGTCCTGTGATGACCCCGTCTTCTTCCATCTTCTGAATCCGCCGCCAGCAAGGTGTCGTCGACAGACCCACGCGGCGCCCAATCTCGGCAACCGGAACCGTGCAGTCCTCCTGAAGGATGGACAGAATGCGTCGGTCTATTCGGTCGATCATCGTAATGGCTTCCAAGACTAGTGATGGCTTTCCTGACGGAGATCCCGGCCTCGCAGGAAATGATTTCAAATGAGATAGGAACCACGTAACGCTTTTCCAATGAGCCTGTCAAATGTCACGGAAAAGAGAATTTTTTTCGAAAGCCGTTCATTTCAATCATGCCTGATCACACAAGCCGGGAAACTTCACGGCGCAAGACCGGCAGCAAGTCGCTTTCGAACCAGGGGTTCTTTTTGAGCCAGGCATTGTTCCGCCAGGACGGGTGCGGCAGCGGCAACACTTTCGGCGTGCCGGCTTTGACAGGAGCTTCGAAATAGGTTTGCCAGTGTGCCACGGTCTCCGTCAGCGACTTCTTGCGTTCAGGCCCAAGGTGATATGCCTGCGCATATTGTCCGATGACGAGGACCAGTTCGATCTGGGGCATTTCAGAAAACAGTTGGTCGTGCCAGAGGTTCCGGCACTCCTTGCGTGGCGGCAGATCTCCGCCCTTTGCATCCAGGCCAGGAAAGCAGAACCCCATCGGTATGATGGCAAGGCGGTCCGGATCGTAGAAAACCTCCTCACCAATTCCCATCCAGTTTCTGAGCCGGTCTCCGGACGGATCGGTGAACGGCTTGCCGCTCTGGTGGACCCGGGTCCCGGGCGCCTGACCGCAAATGCAGAGCCTTGCCGCACCCGAAACTTGCAACACTGGCCGAGGCGCGTGCGGAAGCGGCGATCCAGTCGGTGCTTCAACGCACCTTCGGCAAGCGCGAATGTTCTGCACGAGTGCGTCGAGTTCTTCCGAATTCTTTATGCAAGACAAAGAGTTGCACCTTGAGACAGTCGTTTAACCGAATCCTTACCACGATCTTGAGGACGATCTTAAGGAATAGTGAGTCAGAGTGAAAAAACACGCAGTATCACAATAACGAAATCAATACCGTGCGGGCGGCAAATGAAATCGGATGCGTCAGAAATCGGTGGCGAAGCATTCGCCATAAACAGGCAGCGCGCCATTCGGCGCCGCGAGATGGCGCGTTCGGTAAGGGACATTCGCAGCCGTCTCGGTGCGCCTGAAAACCGCCATTCGACGTTCGAGCACGAACGTCAGCATCTCTTTGCCGACACTCGCATCAACGCGGCCTTTGCTGCCCCGCTGCTGGCACTGATCGTTGCCGCCATCTCCTCGCTGTGGATCAATCCCCATTTTATGGGTGCGTGGTTTCTGGTCACGGTCTGCACGCATTTCCTGATGGTGATGATCAGCCATTCTTACGAAAAAGCGCCTTCTGACCAGAAAGTGCGGGTCGTCTGGCACCGCAGGTTCGTGATTGGCGACCTGATCTATGGCTGCAGCTGGGCGCTGTTCTTTTTGATGCCAAAGGCAAGCGGTGCTGGTGAAGGACTGGTCATCTTCCACTTTGCGACGCTGCTGATCGTCATTGCGATGAACACGATGCAGTCGGCCAATCTGCCGAAGTGCCTGCTTGCCAGCACGTTGCCGATTACACTCGTGGTGACATTCAGTTTCCTTCAGCAATCAAGCGCGGTGCACTATACGCTCGCGGCGATGGCGATCGGCGCTCAGGGGTTCTTCCTGATCCTCGGCAACCAGCTCCTCAAAAATGCGAACACGATGCTGGAATATCGGGCTGACAAGGACCATCTGATCGCCGAACTTGAAACCGCCAATGCCATGTCGGACGAAGCGCGCCGTCGCGCAGAAGCGGCGAACCTGGCAAAATCGCGTTTCCTTGCCACGATGAGCCACGAACTACGTACACCGCTCAACGCTATTCTCGGCTTTTCGGAAATCATGAAGGACGAAGTCCTTGGACCGATGGCAAACAAGAACTACCGGTCTTACGCTGAAGACATTCACGGCTCGGGCGAACACCTTCTCAACCTCATCAACGAGATCCTCGATCTGTCCCGGATTGAGGCAGGCCGGCATGAACTGCATGAGGAGCCGATCTACCTGGAAAACGTCGTCGCAGAATGCGGGACGATGATGAAAGTGCGCGCAAAGGCGAAGTCGATCGCACTGCATCAATCTCATCAGGCGGATCTGCCGCGGGTCTGGGCCGACGAACGCGCTCTGAGGCAAGTCGTTCTCAACCTGCTGTCCAACGCGGTCAAGTTCACGCCCGTGGGCGGAGAAGTCCGCGTCATTCTGGGGCCGACAAGCGATGGTGGCCAGTATGTGTCCATCCGCGACAGCGGACCTGGAATTCCGGAAGAGGAAATCCCGACGGTTCTGGAAGCGTTCGGCCAGGGATCTCACGCCATCAAGAGTGCTGAACCTGGAACCGGGCTCGGTCTGTCGATCGTACAGGCGCTCGTCAACATGCACGATGGCAAGTTCACGATTAAGTCCAAGTTGCGCGAAGGTACGGAAGTCACCGTGAGCCTGCCGCCGTCGCGAAACATGAACTATGTCGAGGAAGGCGGCGTGCCTGAAAAACACGCATCGGGTCCACGCCTCAAGAACGCCCAAACAGCCTGACGCCAGAGGTACGGCCTCCAAAACCTAACAGATTTGGCGCCAAGATGACTTTGCCTCGCGGCCTCTTCGTGGCTGGCCGGTCAAATGGCCCGCTTTTCACACGCTTCCTCGTGAGGTTTCGGTGCCTTAGGACTTTTCCGAAACACCGGCATCGGCAAACGTGGCCATGCCGGAATGCATTTCGGCAGCTGCCTTGATAATGCCGGTCGCAAGCGCAGCGCCTGATCCTTCGCCAAGCCGCATCCCGAAGTCGAACAGGGCATCCTTGCCCATGCGTTCAAGAACCCTGGAATGCGCGTGTTCTGCGGAAACATGCGCGAACAGGCAGTGATCGAGACCCGCCGGGTCCATCGAGAACACGACGGCCGCCGCAGCAGTCGTGACAAAGCCGTCCACAACAACCGGAACACGCTGCAGGCGCGCGGCGATGATCAGGCCCGCCATGGCGGCGATTTCGCGGCCGCCAACCCTGCGAAGGATCTCTAACGGGTCGCTCTCGCCATTGAGTCTGGCAACCGCCTTTTCGACTGCGTCTCGCTTGCGTGCCAAACCTTCATCGTCAACGCCGGTGCCCCGGCCAATCCAGTCAGCGGCATCACCGCCGAAAAGCGCATGGAAAACGGCTGCGGCAACGGTGGTGTTTCCGATACCCATTTCACCAAGGCAAATCAGGTCAATGCCGCCGGCGAGCGCTTCCATGCCATAGGCCATCGTTGCGGCACAGTTTGCTTCGTCCATCGCATCTTCGCTGGTGATGCTTGGCGTCGGCATGTCGACAGCCAGATCAAAAACCTTGAGACCGACATCGTTGATCCGGCAGATCTGGTTGATTGCGGCCCCCCCGGCGGAAAAGTTTTCCACCATCTGCTTGTTCACGGCGCTTGGAAAGGCGGACACGCCTTCTTCGGCGACACCGTGCGCAGTTGCAAAGATCGCAACCATCGGGCGTGTGACTTTTGGCGGTGCGGCTCCGGACCAGGCCGCCAGCCATTCAGCAATCTCTTCCAGCCGACCGAGCGATCCTGCCGGTTTGGTCAACTGACTGTCCCGTTCCTTGACCATTTGCAGCGCTGCCTCATCAGGGCCCGGCATGGATTTCACCAGGTTGCGGATATCGTCGAATGGCAGCGCGGTTTCGGAAAGGGACATGTTCTTTTTCCCGTTTGTTTTGACGATTTCGACCCGATACTTGGTCCTCTTAGGCGGCTGATCTATAACGGCGCGTCGAGAAAACTCAAGCACAGGACCGGCCTGATGGGTACTGAAACCGACCAAAACCCCAATTCTCAGGCGAAACCCGATTCAATCCGGCAAACGAACGGTCATGGCGCGACGTTATCCGGCTTTTCCGGACTGGCAGCCGATACGGCGGCCTGCGTCCGATTCTTTTCACGGCTGCCGCTTCCAAAGGTCAATTCCGCCGACGACCCTACTGCGCCCCCGAAGTTTGACAGGATCGCAAGAGCCGCGCCGCTCGCCGGTGTGACGGTTGCGTTGCCTGCGGCCGCTTTGGGAATGGTCCTTGCCTATACGCACTTGCCGTCGTTTGCCGTTGCCACACTGGCTGTCGCGTTGCTGGCAGCGACCACGGGTGCGCTGCATGAAGACGGCCTGAGTGACGTTGCAGACGGTTTCTTCGGTGGCGCAACGCGCGAAAAGCGCCTCGAAATCATGAAAGACAGCCGGATTGGTGCTTTCGGCGCACTTGCTCTGACGGTCTCCACGCTTCTTCGGATTTCACTACTGGCGGCCCTCTGGCAAAGATTTTCTCCCGCCGACGCTGCGCTCCTGTTCCTGACCAGCGAAGCGCTGTCCCGGACCTTGCTGGTCTGGCAGTGGACCCAAAGGCCGCTCGCGCGCCCTGAAGGTCTTGCCGCCCGGTTTGGAAAACCGACCTCGCGAACGCTGCGCGAGGCTCTGTTCTTAACTCTTCCACTGATGATCCCCGCTGTGCTGCTTCTGTCTTTTCCTGCGCTCGCGCTCGGGATTGCAGTCGCCCTTGGTGCAGCTTACGGGATCGGCAGACTTGCAGTTGAAAAGGTCGGCGGCGTCACGGGCGATGTTTTAGGTGCCCTTCAGCAAATCTGCGGGCTTGGATTCTTGGCCGGGATGCTTATGGTGCCTTGAAAAGGTGACGTACGGGCAGCGACTGAATATGGCACACATCACATTGAACAAGACGAGTGATACGGGCGCGTGGCCGGTACGGGTTCTGGTCCTGCTGGCCGTCCTGTTTTCGCTGGCCGCCTGCGGTAGCCGGCCGGACGTCGGGGCGCTCGCCTTGAATGAAACACCAGCAGCTGGCGCAACGTCGCACGACATCATGGTTGTCACGACCCGCGAACGCGACAGCCGCCCGGATACTTATTTCAGCGGAGAACGGTCCACGCAGGTCAATTATGCGCACGCGACCATTTCCGTGCCGCCGAGCCACGAGCCGAGCCAGGTTGAGTGGCCCAAGAGCCTGCCGGGCAATCCAGAGACAGAATTTGTCGCCCGGGACGCCGGTTACATCGATAACCAGGATGCCTTTGCACGTGAAATCAACAGAAAACTGGCAAAGCTGCCCAAGGGCGAGCGCAAGGTCTTCCTATTCATTCACGGCTACAACACGCTGTTTCCCGAGGCGCTTTACCGCTTTGTCCAGGTCGTTCATGACGGTGACATTGACGGCGTACCGGTCCTGTTCACCTGGGCGTCTCGCGGAAAGCTCCAGGACTATGTGTACGACCTGAACAGCGCCGCGATCGCCCGCCAGTCACTGGCGGAGACAATGCTTCTGCTTGCAAAAACCAACGCGGAAGAGATTACGATCCTTGCCCATTCCATGGGGAACTGGCTGCTCATGGAAACAGCAATCCAGTCAAGCCCGGCACAACGCAAGGCGCTTGAAGGAAAGCTTGATCTGGTCATTCTCGCTGCACCCGATATCGATATCGATCTCTTCAAGGCTCAGCTGAAGAAGCTCGGCACACCGGCAAATCCTTACGTCGTCGTAGTGTCTCGAGACGACAAGGCCCTACGCGTCTCCAGGGCAATCGCCGGTGGCAAGGAACGTGTCGGGGCCTATTCAAATGATGAAGAGCTTGCGGAGTTGGGAGCAATCGTGATCGACGTGACCGAGCTCGATTCACTTGACGCCGCAAACCACTCCAAATTTGCCCAACTGGCGCAGCTCAGTCCGCAATTCCGAAGCACGCTGGGGCAATCTGGCCTGCGCGCCAGAACCAACGCGACCCGTGGCGCCACTCTCGGTGACAGCCTTGGAACGTTTGTCGGCAATACTGTCGCCTTGCCCGTCAACATCGTCACGGCACCCTTCACTTATTCTGGAGCGCGCTGACGCCGCTTTTGAGTATCTGCCGGACGCATTCCCGTCTTGGCAAAACCACAATCTGTCGCCATATGGGCCTCATGAACTCGCCTTGCATCCAATACTGTCAGATCGATCAGGACACCGGTCTATGCGCCGGTTGTCTGCGCTCGCTCGAAGAAATCGCCGGTTGGACACATTTCAGCGAAGAAGAACGCGCGAATATCATGTCCGACCTGAGCAGCCGCCGCATTGCACCGGGCGAAGAAGGCGTTGACTGATGCCGGGTCCGGGACAAATCCGCGGTATCGTGCTTGCCATCTTGATCATCATTCTTGGCGTGGTGGTCTTTTTCGCCGTTTTCGGCGATCCAACCGATCCCGCCAACGCCAATTTTGACACCACCGGTCCGCGCATTGTCGGCCTTTCGGCAATTGCGGCTGTGTTGCTGGCAAGTTTCATCTTCGGTCAGCCGAGGTTCCGTGAAGTCCTGCAAGGCATCTTCTTCTGGGGCGGCCTGTGCGCCCTCCTGGTCGTTGGCTATACGTACCGCACAGATCTCGTTCAGGTCGGCTATCGCGTGCTCGGCGCATTGGCGCCCGGGATGGCCGTCACGCAACCTGACGGGTCTATTCTGATCGTTCGCGATGCCAGTGGTCATTTCGTTGTTGACGGCCGTGTCAACGGTGAGCGGACAAATTTCCTGCTCGATACTGGCGCCAGCGCAGTTGTGTTGACCTATGACGATGCGCGCAGAGCCGGATTTCATCCCGAGGACCTCATGTTCACCGTGCCCGTCTCGACCGCCAACGGTCGCACCATGGTCGCGCCCATTCGCATCGACACGATTACAGTCGGCGATCACACGCTCCGCAACATTCGTGCTTTTGTCGCCCGTGAAGGCTCACTGGAAGGCAGCCTGTTGGGGCTGACGGCGCTCGACCGGCTCAGGAGCTGGCGGATTGAAGGCGACCAGCTGATCATGACCCCCTGATTCGGCCCTGTTACTCCGCGGCCTCCACGTCATAGCCCGCCGGACTGACGGCCGCCAAAGCCTTCTCGACAACTTCAAGACCCGCGCCCGGTTTGATCGCCTCGACGGTCAGAATACGCCGCCATGACCGCGCTCCGGGACGCCCGTGAAAGAGACCCAGCATGTGGCGGGTCATATGCGCCAGTTTAACCCCTTGCGCCAACTGCTCTTCCAGATAGTCCATATGAGCCCTGACCGCCTCCCAGGGAGAGACATCTTCGGCTGTAGCACCGTACAGCCTGCGGTCGACGTCTCCCATGATCTGAGGCGTGTGATAGGCCGCGCGGCCGAACATCAGACCATCAAGTTCCTCAAGGTATGGCAGGGCCTGATCGAGCGATTGAAGGCCGCCATTCAGCCCGATGAACTGCTCAGGGTAACGGCGCTTCAGGCGCATGACCCGGTCGTAGTCGAGCGGCGGAATGTCTCTGTTTTCTTTCGGGCTCAACCCTTTGAGCCATGCCTTTCGGGCATGCACCCAAAGTGCATCTGTGCCCGCACCGAAAACCGCATCTGCCATCTGGTCGAGCGCTTCTTCCGGGTCCTGATCATCAACACCGATCCGGCACTTGACGGTCACGGGAATATCGACGGCATCTTTCATGGCCGCGACACAGGCTGCAACCAGATCCGGCTCCCGCATCAGGCAAGCGCCGAAGCGGCCCGATTGCACGCGGTCGGACGGACAGCCAACATTGATGTTGACCTCGTCATATCCGTATGCCGCAACAATCCGCGCCGAAGCAGCCATATCCTTGGGGTCGGACCCGCCCAACTGGCACGCGATCGGGTGCTCAAGATCAGAAAAGCCAAGCAAGTGGTCCCGGTCACCATGTATGACTGCGCCTGTCGTCACCATTTCGGTATAAAGCAGCGCATGGCGCGACAACTGCCGGTGAAATGCACGGCAGTGCCTGTCGGTCCACTCCATCATCGGCGCGACTGCGAACTTATGCTCTTGATATTTAGACACTTTTTCTTTGTCTTCAACGACCTTAGGGGCGGACACGCAAAACCCGTACACGTCAGTTTTTAACGCTCAGGCCCCTTTTGACCTCAATCCGAGAACGCTTTTCACACGCTGGATAGCAAAATTGGCCAATTTTCAAAAGGCCGTATGTGGAAATTGGCGCCTATGCTTCCTCGCGCGACTGGAGGGTCTCATCCTCCCTTCCCGCTGCGAGCTGTCTTTGCAGCGAGGAATAATCTTATCTCAGCAGACCGTCCTGAAACGCTCGACAATCGTGTCGAGCACGGTCTCCGGCGGCCGTTTCCACCAGTTCTCGGCAGAAAAGATTTCCACTTCGCACAAGCCGCGATAACCGGTGTCTTCAACGGCTGCCCTCAGCGCCTTCAAATCGGCAACGCCGTCGCCCATCATGCCGCGGTCAAGCAGCATGTCGGACGTTTCTTCCAGCCAGTCACATAGGTGATAGCCCAGAACCAGGCCTTTTGCCTCCTGGAGGCTTTCTGGCAGCGCCGTGTCCCACCACACGTGGTAGACGTCGACGGCAATGCCGACATTGCCGGCACCAACCATGTTGCAGACATTGAGGGCATCGCGCACCGTCATGACGCAGGTTCTGTTGCCACCGAACATCGGATTGAGGGGTTCGATGGCAAGGTTCACGCTTTTGTCGGCTGCGTAGTCGGCGAAAGCCGCGATCCGTTCGGCCAAGCGTTTCTGGCTGTCAAGAAGCCCCTTCGTACCTGGTTCGGTACCACCTGTAACGATTGTCAGAACCGTGGTTCCGAGCCCTGCCGCCATGTCAATCGACGCTCTGACTGCGTCATCCGTGCCGGCCTGAGAGCCGGTCAGGAACGGTGTCCTGCACAACCCCGTCACCTCCATACCCGAGGCGCGGACGCGCTCGCCGATGGAAACGGCACGCTCTCCGATTTCCCGGGCCCAGAAAACGATACCTCCGTAACCCCGCTCCGCGCATGCGTCGACAACCTGTTCAGGTGACCAGCCTGCCCCGAAACCGTCGAGATTGTGGCCGAGCGTTGCCGTGTTCAGCGCCAAAGCAGAGTGATCGTCGGTGAAGTCCCGCATCAGTCCGCGCCATAAAGAGAAAGCAGACGTCTCATTCGCGCAACGGCAAGATCCGGGTCTTTCAGCAGTCCGCATTGGTCGGCCTGGCGGAAGATTTCGGTGAAATACGGAAGCGGCCGCATGGACTGTGCGCCGCCGAGCATGACGAAGTGGTCCTGAAACCCGTTCAACCAGGCAAGGAAGACCACGCCGGTCTTGTAGTACTGCGTGGGTGCGCGGAAGATCAGTCTCGCCAAGGGCACCGTCTGGTCGAGGGTCGACCTGAAACCTGCCAGATCTCCATGCCCGAGCCGGTCGACAGCATAAGCTGCCGACGGGGCAATCGGATCGAAAATCCCCAGCAGCGCATGGGAAAAGGCCTCATCGTCACCAGCCATGAGTTCCGGGTAGTTGAAGTCATCGCCGGTATAGAGCTTCACGCCCTCAGGCAACCGGCGCCGCAAGGTGATCTCTTTGTCCTTGTCGAGCAGCGAGATCTTGATGCCGTCTACTTTTGCCGCGTTTTCCTCAATGATTTCAACAACGGTCTCAAGTGTTTCCGTAAAGTTGCCGCTCCCCCAATACCCGGCCAGTTGCGGGTCGAACATTTCCCCGAGCCAATGCAGGATGACCGGGTGTTCGCACTCCAAGAGCACAGCACGATAGATGGCCTTGTAGTCGGCAGCAGACGCCGCCACACGCGCCAGCGCACGGCTTGCCATCAGGATCACGCGCGCGTCCAGCTTCTGGATTGCGCCGAGCTGCTCCAGATAGGCCCGCTTGACATCGTCAACGGTTCTTGCGTCCGCCGGATCCAGCTGTTCGGTCCCGCAGCCATTGGTGACGCGTGCATCGGGAAGAGTCTCGCGGGTATGCCGGATCAGCTCCAGCGCTGTCGGCCAGTCCAGTCCCATGCCGCGTTGCGCGGTGTCCATTGCCTCTGCAATACCAAGCCCCAGACCCGCGAGGTAGCGCCGGAATTCCAGCGTCTTTTCCCAGTCAATTGCGGGGCGGCCCGACGGCTCGTTCGCCGTGAAAGGGTCGGCAACCACATGAGCGGCCGAATAAACCACGCGCGCCGGATTTTCGGGAAGTTTCACGACAGGAACCGGCGTTCCGCTCAAAGCATAGTCGACTGACCGGCCGCTGGTATCAGGCAGGGCAATTTTCACGTCTATCTCCTCAAAAGCGCGGGACGAGCATGCCGCCGTCAACCGAAATGACCTGGCCGGTCGTGTAGGGAAGTTTGTTTGTTGCCAGAGAAGCGATCACGACACCGACCTCCTTCGCCTCGCCGACGCGCGGCAGGAGGCAAAGGCCGTCCTCGGCGCGCTTGCGGTAGCTCTCGATGACCGGCTGGGTCATATCGGTTGCGATCAGGCCGGGCTGAACGTCGTAAACGGCGATCCCCTCGGGGCCAAGCCGCGCTGCAAAGAGCTTTGAAATCATTGCAGCTGCTGCTTTCGACGCGCAATATTCACCGCGCGGCACCGCGACAGCCACCGCGTTCGACGAGCTCACGTTGACGACCGAATAGGTCAGATCCCGGTCGCGCGGCTTTAAAATCCAGCGCCGTGCGACTTCCTGGGTCAGAAAGAAGACCGCTTTCGCGTTGACCGTCATGCACCGGTCAAAACTCGCTTCGCTCACATCAAGCGGGTCCCCGCGGCTCATGACACCAACGCCGGCATTGTTGACCAGTGTCGTGACGGGTCCGAGCTCGCTTTCGACTTCATCAAGGACCGATTTGTGCCTGGAAAGGTCGCCAACATCGAAGACGGCCTTGCAGACCCGAACGCTCTCCGCTTCGACAAGCTTTACTGCCGCTGCCAGTTCATCATCGTCAGCAAGTGTGTTGAGCGCTATGTCGAAGCCCGCCCTTGCCAGCTCTCTTGCTGCGGCCAAGCCGATGCCGCGGCTGGAACCGGTGATGAGCGCGACCTGCCGGCTCATACATAGGCTCCTTTCGCAAGAAGCTCACGCGCGATGATCATACGCTGGATCTGGTTTGTGCCTTCGTAGATCTGCGTGATCTTGGCATCGCGGTAAAGGCGTTCGACCTCGAACCCGCGGATATATCCAGAGCCGCCAAAAACCTGAACCGCATCGGCGGACCGGGCAACCGCCATGTCCCCGGCAAAGCACTTCGCCATGGAGCAGTATCGGGTCGCGTCGGCGCCCGTGTCGATCTTGTACGCTGCTTGGTGAACCAGAAGGCGGGCTGCCTCGACGTCCTTGGCAATATCGGCCAACAACCACTGAACGCCCTGGAACTCCGAAATTGGCTTCTTGAATTGCTTGCGTTGCTGCGAATATTCAACAGCCGCTTCAAGCCCGGCCTGGCCGATGCCCACTGCAAGGGCGCCAATGCCTACCCTGCCCTTGTCGAGCACGCTCATCATCATGTGAAAACCGCGCCCCTCCACGCCGAGAAGCGCTTCGGCGGGCAGATGAACATCGTCGAAATTCAGCGCACCGACCTGACTCGCACGCTGACCCATCTTGTGTTCCTTGGGCCCGCGTGACACGCCTTCCGCGTGCAGATCGACGATGAAAATGGACATTCCCCGGTGACCGGCGTCCTTGTCTGTGCGAGCGAGCACAAAACCGACATCGGCGACCGGTGCATTGTGGATCCAGATCTTGCCACCGTTCAGGACCCAGCCCTCTCCTTGCCTGACAGCTTCGGTGCGGATGCCGGACACATCTGTCCCGGCCTCTGGCTCGGTAATGCAGTAGGCGACCCGTTTCTTCGCCTTGAGAATGTCCGCGAGCCAATGAGCGCACTGTTCTGCCGATCCGTGCTGAACCAGCAAGGTCGATATCAGTTCAACGAGGCCGCACTGGTCCGCAACAGAGGCATACCCCCGCGACAACTCCTCCATCACAAGTGCATAGGTCACCGTATCGAAGCCGGGGCCGCCCATCTCTTCCGGAACACAAATGCCGAACAACCCAAGTTCGGCCATCTGCTCATAGATCTCGGCCGGAAACCGCTCTTCCCGATCGAGTTCCTCCGCGACAGGCCGAACGACGTCGTCCGCAAATTGCCGGGCCATGTCCCTCACCTGCTGATGCAATTCATTTACGAACATACCGACCCCTTCAGTAACTAGTTAGTTACTTATAGAGTCATAATTCCAACCGGTCAAGCCACGAGACGCTTGAACTGAGGGTGCGCGAGCTGCTATATATAACTAACTAGTTACTTCATGGAGGAAGATATGAGACCTGACAGCAGGGTAAAGTTCGGTAGATCCGGTCTGGAGGTGACCCCATTCGGATTCGGCACGGCTCCGATCGGCAACATCTTCCGCGAAATCGATGAAGAAACCTCGGACGCAATGATCCAGGAAGCCTGGAACCAGGGTGTCCGGTACTACGACACGGCCCCAATGTACGGGCATGGCCTTTCCGAACTTCGCACCGGTCATTCCCTGCGCTGGAAAAACCGCGATGACTTTGTCCTTTCCTCCAAGGTCGGGCGCATTCTGAAACCTGCGCGGAAAGAAGACATTGAATATGCACCGTGGACAAATGCCGGTCGCTTCACCATGCATTTCGACTATTCCTATGACGGCACGATGCGTTCGTTCGAGGACAGTCTGCAGCGTCTGAATCTGGAACGCATCGACATCTGCTTCATTCACGACATCGACGTTTTCACGCGCGGAGACGAGCAGCCCGAAGTTTTTGAGCAGGCGATGGACGGCGCCTGGAAGGCACTTTCCAAGCTGAAGGAAGAAGGTCTCGTCAAGGCAATCGGCGTCGGCGTTAATGAATGGGAGGTCTGCCACGCGGCCCTGGAGCGGCGCGACTTCGACTGCTTCCTGCTCGCCGGCCGGTACACGCTCCTGGAGCAGGACGCCCTGAACAAATTCCTGCCGCTGTGCGAAGAACGCGGCGCGGCGGTCGTGGTCGGCGGCGGCTTCAACTCCGGCATCCTGGCAACCGGGGCCAAAGAGGGAGCGAAGTACAATTACGCCCCTGCACCGGAAGACATCATGGACAGGGTTCGCAAGATTGAGGCAGTCTGTGCGGATTTCAATGTTCCCCTGCCCGCCGCGGCGCTTCAGTTTGTCGTAGCGCACCCGGCTGTTCCAACCTTCATGGCCGGCACACGGACAGTCGAACAACTAAAGCAGAACCTTGACTGGTTCAGCCACCCGATCCCCTCCGAGTTCTGGGGTGTGCTCAAGGAAAAGGGTTTGCTTCGCGAAGACGCACCGACCCCATGAATGAGCGCATCTACGACGCGAGGGAACTTGGCCCGGGGCATTACGCCATGGGCCAGCTCGCGCCCGGCGACCGGATCCATACCGGAACGAGGCAAATCACGGCGCAGATGATCGACGATTTCGCTGCTCTGTCAGGCGACCACTTCGAGATCCACATGGACCGGAAACGGGCGCAGGCGCACGGTTTTGAGGACCGTGTCGCGCACGGATTGCTGGTCCTGTCGGTCGTTGACGGCTTGAAGAACCAGGCCGCCGCCCAATTCAAGGCAATCGCCTCGCTGGGATGGTCGTTCCAGTTCAAGGCGCCGGTTCTTGCCGGCGACACGATCGGCGTGACGATCACAATTGAAGCGATGCGCCGGACATCGCGGCCGGAGCGCGGAATTCTCACCCTTCGTTTCGATGTTCAGAACCAGCGCGGCGAGACGGTGCAAACTGGCGAAAACCGGCTGATGGTCTACAGCTGATCTTCGAAGGTTCCTTAGCGGCCCGACAGCAATGCCGGGCCAAAGCCGCACTGTTCAGACTTCGATATCGCAGACGAACACACCGTCCGCACCACCCTCAAGCTGCTCCACGATTTCAGCACCGATGGACTGGTGGACCGGATCGTTCAGATAGGCGTCCCTGACGCCGGAATCCCTGAAATCGAACCAGAACATGTCCAGAAAGCCACGCACCAACGGGGTCTCAACAGAGACATTCGGACGATGTTGGAAGTCAGTGATGCCGTCGATATGTCCGGAAAGCCCCGACAGCTTGTCCATGAGGGTCGACTTTGTTTCGGCACTGACGTCCTGACGGAACCGGAGATGCACAAGGTGCCTGATCATTGAATTTTCCCCTTGGATTTAGTTGCGGAAATCTGGAGATCGTTTTTCCCGGAACGCCGCAACACCTTCGCGTAATTCGTCGCTGGCGGCTGCAATTCGACCGGCCAGCGAGTCCAAGACGCGCTCGCGCTCTTCTCCCTCGGCGGCGTTGATCATCATTTTGGTGAGTTCGGTCGCCAGTGGACCCCGCCCCAGGACCTTCTCCGCCAGCTCCAGAGCACAATCGAAGCCGCGGCCTTTCGCTGCAACCTGATCGACAATCCCTGCGTCGTGTGCCCGGCCAGCTGTCAGGATTTCGCCGAAGAGCGCCATTCTGCGAACCCATTGGCTGCCGAAGCGGCGAGTGGCGCGCTGGGTACCGGACCAACCTGCAATGATGCCGAGCCCGGCTTCCGGCATCCCGATTTTCACATGATCCTCGGCGATACGGTAGTCCGCACAGGCGGCCAGTTCCAAGCCACCCCCGAGCGCGTGCCCGTTAAGGACAGCAATGACCGGCTGCCTCAGACGAGCCAAGCGGTCGAAGATGTCGTGCCCGTCGCGTATCCAATGTCGGCCGAAACCGGCGGCGTCGAGCCCACTCCAGGCTTCGATGTCACCGCCTGCGCAAAAGGCCTTGTCGCGGCCCGTCAAAATGAGCACTTCCAAGTCATCGCGATGCTCGATTTCCCACAGCTTCTCGCCGAGTGCTTCCAGCATCGGCGCATCGAGAGCGTTCCGCTTCTCGGGTCGTTCCATCCTCAGGATTCCGACGCGTTTCTCGACACGAAGGGAAAAGGGAGCGGAGTTCATGAAGCCTTCGCCAGTTCTAGGTCCATCGGGCCCGGTTGAAACAGGCGCGGGTCCATCTGGCTGACATTTTCGGCAACCGATACTTCGGTGTTCACCTGGTCGAGGATATCGCGCTGGATATCGATCCCCGGGGCGACTTCCGTCAGGACCAGACCGCCATCGACAAGACGGATCACGCAGCGCTCGGTGATGTAACTGACGTCCTGGCCCTGCGCACTCGCCCTGGCTCCGGAGAACGAGACCTGATCGACCTTATCGACGAACTTGGCGATCCGGCCTTCCGTATCAATGTGCAATTGCCCGTCTTGAAGGCGCATTTTGGCGCCCGCGTTGAAGTTTCCGGAAAACACGATCTTGCGGGCCCTGGTGGTAATATCGACAAAGCCACCGGCACCGGCCGTCCGATGCGGGACCGCGGACAGCCTGGAGACATTCACCGACCCGTCTTTGCCGACTTCCAGAAACGACAAGAGCGATGCATCAAAGCCGCCCGCCTGGAAGTAACTGAACTGGTGCGGCGACGCGACAAAAGCTTCGGCATTGGCGGAACATCCGAATTTGAAATCCAGAAGAGGAATGCCGCCGACAGCCCCCTGCTCGATCATCCAGGTGACAGCGCCGTGCAGGCCTTCCTCAACCAGGATACGCGGGACATTCGCAGAAATGCCGAACCCGATATTCACGGCCCAGCCTTCTTTGAGCTCTTGCGCAACGCGCCGCGCGATCACCTTGCCGACGTTGAATTCCGCTTTGCGGAATGTGCTGAGCGGACGGATGAGTTCACCGGAAATGGCCGGGTCGTAGTCTGTGGCAGTTGTCTGCAATTGGTCCGCAGCCTGAACGACCGCGTCCACCAGTATGCCGGGAACGCGGACATCGTGCGGCCGAATGCTGCCGTTCTGCGCGATATGCTTAACCTGGGCGATGACGTAGCCGCCGTTGTTCCGCGCCGCAAGCGCCATTTCCATGGCCCCAAGATAAGCACCTTCCTGCTCGAAACTCAGGTTGCCGCGTTCATCGGCCGTCGATGCGCGGATGATCGCGACATCAGGTTTGAGCGACCTGAAGTAAAGCCAGTCCTCACCGTCGAATTCTTTCTTGGAGACGATAGGCTCTTCGCGTGCTGCGTCATTCATGGCGCAACCTTCAAGATCGGGGTCCACAAAGGTTTGCATGCCGACCTTCGTCAGGACACCGGGACGTTTTGAGGCGCCTTCGCGCAACATGTCGAAGATGACACCTGAGGGAACATTGTAGGCCTTTACCTGGTTGGCCGTGATCATCTGCCAGACAAGTGGCGGATCCGCCTTTGTCGGTCCAGATGGATAGGACCCGCCGATAATGCGGGACAAGAGACCCGGCTTTGCAATGTGGTCGACACCTTTCGTGCCGAACATGTCTCCGGCCGCAATCGGATGGATTGTCGTCAGGTTTTTCGGCGCACCTTCTGTTTCGAAACGTTGGCCCAAAGCAGCCAGCACCGCATCGGGACAGCACAGTCCGGACGAGGAATTCACTGCAACGACCGAATCGTTCCCGATCATACGAACCGCTTCCGAAGCAGACCTGACCTTTGACATGAAAATCCCCATTAGTAACTAACTAGTTATTTTATTATGACTGGATATCTTTTTTGGTCAAGTGGCCGTAGCGCACTTTTAATTAAGTAACTTTTTAGTTACATTGATGCCAATGAGGAGGTGTGAAATGAGCTACTTCAAACAAACGAACCAACGCTGCTTCGGCACTTTTCCGTTGAGTGGCAACGAGTTACGCGAAGCGATTCAACATGCGATCGACGTTGGATACAGGGCGTTCGACACGGCGCAAATGTATCAAAATGAATCTGACACCGGCGCGGCCCTAAAGGCATCTGGTGTGCCGCGAGAGGAATTGTTTCTCACAACAAAGGTCGACGTTGCAAACTTCGGAGAAGCAGAGTTTCTCCCCTCCGTAGAAGCCAGCCTGAAGGCCTTGCAGACTGACTATGTCGACGTGCTGCTGCTTCACTGGCCCGCTCCCGACGGTGATATTGCTCCCTCGCTGAAGCGGCTCGAACAAGTTCACAAACTGGGTCATGCGAGACATATCGGCCTGTCCAATTTCACCGCACAGATGATGCGTGACGCGCGCAACATCGTCGAGACACCCTTCGTCACAAACCAGGTTGAATTCCATCCGCTGCTGAACCAGGACATCTTGCTGTCCGCCGCTGCCGAGACGGACATTCCTCTTGCGTCCTATTGTTCGGTGGCACGGGGAGAAGTTTTCAAATATCCGGTCTTTGGCGAAATCGGAGAGCGGTACGAAAAGTCGGCAGCTCAGGTTGTTTTGCGCTGGATCCTGCAAAAGGGTGTCAGCATCAATACCATGTCGACGAAACGGAAGAATATTGAAGCGAATTTCGACGTGATGGACTTCACATTGTCATCCATCGACATGAACCGGATCGACGAGATGACGCAGACAGGTTTCCGGATCGTCGGCAAGGACCTCGTCCCCTACGCTCCCGACTTCGACTGACACGAAAAAGAAAAGGGCGGCAATCGGCCGCCCTCAGTTGGGGAGGTAACCGGCTTACTTGTTTCCCCGGATCATGTCCGCAGCCTTTTCTCCGATCATGATCGTCGGTGCATTTGTGTTGCTCCCGACGAGGCTCGGCATGATGGAGCTGTCGCAGATCCGCAAACCTTCGATGCCACGAACCCGCAGTTGCGGATCGACGACCGCCATTTCGTCGACACCCATCTTGCAGGTACAGGTGGGGTGATAGGACGTGCGCCCGTACTGGCGGGCATAGTCCTCGAAATCCTTTTGTGTTTTGACGTTGTCGTCCGGAAACCTGATCTTGCGGATGTACTTTTGCAGGCTCGGCTGGCTGAAGATCTCCTTGCTGATCTTGACGCCTTCAACCGATGTTTTCAGATCGTCCGGATGCCCGAGGAAATTGGGATCAACAATTGGCATTGCGGCGGGATCGGACGAGCGCAGCTTGACGGTTCCCCTCGCCTTGGGACGAAGCGTGTAGCTGTTGAGCGTGATGCCCGACGACCCTTTTGGTACGCTCGGAACACCGGCCTCTGCACCTGCCCCCGCAAGGAAATGGAATTGCAGGTCCGGAACGGCGTTTGATTTGTCCGCGTACCAGAACGCGCCGCCTTCGACCACGTTCGACGTTACGGGACCGCTCTTGAAGAGGTAGTATTGCGCTCCAGCCCACACCATCCAGTGCGGCTTGTTGTACTTGTCGAGCGAGTAATGCCCGTTGAGCTCGGCGACGATGTCGATGCCGAAATGGTCATTCAGGTTTTCGCCGACGCCCTGAAGGTCCTGCACCACGTCAATGCCGACATCCTTCAGATGTGCCGCCGGACCAATGCCGGACAACATCATCAGCTTGGGTGATCCGATTGCACCCGCTGTCAGCAGAACTTCACTTTCCGCTTGGACAGTCTGCGTTTCGCCGTTTTGGGAGAATTCCACGCCGACTGCCCTGCCCTTTTCGATCACGAGGCGATGGACGAGGCATTTCGTGAGGACCGTCAGGTTCGGCCTCTTCATCACCGGATGCAGGTATCCGACCGCAGCCGAACACCGTTTTCCGTCCCGGGTCGTGATCTGGTAGACACCGGCGCCTTCCTGCACCGGGCCATTGAAATCGTGATTATGGGGAATGCCGAATTCCTGGCAGGACTGGGCAAAGGCGCGTGTCATCGGCTGGGGACTGGGC
>Ga0207422_1001731_pt1 | contig 37696 bp, 30 predicted proteins | sample MarCyaLeptolynsp_FD_187757 | JGI IMG/M metagenome (GOLD analysis project Ga0207422, IMG submission 187757) | Marine cyanobacterial communities from Panama - species 1 Leptolyngbya sp. (SPAdes) | ecosystem: Environmental > Aquatic > Marine > Unclassified | place: Panama: Panama City | collected... | reverse complement strand
CGGCGTGGCCAGCGAATATAACTGCAACGGGTGCTTCCCGACGCTCAGTTCCTTGTCGTGAGTCGGCCCCGCGATCGGGCGATTGATATTGGCGAAGCGGCCACCGCTCTCCTTGTCCCAGGTCCAAACCTTTGGCGGGGTGTATTCTGTATCAGCCACGTGGCGCTCTCCTTTTTCGGTCTCTGCGCGAGTTGTTCGATCATTACATAGGAGCCTGCCCTCGCGAAAGCCTAGGCTCGAAATCGGAATAGGGTCTATGCGGACCTTGGGTGAGGCGTGCATGAAGAAACGCAATCAGACACTTCAGGAGGGTGAGATGGGCAGTTTGGTGACACGGCAGGACGAAGATGGATTGGCCTGGTTGACGCTCAACCGACCAGACAAGCTAAACTCGCTGACGGTCGGAATGTTCAAGGAGTTGCGGCAGCACGCCATCGATCTCAGCAAGGATGACTCCATTGGCTGCGTGATCCTGCGCGGAGCGGGGAAGTGTTTCTCCGCGGGTCATGATCTCGGCGATATTGCTGAAGGCGAGGACGTTCCCTCTCGCGGGTGGCATTCTGAAACCCTGCGCTTGCTCGAGAAACTTCCTAAGCCCGTCATCGCCGCCGTGCATGGCCATTGCTATACAGGCGCGCTCGAAGTCGCGCTCGCGGCGGATTTCATTCTCGCCGCGCAATCAGCAAAGTTCGCCGATACACATGCCAAGTGGGCGCTGACCCCAATCTGGGGCATGAGCCAGCGCCTTCCGCGACGGGTCGGCATTGCGACGGCCAAACGGCTGATGTTCACCGCAGAAACAGTCCGCGCGGATGCGGCGCTCGAAATGGGTCTGTGTGAAGCGGTGTTCGAGGATGACAAATTCGAGGACGAATTGCGCGTCTTCGCCAAACAAGTGCTTGCCAATTCAGCCTTTTCTCACGCCGCGAACAAACGCCTCCTGGAAGCAACCGATTCCGATCCGCTCGATGCCGGCTTGCAATGGGAGGTGATGGAGAATGAGGGCGTCGGGCCGGACATGCGGGAACGAATCGCGGCTTTCATGAAGAAATAGGCGCCGTGGCACATGGCTTGCTCGTTTCAGTTTCGAAACAGCCCGGAGCCGTACCGCGATGATACGTCTAGTCTCTTGCCTTATCCTGTCCGCCTTGCCGTTGAGCGCGCAAGCCAGCACTGATCTGGCGCGCCAATGGGGGCAGGAAGCAAACCGTCTGTCGATCGAGACGACAGAAATGATCTATGCGGTGGATATTGGCCAGCCCCTGGAAGTCTCTGAAACTTTCGCCCTAGATGTCTATCGCTTCGGCCGCACCTCTGCCGACCTCGCGCAGTGGGTTGATGGCGCGCGCGGGCCGCACGACCTGGCCTGCATCTTTCGCGGCATGGCGACGGAATCTGAAGACCAGTTAATCGCCCTGGAAGGCTTGGACGGCGTTCACGCGCAGAGAGAAAGCCTCAGCCGACTAGCAGCACTGTTCTCGAATGCACAGCGGGTTGCGGTTGTCGCGCAGCGTCCGACATCCACTCTGCAAGTCGCCCAACCTGCATCTCCCTGCACGCCGTAGGCCGGCCTCTCTACCAGACCATCGCATCGCGCAGTTTGGCGCGCAGCTTTGCCGGCATCTCGATCGTTCCGGATCCCTGCTTGAGGTCAGCCGGCGCATCTCCCGGTTGCAGATAGCGCCAGCCCTGGAATGCCCGCTTGGGCGTCGGCTCGACCGCGACCAGTTCCGGATCGAAGACCAGCTCGCAGGCCTTGCGGCCGCCGCGGTCGGTGATCTCGCGCACGTCCATGATCCGCTGACGCACCAGAATGATGCCTTTGGTGACCCAGTATATGGATCCCCCATCGCTCAGCTCTCCAGCCCGTTTCGGCACCATGCGCGTATGGTGATAAGGCAGCGGAGATGTTTTCATCAAACGCTGCTGCCAGCGTTCAATGTCCGCCGCATCATCCGCACCAACACAGAGTTTCACCATGTGAATCATGTGGTCAAAGGTAAACGAGGTTTAATGTCTGTGAAGGTGGAAAATTGTTCACAGGCAGCCATAACAGATGCTTGGTCGCAAAAACGGGAGAGGCTGATGATCAGAACAGCGGGACTGGCAGCATGTGTGGCAATGTTTGGCGCTGCGGCGCAGGCTGAGGACGGGCATAATGTCTACGGCACGTTCCTGACCCAGGCCAAGACCTCGACCGTGACGATCGAAGATTGCGGTGATGGCACCCCATGCGGACGCGTCTCCTGGATCGATCCCAACGCGATGGAACCGGGCCAGACCCCCGAAACCGCTGTGACAGAAGCCGGGGACCCGGTGCTCGGCCTGCTCATGCTTCAGGGCTTTGACAAGAAGCGAAAAGACTGGCGCGGCGGCACCATCTATGACCCTGAGAATGACAAGACTTATGCGTCTCGCCTGAAACGACTCACAGATGGACGCCTGCAGGTCAAAGGCTGCATTGGTCCAATCTGCCAGACCCAGGTCTGGGAAGAAGCTCCGGCGGCATTGCAAACCTCGGCAGACGCAACCAACTAGTCTCCTGTGACCGTTTGAACCAAGCACGCCCGCTTGCGCATTCGGCGCGGCGTGCTACCTCGCGGGCACGAAACGACTTCGCCTGCAAGGAGACTGCGGCATGAGCACAATTGGCGGTAAAGACGCAAAACCCCGGATTGAATCTGACACGATGGGACCAGTTGAGGTTCCGGGAGACAAATACTGGGGCGCTCAGGCCCAACGCTCGCTTGGAAATTTCAAGATTGGCTGGGAGAAGCAACCCCTGCCCATCGTCCGCGCACTCGGCGTGGTCAAACGCGCCGCCGCCGAAACCAATATGGCGCTCGGCAAGCTGGATGCGAAACTCGGCGACGCCATTGTCACGGCCGCGAACGAAGTCATCGAAGGCAAGCTGAACGAACATTTCCCGCTAGTGGTCTGGCAAACCGGGTCGGGCACGCAGTCCAACATGAATGCCAACGAAGTCATCGCCAATCGGGCGATTGAGATCCTCGGTGGTGAGGTGGGGTCGAAAAGCCCGGTCCACCCGAATGATCATTGCAATATGAGCCAGAGTTCGAACGATACGTTCCCGACCGCCATGCACATTGCCTGCGCGGAAGAGATTACGCATCGCCTGTTGCCAGCCCTGCAACAGCTGCACAACGCGCTGAACGACAAGGCCAAGGCCTGGACCGGCATCATCAAGATCGGTCGCACGCATACCCAGGACGCGACACCAGTCACGCTTGGCCAGGAATTCTCTGGCTATACCAAGATGGTTGAAATGGGCATCCAGCGCATTGAGCAGAGCCTGCCTGGCCTGCTGGAACTGGCTCAGGGCGGCACCGCGGTCGGCACCGGCCTGTCGACGCCCGTTGGATTCGCGGAAGGCGTGGCCGAGAAGATCGCACAAATCACGGGCCTGAACTTCGTCACTGCGCCAAACAAATTTGAAGCTCTTTCCGCGCACGATGCCATGGTATTTGCGCATGGCGCGATCACCACCGCGGCCATGTCTTGCTTCAAGATCGCCAATGATATTCGCTTCCTCGGATCAGGTCCGCGCTCGGGTCTTGGCGAGCTGGCATTGCCGGAAAATGAGCCCGGTTCCTCCATCATGCCCGGCAAAGTGAACCCGACCCAGTGCGAAGCCATGACCCAGGTCTGCGCCCATATTCACGGCAATAATGCCGCAATCGGGTTCGCGGGCAGCCAGGGTCATTTCGAGCTCAACGTGTTCAATCCGATGATGAGTTACAATTTGCTGCAATCCGTTCGGCTGCTCGCTGATGCGGCGGTATCTTTTACCGAAAACTGCGTCGTCGGGATCGAGCCGCGTCTGGAGAATATCCAGCAAGGCCTGGAAAACTCGCTCATGCTGGTGACCCCGCTAAAAGAGAAATACGGCTATGACCGCGCCGCCAAGATCGCCAAGACGGCGCACAAGAACGGCACCACCCTGCGCGAAGAGGCGATCAAGGATGGCATTCCGGCTGAGGACTTTGACGCGATTGTCCGGCCGGAGAAGATGATCGGGCCAAGCTAATCGCCGCACCGGGCGGCAAAAAGTTCAATACTTGCGCAAATCTCTGAAATTAATAAGGTTCTCTGTTGAGGGGGACGACGGGGATGGCAGAGATTTTCGCGATATTTGATGAAGCTCTCGCGCTGATACTGCAGGGGCCTGCCTTGCTTTACATCGGAGCCGGTCTGGTCGGCCTGCTTGCGAGTATGCGCGCCGTTGGATTTTTGCGAGGTGGCGTAAAAAGCGAACCCGAGGACCAGAAGGTAGGACGCCTGAGGAGCAAGATCTTTGAAGTCCAAGCGCTGATCGATAACCCGACTCGACACGCGACTATTGTAGATCGTCAGAACATTTTCTTTTCACTGTTCACTCTGATTTCAGGGGCAGCCTTCGTCGCGGTTGAAGCTGGAATGATTGATGGTTTCGAACCTTGGGGCGTATCAGGCAGATGGCTGGTTTTTGCACTCGCGATTACCACCTCAGTACTCGCAGCGGCGACGTTGGCCACCAAGTGGGTTTGGTCGAGCCCGTTTATGAATTTTGAAGAATGGAAGGCGAAGCAGGATCGAAAAATCGACGCCTTGATCCGCCGCGCCGCGCCCAAACGGGAAACGCTGAAAATCTCCGATGCGCAAAGGCAAGCGCTGGAGGCAGAGCTCGATCACGATGAGCTCGCGATCGAGCAAGAAGCGGAGGTGGCAGCGAGCGCCGCGGCCTCCTCGGAAGCCATAGGGATGCCCGCGCCGCGCACCGAGGTCGTCAAACCGCCGAGCGACCAGTTTGTGAATTTTCTTCACAGCCGGAAAGACGTCCGGCTCGTCTTGGCACCGAAGATTGATGATGGTCATGGCGACCGTCCTTGGCGAATCGGAACCGTCGAGCGTGTCGGCGATGCAGGATTTGGATTCCTGCGTGAACGCGTGCCATCTGCCGACGATAAAAGCGTCAGCATGGAAGGCGAAAAATTCTATTTCAGCTTCAGTAATATTTGCAATGGCGTGCAGCCCGAAGAAGGCGATGAGGTCTTCTTTATTGCGGTCGATGGTGCTCGCCTTTCAGAGTCTCATAAGCGGCCTGCATATCTCGTTTGTTTGCGGGATAAGCCTTGTCGCGCGATTGTGAGAACTGCGTTCACAAGCGGCAAGAGAGGGTTTGTTGAGATTACCGACGGCTCTGACAATTTTGCTTCCGTGCTCGCCAGTTTTGACCAAGCCATGCAAGAAAGGGACGAACCTCTGAAGGATGGAGATCTCGTCAGCGGTATTGTCAGTCATAACAATCAGGGGCTCACGATAAAACAGGCGAAGCCTGTTACCTGACGCCCACGGGCTGACGCCCGAAGAATCAAGCGTTACACTTTTCGGCGAATCACTTTGCTCGAAAGACTTGCCCATGTCCGCTGCCCCTGTCGGCTCTAAAGCCAATCCGTCCGAATTTGATGTCATGCCGCGTTTGGCCGATGACGAGCCCTATTTCGTCATTCGCGCCAATGATCCACTCTCGAGCGCCCTGGTCGAACTACACGCCTATATCGGTGCGGGTCAGGCCGGTGCCGCGCACAATATGCTGGCTGAAATCATGGCCCTGACCTCGGCCAAGGCGCCGCGCCCGGCGTCCAGCCCAAAATATCGCGAGACCTTCGCCATCTCCCTCGCCATGGAGCAATGGCGCGACGCCCATCGCGGAGATTAGGCTTGGCCGAGCCGATCAATCTCAACAAGTTTCGCAAGGCCAGGGCCCGGGCTGAAAAACAGCAACGCGCGTCCGAGAACCGGGTGAAATTTGGTCGCACCAAAGCCGAGAAAGCCCGCGACAAGTTCGAGGCGGATCGCGCCAAACGAGATCTGGATCAATCTGAGCGCGACGAATAGGCCTTGTTTGGCGTAGCTCTTGATTGCACAAGGGCTGAGACATCTGTCCAGCTCTGTTTTGGCACAGTTTCAAGAAAGGGGTCTTGAACGTGATCAAGAAAATTCTCGTCATTGGCGGCGCCGGCTATATCGGATCCAATGCCTGCAAAGCGATCAAGATGAGCGGCCGCGAGCCGGTCGTGTTCGACAATCTCTCCAGCGGCCATCGCCATGCCGTGAAATGGGGTGAGCTGATCGAGGGCGATATTCGCAACGAAGATGAGATTCGCACCGCGCTCGAACGGGTGCGACCGGACGCTGTGATGCATTTCGCCGCCAATATCGAAGTCGGCCAGGGCGAAAATGAGCCCGGCACGTTCTATGAGAACAATGTTGCGGGAACCCTGAATGTGCTGCGGGCAATGCTCGATCTCGGTTTGCAGAATTTCATCTTTTCATCGACCTGCGCCATCTATGGCGATCCGGAATCGCTGCCTTTGGTCGAGGACATGCCCAAACGACCGGTCAGCGTTTATGGCCGCTCCAAGCTCATGGTTGAGACCATCCTGGAAGATATGTCCCGCGCCGAAGGGCTGCGCTATGCAGCGCTGCGCTACTTCAACGCCGCCGGCGCGGACCTCGATGGCGAGGTTGGCGAGGAACATGACCCGGAAACACATCTCATTCCCAATGCCCTGAAAGCTGCGGCGGGAATTGGACAAGGGATGAAACTGTTCGGCGATGATTATCCAACGCCCGACGGCACCTGCATTCGCGACTATATCCACATTGCCGATCTTGTCTCCGCGCACATTCTGGCGGCAGAACATATCGACAGGACCGGGGAGAGCTTGCAACTCAATCTGGGTACCGGGAACGGCTTTACTGTGAAGCAGGTTCTGGACTCTGTGGAGCGCGCGGTGGGCAAGCCTGTGCCGGTAGAGATCAGTCCTCGCCGTCCTGGTGATGCAATCGCGCTCTATGCCGACACGTCGAAGTCAAAATCGGTTCTCGGCTGGGTACCAGAACATTCAGACATGGACACGATCGTGTCGTCTGCGTGGAATTTTCACAAAAAGGTTTGGGACCTGGGCTAAGCGTCTAAACCGCCCAGACATGCACGCCGCGCGATGACAGTCGCGCCGGATTCCAGGACATGGATTGCATCAGATTCCAGATCGTCTTGCGCGTCGGCCGGACCCGATAATCGCCTTTGCGCCGCAATGCCCATCCCTGTTTCAAGCCGTCCCACATGCCTTGGCGCATGCCTTTCACATCTGCATTGCCGAGATTGTTGAGATAATTGTACCCCATCAGCGCCAGATGCCCCGGCAAGGTTAGTAACAAGAAGGCAAGCGGCATATTCTTGATGTAGGCCCAGGTCCGATTGCGGAACCCGTGATACATGGTGAAATAGGAATACCGACCACTCGTCGCGCTGCCCTTATGATGAATGACCGCGTCGGGAAGGAACACACATTTCTCGCCGCTGAGCTGCAGCCGGATCCCGAGATCGATGTCTTCGCAATAACAGAAAAACCGCTCGTCGAAGCCGCCAATATCCAGGAACAAGGCCCGCTCATAAACCGCGCTGGCCCCGCACGGGCTAAAACAATGGCTGTCTTTGCTTGGGAGTTCTGAGATCGGATGCTCGAACCCGCCGCGCCACGGAATACCGAAAGCGAAATAGGCATCGCCGGCGCCGTCGAGGAGGCCTGGCTCGTCCATATTGATCTGGCTACACGCAAAGACCCGACAGGATTCGTGCCGCTCCGTCGCCGCGTGAATTTCTTCCAGCCAGGTCGCGTCTGCGGTTGCGTCCGGGTTGAGCAACGCCAACCATTTTCCTTGAGCGACCTTGGCCGCGAGATTATTGCCGCGGGCAAAACCGTGATTTTGTTTTTCGCGCAATACGCGAACTCCCGGCAGACCCTCTGTGTCGAGATTATCAGCCGAGTTATCGTCGCTATCATTGTCGACAATGACAACTTCGAAGTCAGTAAATGTCTGATTTTTTAGCGAATTAATCGCTGACTGAAGCAGCTCACCCGCATTGTAATTGACGATCAACACGGAGAAAAACGGTTCTACTTTACGCACGAATGACTCCCTCTCGCGAAGATCCCTCTCCAATCATTCAACTAGGGAGGTATGCACATCGCGGCCATGGCGACAACAGTAATTTTGGAGTTTCCTCATCTCAGTGAGAAGAAAATGAGAAAACTCAAACACAGTTGCCGCCTGAACAGGCAGATTCAAATATTTATTGAATCAGGGCACTCAATTCACTTGTTAGGTCCGTCCGCTCCCAACTAAAGGCACCGTCTTCACTCGGTGTGCGGCCAAAGTGTCCATAGGCGGCGGATGGTCCATAGATGGGCGCTTCCAGCTTGAGATGGTTGCGAATTCCGCGTGGAGACAGATCAACAAGCTCGCGCAGTTTCTTCGCAATCGTGTCTTCGCCGACCTCGCCGGTTCCAAATGTATCGACATAGAGCGACAGTGGCTGAGCCACGCCAATCGCATAGCTCACCTGAATGTTGCAGCGCTTGGCAAGCCCTGCAGCAACGACATTCTTGGCCAGATAGCGCGTTGCATAAGCCGCTGAACGATCCACCTTGGACGGATCTTTACCGGAGAACGCGCCGCCGCCATGCGGGGCCGCGCCGCCATAAGTGTCGACGATGATCTTGCGGCCGGTAAGGCCAGCATCGCCGTCTGGACCGCCGATCACGAACCGGCCGGTTGGATTGACGTAGAACTTGTCTTCCGCCGGAAACCATCCCTCGGGCAGGACATCCTGCAAGACCGGGCGAATGATTTCGCGCAATTGTTCCAGCGTCGCAGACTCCTTGTGCTGGTGCGAGACCACGATCGCGTTGACACCGACTGGGCGCGAGCCGTCATATTGCAGCGTCACCTGACTTTTCGCATCCGGCTCCAGCTCGGGATTCGTGCCATTGTGGCGAAGTTCGGCCAGCTTGCGCAGGATCTGGTGCGAATAGACCAAAGTCGCCGGCATCAGTTCTGGCGTCTCGTCAGTGGCATAACCGAACATGATGCCCTGGTCGCCGGCGCCTTCTTCCTGGTGCAGGCCCTGACCCGCCTCGACCCCTTGTGCAATCTCAGCCGACTGGCCGTGCACATGGTTCTCGACGGTCATGTTTTCCCAGTGAAAGCCATCCTGCTCATAACCAATCGCCTTGACCACATCGCGCGCCGCCTGGTTCATTTCGTCCTTGGTGACGACGGCACCATTATTGGTGCGAACCTCACCTGCCAGCACCACGCGATTGGTCGTGGTCAGCGTTTCCACCGCAACTTTCGCGGTCGGGTCCTTGCTCAGGAACAGATCGACAATGGCGTCGGAAATCTGATCTGAAACTTTGTCCGGGTGTCCCTCAGAAACGCTCTCGGAGGTAAATTCGTGATGCTGTAGCGGCATGGTCAGTCTCCTGGCGCGAATGATTAGTAGCGATAGTGCTCTGGCTTGAACGGACCTTCAGTGGTCACGCCGATATAGTCGGCCTGCTCGTTGGACAGAGCCGTCAGTTCAACGCCGAGCTTCTCAAGATGCAGTCGCGCGACTTTCTCGTCGAGATGCTTGGGCAATGTGTAAACCTCATTGCCGTACTCGCCTTTGTTTTCGTGCAGAGCAATCTGGGCCAGCGTCTGGTTGGTGAACGAGGCAGACATCACGAAGCTTGGGTGGCCGGTCGCATTGCCGAGATTCACGAGGCGCCCTTCAGACAAGAGGATGATCCGCTTACCATCCGGGAACGTGATCATGTCGACTTGCGGTTTGATGTTCGTCCACTTGAAATTGCGCAGGCCTTCGACCTGAATTTCATTGTCGAAGTGGCCAATATTACACACGATCGCCATGTCTTTCATGGCCCGCATATGATCGACGGTGAGGATGTCCTTATTGCCGGTTGCGGTGACGAAGATGTCGGCCTTCGGGGCCATCGTATCAATGGTCTGGACGTCATAGCCATCCATGGCCGCTTGCAGGGCGCAGATCGGGTCAACTTCAGATACTGTGACGCGGGCACCTGAACCTGAGAGAGATGCGGCAGAGCCTTTACCCACATCACCATAGCCTGCGACGAAAGCTGTCTTACCCGCCATCATCACATCGGTGCCGCGACGGATCGCGTCGACCAGGGATTCCTTACAGCCATACTTATTGTCGAATTTTGACTTGGTGACCGAGTCGTTCACATTGATGGCCGGGAAAGGCAGTTCATTCTTGCTGGCAAGTTGGTACAGGCGGTTCACACCGGTCGTGGTTTCCTCAGACACACCGCGAATACCGGCCTTAATGCGCGCGAACCAGCCCGGGGTCTCGCTCATACGTTTACGGATCTGGCGGAACAGCGCCTCTTCTTCTTCCGAGCCCGGATTGTCGAGAATGGACGGATCAGCTTCGGCTTTCTCGCCGAGGATCAGGTACATGGTCGCATCGCCGCCATCATCGAGGATGAGGTTTACGGTCTCACCATTCGGCCATTCAAAGATCCGATCGGCGAACTGCCAGTACTCGTCCAGTGTTTCGCCTTTGTGGGCGAAGACTGGCGTGCCGGCATCCGCAATCGCGGCGGCGGCATGATCTTGCGTCGAATAGATATTGCAGCTCGCCCAGCGTACTTCCGCGCCCAGGGCTTCCAGCGTTTGGATGAGGACGGCGGTCTGGATCGTCATATGCAGCGATCCGGCAATGCGTGCACCTTTCAGGGGCTGGCTGGCACCATATTCGGCCCGGGCCGCCATCAGGCCCGGCATTTCGGTTTCAGCAATCTCGATTTCCATGCGGCCAAAGTCCGCTTGGCTGATATCAGCGACAGCAAAGTCCTGAGACATATCAACAATCCTTTATATGATTTTCCCGGCCTATAACACGCAGGACTGATTTGTACAGCCAGCTTTTGCAATCTGTACGTTCAAGGATCGTGCCGAACCTGCGGGCGCTGGCTGGTCAAAGAGCGACCGAGTCTCTAAGAGCGGCGCAGATGCCCATCCAACAGAGGTTCGACATGAGTGTAGTTGCAATTGAATCCCGCGACTGGAAGATTGGCACGGGCCAGCCGCTCTGCGTGATTGCCGGTCTGAATGTGCTTGAGGATGTGGCGCTTGCGGTTACCGTCGGGCGGGAGCTGAAGGCGATCTGCAACGAGCTCGGCCTGCCTTACATTTTCAAGGCGAGCTTCGACAAAGCCAACCGCTCTTCCATCACATCCTATCGCGGTCCGGGCTTTAATCAGGGCTTGCCGATGCTTGCCGAAATCAAGCAGGAACTTGATGTAGGCGTGTGTACAGACCTGCACGAGCCTTATCAGGCGGAAGCCGTCGCCAAGGTCGCCGATATCGTCCAGATTCCAGCCTTCCTTTGTCGCCAGACAGATCTCGTCGTTGCCACCGCCAAGGCGGCTGGCGAAACCGGCAGCGCCATCCAGGTTAAGAAGGCCCAGTTCCTGGCGCCCTGGGACACCAAGAATATCGTCTCCAAGATTGGCGAAGTGCTGCCAGGCGACCGCGTCATCCTGTGTGAGCGCGGCTCCAGCTTTGGGTACAACAATCTCGTCGTCGACATGCTGGGAATTCAGCAGATGCAGGCGCTGGGCTGCCCCGTGACGATCGACGCGACGCATGCTGTTCAGCTGCCCGGCGCCGATCCGCGCACCGCCGGCGCTTCGACTGGTGGACGGCGCGAAGGCGTCAGCACGATCGCAAAGTCAGCCATCGCGGCCGGCGCTGATGGCGTGTTCCTGGAGTTTCATACCGATCCAGACAAGGCTCTGTGCGACGGTCCGAGCTGCCTGCCTCTGGACGCCGCGCGGCCGCTGCTGACGGAGCTCAAGGCGATTCATCAGATCGTGAACTAGGGCCGAACGTTCCACGCGTTCAGGGTCACATCGCCGCCAGCGAGGCTCAATCTGCCATAGGCGCCAGTTTTCAGCTTGATGGAGTCGGGCTGAACCTTGAAGTCCGTCACGGCGTCCAGGGCGAAACGCGCGATGCCATTTGACGTCACGATCAGAACCGGCTGCGCGATATCTGCGGCCGCGAGCTCCTCAAATAAGTCGCGCCACGCTGCTCGGATCTTGTCCGGCTTAAGGGTCCAGCCCGGCGGTGGGATGGCCGCCTCATCCCAGTCTTGCAGCGCATCAGCGCCGATACGCGCGATGACTTTGTCTTCAGGTTGATTCTCATCCGGGCCGTAATCGATCTCGCGCAGGAATTCGAGGGTCTCCGCGACAGGTGTTCCCGACCAAGCGGCCAGGATGGCTTCCGCCGTCTGCCGGGTTCTGACCAGCGGGCTGCAATAGGCGCGGGAAAATCCGTCAGCCAGGATACCCGCAAAGTGACCAGCCAACTTTTGCGCCTGGAGCTGGCCGGACGAAGACAGCGAGAGGTCCGTGCGGGCACCGACGCGGGTGACGACATCACCTTTGTCAAATGTGTTGCCATGGCGAACGATATAGACGTCCGTCATGCGCCAAACTCCGCCAGGGGTTCGCCATGTTCCGCGATCAGTTTCTCAGCGTGGGCGGCGTCTTCCGGAGTATCAATTCCCCACATGGCACTCGGCGCCGCGGCGACTTTTACGGCCTGGATGCGCATGCCGTTTTCGAGGAATCTCAGCTGCTCGAGCCCTTCGAGGCGCTCATAATGGCCTTCTGGCAAGCTCACGAACCGCTCCAGGGCGTCGCGTTTGTAGCCATAGAGGCCAATATGGCGCCAGACTGGCGACAGGGGACCGGACTCGCGGAGCTTCGCTTCCTTGCGAATGGCTGGAAGAATGTTCTTCGAAAACCACAGCGCCTCATCATCTGCATTGACGATGCAAGATGTGCCCGAGAATGGGGTCACCTTCTTGCGCTCGCGCACCTCGTCCAGATCCTGCCAGGACATCTGGACGATCGGGGTCACGGCGTCGAGTGCGGTTGCCGCGCCAGCCGAGATGATCGCGGTCACATAATCCGGCGGCGTGAATGGCGCGTCGCCCTGGAGGTTTACGATGAACTCTGCTTCTGGCGCCACGGCATTGGCCGCAGCCAGGGCGCGGTCTGTTCCGGATGGCAAATCCGGGTCGGTCATAATGACCGGCGCTCCGATGTCGCGAGCATGCGATTCAATCGTCTCATGATCCGTCGCGACAACATAGGAAACCTTCTCATCACGCTCCGCGCAAAGCCGGGCAATGTCGGCAACCCGGTGCAAAAGCGACCGGCCGGAGATCAGGTGCAATGGCTTTTGCGGAAAGCGCGTCGAGGCATATCGCGATGGGATAACGATAAGGGTCTTCAAGGGCGATCTCCTCGATCATCGCGTTCGGGCATGTCCCTGCTCCTAGTGAAAAGCCGCCAAAATTCCAAGAGCGCGGGACAGAGCGGAGACGCGTCTCTGTAATTGTGGCCGCGAATTTGCTTGACCCCGTAGCGGTTGTCACCAAGTAGGTCCGACCATTCACCAATTCTCAGGCACCCCGTGCCTATGAGAGCGGAACAACAGATCAACGTGAAGGCGGTTCGGCGTTTTCACACCGAGGTAATCGATGACCATCCTCTTGACCGGCGTTGCAGGCTTTATCGGCGCTCATGTCGCTGAAGCTCTTCTCGCGCGCGGCGAGGATGTCATCGGATTCGACAATTTGAACGCTTATTACACGCCAAAGCTGAAGCGTGATCGCCTGGATCGCCTGAGCGGTCATAAGCGTTTCGAGTTTCACGAAGTCGACGTCTCATCGCTGGAGACGATGCGGGCGGCGCTCGGCGATCGCAGGCCGAACCGGATCGTGCATCTCGCGGCGCAGGCGGGCGTGCGCTACTCGATCGAGAATCCATCGGCGTACGTAGAAGCCAATCTGCACGGGCATTTCGCCATGCTTGAGCTGGCGCGCCAGCTTGAGGTTGAAAACACGGTCTATGCCTCGTCATCGTCGATCTATGGCGGCAATACCAAGATCCCGTTTTCGGAAACCGATCAGACCGACGATCCCGTTTCCTTCTATGGTGCGACCAAGAAAGCAGATGAGTTGATGGCGCAGTCCTATGCGAGACTGCATGGTCTTTCGCTGACAGGTCTGCGCTTTTTCACGGTCTATGGTCCCTGGGGCCGTCCTGACATGGCCTATTGGATCTTTGCCGAGAAGATCCTCAAAGGCGAGCCGATTCAGGTCTTCAATCACGGCAAGATGAGCCGGGACTTCACCTATATTGACGATATCGTCGCGGGCACCGTGGCCGCTCTCGACCGCCCAGCCAGTGGCATGGGGCTCGCCGTCCCGCATCGCATCTACAATCTCGGCAATGACCGGCCCGAACAACTCATGGACCTCATCCGCTATACGGAACAGGGAATCGGGCGCGAAGCTGAGAAGATTTACAAGCCGATGCAGCCTGGCGATCTGGAGAAGACCTGGGCCGACATAGATCGTGCACGTGCAGAGCTGGATTTTGCCCCCAAGATCGGATTAAAGGAGGGCCTTGAACAGTTCGCGGACTGGTTCCGGCCCCGTTGGGAGCAATATTGCTGAAGCGGGACGCGGTCTGCACCTAAACCAGGGATGCATGACATGTCCGATGCCAGACTGATTTCGGTCGAAGTTCTGGAAACCGAAAAGGCCGGGCTCGATGCGCTGATCAGTGCCCTCGCAACCGATGATGCGCCCCTGGCTGTCGCCGTCACCGATGCCGTTCAGACCATATTTGAAGCAAAAGGCCGCACCATCGTCACCGGCATGGGAAAGTCAGGCCATATTGCCCGAAAGATCGCCGCGACGCTGGCCTCTACCGGCACGTCTGCCCTGTATGTCCATCCCGGCGAAGCCAGCCATGGCGATCTCGGCATGATCGAGGATGAAGACGTTGTCATCGCGCTCTCAAACTCCGGTGAAACCCCGGAACTTGGCGATATTATCGGCTATTGCGGACGGTTCGACATTCCGCTCATCGGAATGACGTCGGGCGCCGGATCGACCCTTGCAGAAGCATCGACGATCCGCCTGATCGTTCCAAAGTCCCGGGAAGCCTGCGGAATCACCAAGGCCCCCACCACCTCGACAACGCAAATGCTCGCGCTGGGCGATGCACTCTCCGTCGCGCTGCTGCGCAAGAAAGGGTTCAGCGAGCGCGATTTCCACACCTTCCATCCGGGCGGCAAGCTGGGCGCCGGACTGAAACGCGTCACCGATCTGATGCATCACAAGAAAATGCCGCTTTGTTCGCCTGACACTCCATTCGCGACGGTCGTAACCACGATCACCAATGGCGGCTTTGGCTGCTGCGGTGTGCTTGAGGGGGAGCGCCTGGTCGGCATCATCACAGATGGTGATATCCGCCGCGCGCTCACCGGCGATGCGGCCACCCAAACGGCCGAGACGCTGATGACACGAAACCCGCGAACCATCCAAGAAGACGGCCTCGCTGCGGAAGCCTTATCGATGCTCAGCGAGCACAAGATCACGGCCCTGTTCATCGTCAATGCAGAGCAAATCCCGGTCGGGCTTTTACATGTACATGACTGTCTTGCGATCGGCGTCGTTTAGTATAGGGATTCGTCTCACACAGCACACGATTGTCCACCCCGGACGGCGCGTCTCTGGCATCTTTGAGTAGGGTTTGGCATGAGCCACATTGTTCATCCGGTGATCTTATGCGGCGGCTCCGGAACTCGGCTCTGGCCGCTTTCCACGCCCGAAGTGCCGAAACAGTTCAAGGCGCTGACCTCTGACAAGAGCATGATCAAGGAGACCGCTGATCGGTTTTCAACCAGCGCTGATCCATCCCTGTCATTCACGACGCCCCTGGTCGTCGGGTCGGTCAAGCACAAGCATTTGCTGGATCAGGCCTTACCGGAGTCGCGGAAGATTTTAGAGCCGTTTGGGCGAAACTCTGCACCGGCAGTCGCCGCCGCATGTCTCGCCTATGATGCCAAGGATTTGATCCTGATCCTGCCTGCTGACCATTCCATCCAGGACGTCCCGGCTTTCCACCTGGCAATCGCGGCAGCGGCCAAAGCTGCCGAGGACGGCGCCATTGTCACGTTCGGCATCGAACCGACACACCCGGCCACGGGCTACGGTTATATCAAAGCCGCACGCGCAGACGGTTTGCACATGCCGGTTCCTGTTGAGGAATTCGTTGAGAAGCCGGACGCAGTCACGGCGCAGTCTTACCTCGATAATGGCGCCTATTTCTGGAATGCAGGGATCTTTCTGTTTCGCGCGGATACCATGCTGAACGCGCTTCAAACGCATGCGCCGGAAGTGCTTTCAGGAACCCGCGCAGCGATGCCGGACAGCGATGACAAGATCCGGTCACTGGACCCTCACATGTTCGCAGGCACGCCGAGTATTTCAATCGATTATGCGGTCATGGAAAAAGCCGATCATGTTCAGACCGTGCCCGTGAACATGGCGTGGAGCGATGTCGGTGGATACCCGGCCCTGCATGGCCTGCTGACCGAGTCCGACACCGACAATCACACGCATGGTCCCGTTTTGTTGCAAAACGCTCACGGCATGTATGTCCGATCCGAGGGACCGACCGTGGCCATCAACGGGGTCTCCAATCTCGTGGTTGTCGCCACCAAAGACGAAGTCGTCATCACGCCTATGGAAGACGCTCAGGCGGTGAAGTCGTTGGGGGCCGACGTACAAAGCCGCCGCCACGCCCTCGGTTTGCCCCAGAACCTGGTCGACGACATTCGCGACTGGCTCTGGACGGCGTTTGAGGTTTGGTCGGCGAAAGCCTGGGACGCTGAGCAAGGCGGATTCGTGGAGCAACTCAGCCTGGAAGGCGTCCCGGATCTCGAAGCCACGCGCCGCGTCCGGGTTCAGGCGCGACAGGTATTCAGCTTCGCCAAGGCCATCGAGATGGGCTGGCCCGGCGCCGACAAGGCGAAGGAACTGGTTGATCAGGGCGTAGATTATCTGAATACCAAGCTGCGCCACCCGGACGGCGGGTGGGTTCATACGGTGGCCAGAGACGGTACGCCCGTGGATGATCGCCGCGACTTATACGATCACGCCTTCATTATTCTAGCCGGGGCGACGGCGTATCGAATTACAGGCAGCGACATGGCGCTGCAAATGGCGGATGATGCGATTGCTTTCATCGATACTGAACTGAAGGATCACAAACATGGCGGCTGGTTCGAGGGCTTGCCGGCGACTCTGCCGCGCCGCGCCAACCCGCACATGCATCTGCTGGAGGCGATGCTCGCCTATCATGAGGCGACGGGATGTGAGCTGGCACTTGGCCGAGCTGCGGAGTGTGTTCGTCTGTTCGAAACGCGGTTTTTCAACCCCGCCACCGATGTGATGGCGGAGTATTTCACGCAGGATTGGCGGGTCGAAACCCCAGAATCTGAAACCATATTCGAGCCTGGGCACCATTATGAGTGGGCGACTCTGTTGCTGGAATTCGAGCAGCACACCGTTCACGATACCACGAGTTGGCGACGTCGACTCATCAAAGGTGCAGATGCCCGGAGCACCAATCCTAGAACGCAACTTGCAGTAAACGCGCTGCTGGCAAATGGCGTGCTCAAAAATGACAACAGCCGTCTTTGGCACCAATTGGAAAAACTGCGCGCGCATTTGTTCCATATCGATCCAGCCAGCAATTCCGGCCCAAGCGTCCTGGTAAAAGACATTTTTTCACGATACTTGAATGGCGGCTCCGAAGGAGGCTGGATCGATGAACTGGACGCTTCGGGGCGCCCCGTCTCGCGCTGTGTTCCAGCGAGCATGCTTTATCATTTGGCGGGAGTGTTGGGTATGATACTCACTTCAAAGCGTGTTTGACCATTTTTCAATGTCGAAAACCGAACACAATCCACAACCCGAAAGTCCAAAATAACGAGATGAAATTCGCGATCAGTATCCCTATCGGGTCATGGAATGAGTTCCTCCCCTTCACACTCGAAAGCCTCAAAGTTCAAAATGCGGATATGTCAATCGCATTGCTGGACGCTTCTGGGGATCCGCGCGTTTCCACACTGGCGGACGAGTACGACGATATGTTGTCTTATCGACGGCATGGTCCAGATGCGGGACAGTCGGATGCAATCATCGAAGGCTGGGAGAATATCGACGGTAACTACTTGGGATGGCTCAATGCAGATGATTCTCTATTCCCATCAACATTGGAAACCGTCACCCGGCATCTGACAGATCACCCACATCTTGATCTTGTGTATGGCCACAGCTCGATCGTCGACGAACAGGATCGGATGACCGGGTATCACTTTAATATCGAACCCCCGGGAGATCGCCTCTATGAGGGTTGCATCATCTCGCAACCGTCCTGTTTTTTCCGCCGCTCAACTTATGAACGAATAGGAGGCCTCAAACGCGAATTGCACTATACGATGGACTGGGACCTCTGGCTGCGCCTTTATACGAGCGGGGCAAAATTTGGCTTTATCGAGAAACCAATGTCACGCGTGCTTTGGGCCAGCGACACGAAATCCGCTTCTTTCAACAAACGCCGCCGACAGGAACTCAAGGCCTTGATTGATAAATACACTCCGGACGACCTAAAGCGACAAATATTCAAGGCATTCGCCATCCACGCTGGCGCAGATATGATTTGGCCGCCCGTGCTGCGCGAGAAGACGACGCGCTGGCTAAGGCGCAGCGGCCAACGCATGTACGGGGTTCGTGCAGATGGTGAAGTTTCAAAAGCTGCCGCACTCAATCTGGTACACTACCAGTCAACACCTGCGTGTGGATTGGTTCTAAGTACGAAAGGTGCAGTCAATCGGCTGAATACCGGTACAGACTCGTTGATTCACGCAAGCTCCACCCGCGGCAATCAAATCCATTTGGATTTCTCTGCGCCGGTGGTCTCCGGCCAGGAGATAAGCGTGGACATATGGGTCGATGACACCATCGATTCAGATCCGGTTTTCTTCAGTAACGCGGCTTGGCAGTTTTGATTTTATGAGTCGATCTTCAACTCGCAGACCTCAACAAGCGGGCCATCTTCTCGATCGCCAAACGACTGACTCGACGCACAGCGTCTTTTGAATTGGAGCTATTGTGCGTTCCGAAAATACACTTTTCAAATCTGCGTAGAGGCGATTCTTCTGGAAGGGGCTCGACTTCGAAAACATCAAGTGCAGCCGAGTGTACAAGCCCTGAATCAAGCGCATCAATGAGCGCATTTTCAATGATCACTGGGCCACGTGCCACGTTTACTACGCGCACTCCTGGCTTCAAACGATTCAACAAATCGAAATCGAACATACCGACAGTATTATCCGTCAGCGGACACGCGAATATCAGGAAGTCAGCATCGTCCAAACGTTCGGGCCAAGTCGCCGGCTCAACCTCAAGCTTGAGCGGATTGTTAAAGTAGGGATCATACACCACCACCCTACTGCCACAGGCGATTACTCGTTTTGCAATCTGCTGCCCGATATCACCGAAGCCTACCAACGCTACGGTTCGTCCAGCCATCGATATGCCTGATGGCTTCGGCCATGTATGTTCCAGCCGCACCTGACGATCGATCCAATAAGTTTCGCGTGCCAGCCCCAAAGTGTAAGTGAGCGCGACGTCGGCAACTTCATTCCCAAACACCCCGGGCGTATTTTCCACGGGCACATCAAATGCCTCGAAAGCCGGGAAATCGACATTATCGGTGCCTACCCCCCATTTTACGGCGGCGCGTAGTTTGCCCGCTCGCGCCGCTTTTACCACTCGAGATGAGGCTGGGTCGTCTCCGATTATCCATCCGTCAAAATCGGGCAGAATCGCGATAAGTTGATCCTCTGACAAGATTTGCGTGGTCTCAGCTGCGACGCCCGCTAAGCCTGCCGCCGAAAAGTCATCCTCGAATTCATCAAATAGACCGAGCATAGGCGGACACGTCACGAGAATGCGGGGCTGAGACATAATTTAACTCTCTGGAAGAGCTTCGCCTTTGGCGACGCGTTGCAACAAGGATTCAGCAATGAACCAATCGGATGGCTCGTCAATGTCCACCGATTCCAGAAACGGTGTCTCAAACAAGATTGGCGCTTTACCGATTCGCGCCGCGGTGGCAGCGAAACTATCGCGCGAGAACAAGTAACCAACGGAATTTTCTTCCATATACGGATCGAGATCCTGAGTGCGAATCAGCTTGTTTGGGTCGTGATTTATCGGTTTGCCGTCAGGCGTATAAAAGCGCGTCTGCAATCGGTTAACTGTGAACAGAGAATCTGCGGTGCCCGCGGTCAGATTGTCGATATAGAGCTCAATCATTTTGTTGATCGTCGTCGGCGTTAACAGCGGATTGGTCGTATGGGTCATGAAATAGTGATCCGATGGAACATTCTGAATATCGTCGTTCAGAACCAAATTCATGGAGACGAGATCGCCGCAAATCTCCGGCTTCCGATCACGAATTAGAACGCGGCCACCAGCGTCGCGGTCATTCAGCCCATTCTCAGTGAGTATTTCGCGCGCATCTGTGTTGATCACGACCGTGTCGATGGCCTCCACTGCTAAGAGTGAATCCAAAATCCATCTGAACAACGGTTTACCCGCGATGGAGCGAAAGTTCTTTGACGTTACTCGAGCGCTATGCGCCTTCATCGGAAGTAACGCTGTGATGCGGCTTTTTTGAATCATGTCGGGGCTATTGGGCTGGTTAAGCGAAGGCGTCAACGCTAAGAATCTGCTTTTGCTGGCGTTTTTGCGAGATCATCAGTAGCAGAGGCTCTCATCTTCTCATGTCGCCGCTTTCGGACCTTCGGATAATAGTAGGACTGCTTTTGCGCACGCGATAATTGGCGGTGCTCGTTGTGACCTCGATAAGTCCCCCAATACTGCATAAAACGATACGCCAAAATCCCACCAGCCTCTTTGAAAAAGGTCTTTGCCCGGGCGGCTTCTACGAGGTCGTGTGTGATGCCAAAAACTAGGCATCGCGAGAAATCAAAGAAGTTGAAATGTACCTCGGGCATGATTTCCCGCATGGTCAGCGCTTCACGATAATAGCGGCGGTTGGTTTGTTCGAGGCTCTCTTCATGAATATGGGTCACCGCGGCGTCGGCCACATACCCGATTTGTCCTCCGTCTGACACGATCGCTTTGGCGAGCACCATGTCTTCTAAGCCTGTCACAGACTCGTCAAACCTGTGCTTAGACCAGTTCTCTCTCGTCGTCGCGGCATTGGCATTGTTGCAGAAGAATCCGTCTTGCTGCAGGTTGTTCTCAGGCTTGTAATAGTGAGAGAATACTTGGCTCTCCGAGAATCTGGTCACCCCAGTAAGACCAACCTGGCAGCCGTAAGAATAGTCGCATTCTCCAGATAGCAAGGGATCGATGAGCGATTGCAACCACGTCTCGCCGACGGGAATGCAATGCGCGGAGATGAACACCAGTATTTCACCCTTCGCGCCCTCACATCCAATATTCAGCGACCTGCCAAATGTGAATTCCGCCTTACTGATATGAAAAACTTGGCACCCGTGTTCACGCGCGATTTTAATCGTGTCGTCCGTCGAACCAGAATCGACCAAGACCAATTCGACCTCGACATTCTCATTCAACTTTTGATCGTGGCACGCCTCCAAAGCCTGCCCGAACCACTTGGCTTCATTTAAAGCTCTGAAAACTATACTAACTTTAGTCATAGCGATGAACTCAATTGGATTCTCTTGCACCCACCTCAGCAAAGATACGCCCAAAAACCAGTCTTTTGCTTGTTTGACAAGCCTGTTAGGACGTTCCGCGATTTCGCTCGAAAAGCTACGATCTCGCTCGTTGGTGCGCGAGCAAAATACGCTTGAATTCTACTTGAATAGCATTGGCAACATTGAGCGCAGCGACAATCTGCGTTTTGGTGGTTCCCGGGACTCCGCTGCATCGTTCTCCGAAGACAAGGGACTTGAACGGAGCAGGTGCGCGAGCGATCTCGAATCTGATGAATTTCGAAACGAAGATAGCCGACTGGAAACTCCAGGCACCCGCACAAACACGCTGAGTGGAGCATCGACTCGCCGTTCAACCAATTCGGAGAACGCGTTAGAAGACATCTCGAGCTCTATTACGGGGTCGTCCCGCCCCTGCCAAAGGGTTGCACGACTGAGCCAATCACAACTCAAGGGAATAGTGTCGGCGTCAATAGCAATTCTAGCGCCATATTCAGGCAAACGAGCACCTAGACTCGATTCCGTGGCGCCACCGATAGTTCGAACTTTAACATCCCGAAAGCAAGCTCGCAGCATTGGATTCTGGTTCAAAAATCTTGTCGTTGCCCGCTCTAACGAGCGCGTTCTAGCGGTGGCGACCTCTATCACAAGATCCGTCACGGCGTTTTGTCGACTAAGCACAGGAAAAAAATCGGGGGTACTCCACAGCCAAAGCACAGACTCGACTAATCTCGGGCTCGCGTCTTTTATCTTCAACACCAATTGCTTCGATAACGGTGAATCCTCTGGTTGTTGTCCTGGCGGCGCATACGGCAACACGCTGTGAGTAAATAGCTTTGACTGGAGGCTTGTGTTCTCGAGCGACACATTCACACCCTCGCGCAGAAAGTCATCGCGCAACGCGATGAACGAATGCAAGTGAAGCTCTCGTCCATGTTCGCTTGGATTGGCGACGTTGAATTGGTCACCCGCTAGCTGATAATCACGAAAAAAATAGTTGGGGTTATCGTCTGGCGAAGAGTTCATTTCGAGCCGCGTGCCACCCAGCTCGCGGGCCTCCGCTACAGGATGATACGTGAGATCCACACCTGAAAGTCGGATCGATTGATACCCAAGATACGCTGCGAACCGGACTGAATAAGCGCCCGTCGTCAACATATCGGGTGCGTTCGTCTTGAAAGCCGGATGGGTCGTGAATTTCAAGCCAAGGCCGCATCCGCGAACTCGGTGCCAATGTTCCACGAACTCATCCATGTAACGGATTCTGGGGTGGTTTGAGAGCCACGGGAAGTGCTCGAGCAAGCGGGCGGTCAAGAAGAACTTTTCAATCCGATCCTCTTCGATCAGCTCTACGATGGCGCTTTTGTGCGTATCGATTAACGCGTCGTCCAGACAGCAATAGTAAGTTGGTCTCCACCCTATGCGCCGCCAATAACGATAAGCGGCGTTCATTCCCAAAGTCGGTGATTTTGCGAAGTTCGAAAAATCAAAGTCGCGTAGACTCGGTCCATTTCCGAGAACCCACAATTCACCTTTGTCTTGACTCACGGCGTGCCTCCATTTCGGCTCTGACAATCCCAACCGAACGCGACCCCATAACGCTATGAACGGTCGTCTAACACTCTCGACGATGAGAGGTCCAAGAGGAATGCCACAACACTGGTTGCCCTCTATCTACGAGCCATTTATTACCCTGTTCGAATGCCTACCTCAATTGAGATTCTACCGTATAAAGTCGATACACAAAGAGAGTCGGGGATTGGCGATACATGGTGTTCGAACCGATTGATTAGAGTGAAATGCCGATGAACAAACCAATCCGCATCGGAGTCGTCGGACTCGGAAAAATAGCGCGTGACCAGCACCTGCCAACGATAATTGAGAATCCGAATTTCGAATTGGCGTTCGTCGCTGATAGAGCGGTCAAGTTGGACATTGATGTTCCGTATTACGCGTCATTGACCGAGGCGTTGAACGCAGGTTTCGAGTTCGAAGCCGTCTCGATCTGTACGTCACCACAAGTCCGTTACGAATTATGTGATCAACTCCTCGGGCTTGGCTGCGCCATCTTGTTGGAAAAACCAGCGGCAGCAAGTTATGCGCTAGCGCGTGGTATATGCGAACGTGCGGAAACATCGCATCAATGCTGCTTTGCCGCATGGCACTCACGTTTCGCCAACCATATCCCAGCTGCGAGAGATTGGGTGACGACGCACACCATAGCAGGGGGGGCAATAGAATGGCGAGAGAACGCTTCAAAGTGGCATCCTGGGCAAGATTGGATATGGCGAAGCGGTGGGTTCGGCGTGTTCGATCCCGGCGTGAATGCACTCTCAATTTTGACGACAATCGCTCCCGTAGAATGGAGGGTGACTTCAGCGCATTTAGGTATCCCAACGAATGTCGAAACACCGCAGTATGCGGAATTCTGTTTAAGACACGAGTTGGCAGAGGTTCAATCTACCTTCGAGTTTCATGAACACGATGTCGACACGTGGACGATCACGCTGCACGGGTCCGACGGCAGCGTAATGGAGCTGAGTGATGGGGGAGCAAGTTTGGCGATCGACGGTGTCCAGGTGACCTCCGGTGATGGTCGTGGGGAGTATGAAAATATCTATGATCATTTTCACAAGCTGATCTCGACCAATACGACCGATTGCGACCTCACCCCGTTAAAATTGGTCGACGAGATATTTGAAGTCGCCAGTGTGGGAGCGCTTTGCGAAATCAAAGTATGAAACCGGAGTCCAAGCCTGCGAAGACAAAGCGCCTTGCGCAGGCGTTAGCATTGCATTCAGAGATCGCGACTAAGCACGCGAGACTTCGCGCCCGCGGTCGGAAGCCGAGAAGTCGGGACGGATTCCCTCTCATTGTTGACACTTATGCGTACCTCAGGCAGGCAAAAAAACCCGTCGATAGCCCGATAAGTACTAGGTCTTTCCATGCGAGATGATGTTCCACCTAGCGAACGGCCAGAGCCTCCTATCAAGACGGTATACTTGCCAGATAGCCGATACGCGGTTGGCCCGTTCGCGGCAATGAGCGCGATTTTTCGAGAGATTTTTCAGTTTCGATCGCATGCGCTTACGCTGTTTTCGAATGACTTTAAGGCATCGTACCGCGGTACAACGTTTGGAATTTTGTGGAATTTCATTCTGCCACTCGTGCCGATTTCCGTGTACTTGTTGCTGGTGAATATTCGCGTATTTCCTGCCTATGATGGAATGGAACCGGCACTGTTTCTCGCGTTCAATGTCATGTTTTGGTACTTCATTACCGGATTGGTGCTGCGCCCGATCGACGTGGTGAAATCTAAGGCAGCGTCATCCATGAAGACCTCGCTGCCTTTGTCTGTGGCCATATCTTCTTCATTCGCGCAGCTTGTCTTCGATGGATTGGTGCGGCTCGGCTTGGTCGTCGTGTTAGTGTTCGTATTTCGTGACTGGCCTAGTCCGAACGTTCTAGGCTTGATCATTACTCTCCTAGCTTCACTAGCCTTTTGCCTGTCCGCAGGTCTTATTCTGTCAATCTTCAATATGGCCTATTCGGACACGCAAAGATTGGTCGGTATTTTTTTGCAGTACGGACTGTTTTTAAGTGGCGTTATTTTCCCAATGTCTTCTATGGGCCGCCTATCCGTTCTTGAAGTCTGGAATCCATTCGCAGTGTTTGTCGGTGCAGCTCGAGACTACATATTCATAGGTTCCTACGCGCATCCCGAGGCAATTGGAATTTGGAGCTTCATCAGTTTGATGATGCTGGTCATTGGATTTCGGTTTTTCTATACTATGGAACAACGTGTTCGAGGCCTCACATGAGTGCAGATTCTACGACAGACGATATTATCCTGTCGGTCCAAAAAATTGGAAAGCTGTATTCAAGGCGCCCGAGTGACGTTCGTCGACGGCTGAGTACAGCGGCTTGGCGGGCGATGCTCAATATGAAAGCACCTGCAATCAACAAAAAGCGTGATCGGGAGTTCTGGGCCGTTTCGGACGTGTCGTTCGAACTCAGGCGCGGCGAAGCAATCGGCATTATTGGCTTGAATGGATCCGGCAAAACAACAACGTTGCGCATGTTAGCTGGCCAAGTTCTTCCGGATGCTGGAAGAATCGAGTTAACCGGCAAATCTGCTGCGATGATTGATCTCACCGCCGGATTTCAGCGCTCAGCATCAGGTCACGAAAATATCTTCCTGCGCGCCGCCGCCTTGGGATTGAACCGGGATCAAACGAGGCAGCACTTGGACGAGATTGTCGACTTTTGCGAACTCGGTCCGGCCCTCGAGGCGCCCTTAGTGAGTTACTCCTCAGGGATGCAGATGCGGCTCGCGTTCTCCATCATGGCGATCGTATCGCCGGATGTTCTCTTGATTGATGAGGTCCTCGCTGTTGGCGATTTCAGGTTTCGGCAGAAATGCCTCGGCAAGATCCGCGAAATGCGAGCGCGCAGCGCTTTCGTACTGGTCTCACACTCCATGGGCGACATTCGCAATTTTTGCGACCGGGTGCTAGTGATGCATAAGGGCAACGTGTACTTCGAAGGCACTCCAGACGAAGCCATTCGAGTTTATGAAGAGCTTGATTCAGACACACCATCCATGACTTCTGAGCAAAAACTCATCACCGCAATGGGACCCACCTTTTCAAACGAATCCGCCCTAGATTTCGTCGAACACGAATGGGTGGACGAGCAAATGAATAAGCTCGAGCAAGTGCAATTCGATCAAGCGTTCGCGTTGCGCGTGCGATTGAAAAGCAACATCGATCTGCCGAGCATAACGATCGGCATTCCAATCTGGAACATGAACGCGCAGTACGTCACCGGCCTCTCGACTCAAATCGAGTCGCAGTCATTCAGCCTAAAATCGGGCACCGAAGCGGAATTCTTGCTGAACGTTGAGCCTGGAATGATCAATCCGGGGAAAATCAAATCTATGCTCACTGTTCTATCTGGCGCTGAGTTCTTTTACAGATTTCCCAATCCCGATCTCATTATCGGTCCCACCGATCACCCAACCTGGGGGGCAATCACGATTCCCCACAATTGGGTTCAGATTCATTGATGGGCGAGACTGCGCGTGCGTCTGCCAAATGATCAATCGATAGTTTTCACGACACGATAAACACACGTGCGCCAGCTCGACCCGACGCGCGCTATGTAGTCGAGATCCGCTAGCTCCTTGTCGACATACTCCTGAACCTCGGGCCACTCAGGAGCGCCATAATCATCGAAAATGACGTATCCACCTAGCTTGACCGTGCGAATGTAGTTTTCGAAGTCGGTCTTAACACCTGCATAGGAATGATCTCCGTCGATGATCAACAGGTCATATTTCTTTGCGGCAACCTCATCAATCGCCTCGAGCTCGGTACTCATACTCTTTACCAGCGTGTAATCTTCTTCACGCATGCCAATGCGTTCGAAGTTTCGGCGCAATGTCGCCTCATCCACGCTTAATCCCGTCAGAATATCTGCCTGATTGGCATGATAATAACCTTCGAGAGGGTCCAGGAGCGTTAGGTGTGCCTCGTCGAATTGTGGTCGTACGGCGTCGAAAATTGTCGCTGCGCCAATACCAAACAGCGTTCCGATTTCAAGAATTTCAGCTCTTTGGCCCTTGATCGACATCGCCACCAGGCACCTGAGCACAACATCTTCGATCGACGTTGCAAGCCGGCCGTCCAGCATACGTTCGACATCGCAAACCCGTTCCGCCATATATCCTAGACTTGGCTTCTTGATCGGCATTGCTAGACGCTTAGGCCAGTTCTCCGTCAATTCCTGAATATGTTCAGCCGTAAGTCTGCGATTGAAGTACTGATACCATGAAGAATGATCGAATTTCGACCATTTCTGGACGTGCTCCAGCTTTGACTGAAATTTCTCGGTTTGCGCCTTGGCATCAGTGGATCCTGCAATCGCCGAATCGGCACGGGTTGAAACATCCTCCACTTGCGCCGTGACCGATTCAACTTGCACAATGACCGTGTCCACGCGCGAAGTGACGGCCTCAACTTGTTCCGCAACAGTTGCAAGCTTTTCTGCTGTATCCTCGGCTCCGAGTGAATGACTATCGAGCATCGAGTTTGCAGCCGCAATCGCATCACCCATTCGCGCGGATTCAGAGTTCAATCCTGACACTTGGTTATTAAGCTCGTCCACGCGCACTTTCATTGTCCGGGTTAAACTGTCTGTTCGCTCCATTGCCCGTCCAATTGAGAGATCCAGACGATCCAAGCGATCAAACAGCTGCTTATCGACATGTGAAGCAGCCTGATATTGCTTTCGCAGTTGAGAAACGAATTTTGCCTGCTCGCGCAGCGAACTCCTGATTGGTGCCAGTGCTTCATGGGTGATCCGGCCTTGTTGCAGAACTTGGATCTCTGTTCGCAGCGCTGTGATCTGTGCGAACGCACGGAACGCAATATACAGAATGCTCGCAAATGCAGCCGCAAAAAACATCGCTAGTCTCAACGCACTCCCGAGTTCTGCCGCTTGCGGCGCGAAGGTCGCCGCGAAGACGGCTATACCGAACAAACTTACGGGAATACTCCACATACGTCGCGCCCAGAAATGAGAAAAAGCGGCTTTCACAAATCGCGCCGTTCTGGAGGTGCGTGATTCAGATTGTTCTTTGGCATCCTTCGAATTCAGTGCGATCGGAGGCTCTGTAGTTTTCTTCAACATGTCTATGTTACCTTCTGCAACTCTGGAGGCGGTCGGATGTTCTCGATCGCCTTTTGTTGATCGGCTGACTAGCTCGTTACTTGCAGTATTGTCTTTGGATTTTCGAAACCGCGTCACTTTTTCGAAGGCCGCCTGCACGGCCGCTATTCCAGGATCTGATTTGAACGCCAACAGGTTTCCCCACGCATCGTTCGGCATGTCGGGACCGGGATAACGGAAAACGCGGCGCCAATCATGAGGAATACCGTATCTAATGATCGGATGCCATTCGCTGACATATACAGAGTACCCTCGATCCCCCAAATAATTGGCTATGTCTTCCCATCTGTGTCCGAGTCGAACCGTCTTAGCATCCTCAAATTCGCATTCAATGACGTCTGGATTCAAAGTGTCCCACGGCACCCCTTTCAGGACGTTCAAATCAAAACCTTCGACGTCAATCTTCAGGAAGTCGATCCTCGAAAGAGCACGAGCTTCAATGATCTGCTCGACCGTCGTGATATCCACTCGTCCGGACTGAGCGTGGGATTCATGGAACGCATGTAGGCCTGATATGCCCGTGCTCTGTTCGGATGTGAAGAACTCCACACCCGTAGCGGGTTGATCGCTGACGGCACGCGGATCGATAACAACGTTCCTCTCGTTTTCGAACTTCTTCTGCAATCGCTCACGATTGCTCGGGTCGGGCTCGAAACAATGGATAGTCCAGCCAAGCTTGTGGAAGTAGCTCGCCGATGTGCCAAAATGTGCCCCGACATCCAACATCTTGAACTCCGCCCCGGTGCGCTGCGATAGCATTGTCGCAACCACTTCGGTCTCATCCACGTGAGCTTGTTCGCTGCGTGACAGTTCTTTGTTCAATTTCAGTCCCAGTTTTTTCGCCTCGATCATCGTGCCCACAAGCGCCGTGCGAGCATCATTAATATCATACTGTTCAAATGCGATCTTTTGCGACCGGGTGGCAAGTTCTAGTCGTAATTCCGGTTCTGCGGCCAATCGCGACAGATTATCGACCACCTCAGCCAGGTCGTCGCTAGTAACCACCATCGCGCAACCTGCTTTCTTAAGCGTGTCTATGGTTGCAACACCTTCTGGTCCGACGGCAAACATAGCCGCCCCAGACGCCAAGCACTCGGGTAGCTTATTCGCCAGAGAGAATTGCGTATACTGTTTGGAGAGATCGTCGAAATTATAAGCGATTGTCGCAATGTCAGCATTGCAAAGCCATTCGCGGTAGTCTTCCTGCGTGAGGTCTGCAACGAGAAACGATGTTCTCTTGAGGTTTTCAAACGTCACTTTCGCGCGTTCGTGCCAAATATCCCGAGTTTTTATTTCAAAGACGATATCCACACCCTGCTCGGATAATTGTTCGACCGCTTCAGCGATCAATTTGATCGAGTGAAGCGTCATGTTTTTTGCAAGAGAACCGGCGTATCGAACACGAATTGGCGCCGTCGTGGTCCGTTCCGCCACGATTGGCCAATCAGCGGGCTCTACACCATTCGCGATAGCTTGAAACGGATGTCCATAACGTTGCGAGAACGCCGAAGACATCGCTTCGCTGATGGACAAGCGAGACAATGACCTTTGCAGCAGGAACTTCCAGTCCTCCAGAAGTTTCTGATTCTTCGCCGCCTTAGAGCCTTCAATCATTGCGGGCCAGTCATCCATGATCCAAGTGATTAGGGGCGTCTGAGACTGTTGAATGCACTCCATCGCCAAAGCGTGGAGACCCGGCGTTTCAGGAGTTGGTCGATATAGGATAACCTCAGGTTCAAAATCTCTGATCAAAGACAACAGATCAGGATTGCTGTCATGCACCTGATGCGAGTGATTCTTACCATTTAGCGCTACGCCGACCGTTTTTGGCGCAATGTGATGGAATTGAAGAATCTTATCCTTCGGCCAATGTTCGAAGAGGCTAGCCTTCAATTGCCCCGTCGCTGATGGATCTCCTATTTTTGTCATATCAAAGAGCGCGACTCTGGGATGCGCGTTGACGGACTTGAAAAGGCTATCATACTTTGTGCGTGGGAAGACTTCGAGCATACCGCCTTTGGTCGCGTTAAGAATGGATACATTCCTTGCTGTCGTAGCGCGTTCGGCCTCTTCATAGGCCTTTATCATCACGTCTACATTGGGCTCGTGCCAGCGCTTACCCTTGCCAAAATAATCGGGATGAAAGTGATTTGGATCATCAGACTCCATGTCAATTTCCTTGACGCGGTGATCGCCACTGATCTTGGCATCCTCTGGCAAAGCATAGCTTGCATCGACGCCGATCAAGTAGATCTCCTTAAAACCCATGAAGGCCGCGAGCTGCATACAGGTGAACGTAACAGTCCCTCCTGCATAGGTGTTCTCATGGGCGTCAAACGAAAAATCGAACCCGTCTGGAAAGCTCTTTCTCGGGCGATGATCAAAGAATGTTGTGTCAGCATCTTCGTTGATCACGTAGGCCAGACTGGCGGGAAACAGCTTGTGAAATCCCCGTAATCGATTGATTTCGTCCGCACGATCCTCTGCAACAAGATGATCCTCCACAACATAAAACGAAGGAGTCCAGTTAAGATCCGGCAGTTTTAGAAAGAAGCCGTTCATGGCGAACGTCACCTCGTCCTTCAGCCGGAGCAAGTTGGTTTCATTTAGACTCGGTCCGTTGCCGATTATGAAGCAACGGTCGCTCTTTCGCTCAGACTTCAACTTGAGAAGCTTCTCTCTATGCGCATCCAAAGGACCATCGTAGAGATCGATAACCCGTTGTATTCCTTGCAATTGCTGCATGCGCGGCATGCGATCGGTCGGTAGGAAAATCGGCGATCGCAAGTTAGAGGGCAGCTTGGAAATCAGCTCACTTTTCTTCGACTCGAATGTTTCGTCGTTCAATTTACTTGACGCGTCCGAGGTCGGTTCGTCCAGGAATGATGTGATGTCGGTCAAGAGTTTGTTCCAGCTGTTTTGCTTGAGGTAGTTTTGGCGAGCCATGGAGGCTCTCGCAGCAAAATGTGAATATCTAACTTTGATCTCACCTACCGCGCGCGAAATACTGATCGCATCGGGAGCCACTGCCAAGCCAAACCCTTCATTTTCGACCAAATCTCCTAACCAGGTTCCGGTCAACGCAATCACTGGTTTGCCCAAAATCATCGCGTCGACAACAAGTCCCGATGTTCTCGCCGCGAACGCTGACCGCAAATAGGGGCATACGATAATGCTACTATCATTCAGAAAGGCTTGAAACTCGCCTGCGTTCAAGTCGCCAGAGTGAACGGTGACATCAAGCCCCTCAAGCCTTTCAATTTGATTCTCCAATCCGGAATCTGCGTTTTCCGGGTTCGCCCGAACGACTATTTCGTTCGTCGGGTCTTTGGCCAGAATTCTGGCGGCCTCGACCGTCAAATGAAACCCTTTGTCGGTCCGAACCCCACCGGGAAACAACACCTTACAGCGTGCTTCTGCTTCATGCTTGAAATCCGCAGCCAACGTGCCGATCTCGGCGTCCGAAAACGTCGTGCTTGGATGCGGGGCAATAGCCAGCTGAATCCCAAACATCGATTCAATTTGCTCCGCTATCTTTTGCGTTGGAGCTGTCAGCGTAATTCTGGAATTTTTGGCGACCCGACTAATCACAGGGCGCCAACGATTACGATAATAGATGGAAGGGTTCGTCAGTTGGAATTGCCAGAACACATTGATGTGAAAATGGACGTTGGGGAATTCTTGAGAAAGCTCATCAGCAATACGAGCATGCTCCAAGCTTCCACAATAAAAGTACAGCACCATGCTCGCATAGTTTTCAGCACCCAAATGCAGCAACGCCTCTTGCAATTGTGTCTTAAACTCGTCTGAGAAGTGAGATCGTTGACCATCCTCGCGGGTGCCCACGTGCCAACTGTGCACATTCAACACAGGAATAAACCTAACTGAATCTTCGAGTGGGGGATCATCTACGTCTTCGCGTCCAAGAATAATGGCTTCAAAGTTGTTTCGCGTCGCCTCTGCTGCAAGTAGTCCATTATACGCGAAGAAGTGTCCCGCGCGCGACCGCCCGTCCGGGTCCACAATCACCACCGCTCGCTGCGCATCACCATCGAACATTGTGTCGTCGTCCCTTTTTTGGTCGAGTGCATTCATATCGCCGCAGTATCGCGCAGACAGCGCCGGAATATAGGATGGAGTCAGGCACTCGACATCGCAGCCATTTTGCTCCAACGCCTCTACCCAGGTCTCCACCGTTTCACAATGAGTCGCGTAATAATCATCGTAGTCAACGTTGAAGAAAGCGCTGTGAGCCGCCTTAATGTCTTTTAGTTTGTCCGCGAACTGAGAAGACGGGTCGTGTTTCCAAAAATATGTGTTCTCGTTCAATGGACGCCCATCGCATCCGGAGACGGCCACTTTTCTAAACAATGTTCCGGCGAGCGGTAACAGGAACAAGGTCAAAATGTTCGCTGTAGAAGTAACAACAAAATTGTCTCGAAGGTCGACATTTGGTTGTTCAGATTTTTCGTAGGGAACGGCGCAAATTCGGTCTGCAAAGCGCTCGGGAAGGTGGGCCACATAAATATGGTAGTCGCGCTGAGGAACAATTAAGTATGAATCGAATTCGTCCATACACGCAATTAAATCCCTCCTGAATGCCGCGGCATAACTTGAGGGGCCCGCATGAAAAATGGGGTCACCGACGACAATTAAAGGTGGTTGAAGTCGTTCCATCAGCGATCGATTGCGCACCATACTATTACAAGCGATGGAAACACCATCAGTATAGTCATGCGCGTTCGCGAATTTAAGATTTGGTCCTGTGCCGAACACATAACCCTGATCGCTTGAGCATTCGTCCACGATCTGCACGAACAATGCTCTCGATTTTTCGTTCGCTGCCTCGCTAAGGTCGGGAAACTGATCGCGCACCATGAGATAATATGATCCGGCATATTGCACGTTGTCATGATCAATTCGGATCACATTCTTACCTGCGAGGGCATCAATCTTACCAAACGGGTTTGCCGGATCGACCTTCCAAACCAGAACGATACTCGCCACATCGATCAGGTCGCTCTCTTCAGTTTGTGAATCGATCGTCGGCATGACAATCTCAAACTCGGGTGCAATATCCTTCAGAGCGTTGTCCAGGTAGTCTGGTGGCTCACCGGGGTGAATGTCGCCTATTCTCGGAAAAACGATCGACTCAATATTCGCCGCCATCGGTGTCAGGTACCATAGAGCTCGGTAATAATGGTCCGTCAGGTCGTCTTTTTGTTCGAACGCGGGATAAAATAAAACTTTCATCGGCCTGATACGCTGCCTCGATCACTCTTCTTCGACTGTCCGTTTGGTTGCCGTCCGTACCGACCTTCTAACGCCCGCTCTGCGGAACTGCGCCTAGCAGCCCTTACAGTACGGTGCAATACTCACAAGACAGGCTTGCTTTGCACTCAAAAGTCGTTTCATAAGGCCGCCCTGTATCGAACTGCTTAATATTCAGCCAAAGGTTATTATGTCTCAAAAAGTTGCCTTGATAACGGGCACCACTGGTCAAGATGGTGCCTATCTTGCGAAGCTCCTCCTGGAAAAAGGTTATGTCGTCCACGGATTGAAGCGGCGATCCTCCTCTTTCAATACCAGTCGCGTGGATGACATCTACATAGACCCCCATGCTCCCGATGTGCGATTTCACCTTCATTATGGCGATATGACGGACTCGACCAACTTGATTCGCCTCGTTCAAGAAACGCAACCAGATGAAATCTACAATCTCGCGGCTCAGAGCCATGTGCAGGTCAGCTTCGAAACGCCAGAATACACAGGCAATGCAGACGCGTTGGGGGCGCTGCGATTGTTGGAAGCCATCCGTATTTTGAAGCTGGAGAATTCGGTTCGTTACTATCAAGCCTCTACTTCAGAGTTGTATGGCAAAGTGCAGGAAGTGCCTCAGTCGGAAACCACCCCGTTCTATCCGCGTAGCCCCTACGCCGCCGCAAAACTCTACGCTTACTGGATCACTGTAAACTACCGCGAAGCGTACGGAATTCATGCTTCAAACGGGATATTGTTCAACCACGAAGGACCGACACGCGGAGAAACCTTCGTCACGCGCAAGATTACTCGCGCCGTGGCCGCGATTAAGCTCGGATTGCAAGAAAAACTGTATCTCGGAAATCTCGATGCGAAGAGAGATTGGGGCCACGCGCGGGATTACGTGGAAGGGATGTGGCGCATTGTCCAGCACGACACGCCAGATGATTGGGTCCTCGCGACGGGTGAAACTCATTCTGTTCGCAGTTTCGTGGAACTTGCGTTTGAAGAAACCGGAATCACCATCGAGTGGAGCGGGGACGGAGTCGACGAAATCGGACGCGACGCAGTAACGGGGAAAACTGTGGTCGAGATTGACCCCAGGTATTTTCGTCCAACAGAAGTGGATTTGTTGATCGGTGATGCCTCAAAGGCCGAAACCAAGCTTGGTTGGAAACCGCAGATCAAATTTGCCGACCTGGTCAAAGAGATGGTGCAATCCGACCTGACCGTGGTGGCAGACGAGCGTTGGCGACAGAATCGCGCAGACTAGTCGACGAAAAGCGAGCCTGAAATCTATGCCAAATTTTACTTATGATCTATCCGGGAAACGGATCTTCGTGGCGGGACATCGCGGCATGGTAGGGTCAGCCCTCGCGCGCCGCCTGTCGACCGAGAACTGCGAGATCATCACGGCCAGTCGAGAAGAACTGGACTTACAGGATCAAACTGCCGTGCGAGCGTGGATGGAACGGGTTCGTCCAGACGCCGTCATCCTTGCTGCCGCGAAAGTCGGAGGGATTATGGCCAATGATCAGTTCCCCGCTGACTTTTTGTTTGAGAACTTGGCAATCGAAACCAATGTCATCGACGCCGCGTTTCGCGCTGGGGTAACGCGTCTGTTGTTTCTGGGTTCCTCGTGCATCTATCCGAAATTCGCACCGCAGCCGATCCAAGAAGACGCACTACTGACCGGTCCGCTTGAGCCAACTAATGAATGGTACGCCGTGGCCAAAATCGCAGGGATCAAATTGTGCCAAGCCTACCGCATTCAGCATGGCGTAGACTATATCTCCGCGATGCCGACCAATCTCTACGGTCCGGGCGACAATTATGACTTGCAGTCGTCGCACGTCATCCCAGCGTTAATCCGAAAGGCGCATGAAGCGAAAGTATCCGGCGCCGCATCCATGGAAATTTGGGGAAGCGGGTCGCCACGGCGCGAGTTTCTGCATGCCGACGATTGCGCTGACGCATTGATACATTTGCTGAAAAATTACTCCGGCTTGGAACATGTGAATGTGGGGTTTGGCGACGATATCACAATCGAAGCACTGGCTGAGCTGATCATGGACGTTGTGGGTTTTGGTGGTGCGCTCACTAAGGATCTCTCAAAACCGGACGGAACGCCACGAAAGCTCATGTCCAGCGACAAATTGCGCGAGATGGGCTGGCAACCCAGAATCGGATTGCGAGAGGGTCTCCGCGACGCGTATCGCTGTTTCCAATCAGAGCAGTCAAGCAACGAGGGGTGACGCCGCGCGCGATTCATTTCCATCGTGGATTCAGAGCGTAGAACCGCTCTGCACAGAGCGCCACGCTGCCCCGTCCGAATAAACCAACTCGATCGAGTGATCCGCATGCTCCAGGAAGAGGAGCGTTCCCGCCCCGACGCCGACTGCATCCGGTAATTCCTCGGCCATTTCGACCGCGATCCGGATCGCCCCCTCCACGTGCAAAGGCGCGGTCGGAGACCAGGTGCCGATGCCGACAAAGCCATTACTCGGGCGGGCCAGCAGCGCTGGTGCAAAACTCTGACCGTCTGATGAAACCTTGACCAGGAAATCATCGCTGCCGGTGAGCCCAATCTCGGCGCGACCGGACCAGTTTGACTGGAACAGGACACTGGCGGAGTCGGCCGCACTTGCCTTGTTGATCTTCAACTGGTGGCTTGCGCCTTCATGATTGAGCAGGGTTGCAGCACTGGAGACCGTCAGGCGATTGGTCGTGTCCGCGCTGGCATTGATGCCCAACGTAGATGGCGACGCCGTCTCGCCTGAGCCGCCCGCGCCGAGCCAAGCTTCGCCATCGAAAACCAGCAATTCAGACTGGGCCTCAACCCAGGCCAGCCAGCCGGTTTGCGGGGTGAAGAATGCCCAGGCGCCATCCTGAAATGCCGCAACTTGCCCGTCTGCCCCGATCCAGTCGCCATCGCTGTTCGCACCGGCAACGTAGCGGTCGCCTTCGGCTGGATCGTCCGGTGGGGTGGCCTGCGTAGCCGATATCACGCTGAGCTGCACGATCGCATCCAGGCGGCGCAGGCTATCATTCAGCGTGACGTGCTTTTGCGCCTGGTTCGGCAGCAAATAGGGCAAAGAAAGTTTGGTTGAAAAATCCATGAGACCTCGTCCGTTTTTTGGTCGGGTCTGATTCTCGCGCCGGCGGCAATCCGTCGGATTGGCCCGGGAAACGAAAGGGAAAAGAGAGGGAAAAGAGCAGGAGAAGCGGCAGGGATTACCCGCGCGGATGAGCGCTCGCATGCACTTTGCGCAAGTGCCCCGCCTCGACCCCGGTATAGACCTGCGTGGTCGACAGGCTGGCATGGCCAAGCAGGGTCTGAATGGCTCGCAAGTCAGCGCCATGGGCCAGCAAATGCGTCGCAAAACTGTGGCGCAGCGCGTGCGGCGTCGCCGTTTCCGTCAGCCCGAGCGCCCCGCGCAGGATCTGCACCTGCTTGCGCAAGACCGGCGCCTGCAGGCGTTTGCCTCGCGCGCCATAGAACAGGGGCGTGCGTGCGTTCAGCGCGTAGGGGCAAAGCCCGGCATAGTCCGTGATAGCCTCACGCACGGCCGGAATGATCGGCACGATCCGCACCTTGCCACCCTTGCCCTTGATCCGAAGGCGCTCTGGCGCGGCTTTGACATCACCCGGCAGGTTCAGCGTCTCTGAGATCCGCAGCCCGGCGCCATACATCAGGCTGAGCGCGGCGACATCGCGGGCGGCAATCCAGGGCTCTTCCTGAATGATTTCAGCCTGATCGAGCATATCTTTCGCCGCGGTTTCGGAGACTGGGCGCGGCAGACGCTGCCCGCGTTTCGGGCCGGTCAGGAACGCGATCTCGGGATTCTCCACCCCGTGCGCCCGGTCCAGCCAGCGATAGAAACTCTTGATCGATGAGAGCAGCCGCGCGATCGACGCGTCGGCGAGGCCATCGCGGCGACGATGCGCTAGGAAGGCGCGAATATCGCGCGCCTGCAGCTCGGCAAAGGCGCGCATGCCGGGCTCAGCCTCAAGATGTCCATGCAGAAAGCCAATGAATTCGGCAAGATCGCTGCGATAGGCTTCAACCGTATTGTCCGCGAGCCTCTGCTCGCGCTGAATATAGTCCAGGAACCCGTCCAGCAATGCCATGTGTTAGAGTTTCGTCGATGATGCTTAATGACGGGTTTCCGCG
>Ga0207422_1001730_pt1 | contig 37699 bp, 34 predicted proteins | sample MarCyaLeptolynsp_FD_187757 | JGI IMG/M metagenome (GOLD analysis project Ga0207422, IMG submission 187757) | Marine cyanobacterial communities from Panama - species 1 Leptolyngbya sp. (SPAdes) | ecosystem: Environmental > Aquatic > Marine > Unclassified | place: Panama: Panama City | collected... | reverse complement strand
GCTATTCGGCGATCAAGAACGATCTGCGCGGCGGCTCGGGCAACGATTTCGTCGGTGGCTGGGCGCCGCTCAATTATCTGCGTGGCGGCTCCGGCAACGATACCGTCAAGGCCTATGGCGCAACCAACCACCTTTGGGGCGACAGCGGCCATGACAAGCTCTACGGCTACGGAGCCTACAACGCCATGTATGGCGGTACCGGTCACGACACCCTTTATGGTTACGGCGCGAAAAACGTCATGCGCGGCGACAGCGGCGAAGACAAGCTCTACGGCTACGGCGCCTACAACGACATGGACGGCGGCAGCTGGAACGACAAGCTCTACGGCTATGGCGCGTCCAACAAGATGAAGGGCGGCTCCGGCCACGACAGTCTTTATGGCTACGGCGCTTCAAACAACATGTATGGCGGCACCGGCAACGACACGTTGAAAGGCTATGGCGCCTCCAATGTCATGCGCGGAGAGGACGGCAACGACACCCTTGAGGGCCGGGGTGCGTCCAACGTCATGTATGGCGGTGACGACAATGACACCCTGAAGGGTTATGGCGCATCAAACGTCATGAACGGCGACAGCGGCAATGACCAACTTTACGGCTACGGCGCTTCCAACGTGATGCGCGGGGGAAGCGGCAACGACCATATGGAAGGTCACGGTCTCTCCAACGTGATGTATGGCGACAGTGGCGACGACACGATGGAAGGCCGCGGTGCCTCCAATGTCATGCATGGCGGCACCGGGAATGACGACATGGCCGGCTACGGCGCCTCGAACGTCATGTACGGCAATGACGGTGAGGACTTTATGGAAGGCCGCGGCGCTTCGAACGTCATGCGCGGTGGCAACCATGACGATGAAATGTACGGCTACGGAGCCAACAACGTCATCCACGGCGACAACGGCAATGACTACATCGAGGCCAAGGCCGGCGTGACGACGGCCTTCGGCGGTGATGGCAATGACACCATCAAGGCCGCCGGCGGCGTTAATGTCCTCAACGGCAATGACGGCGACGACACGATCGAAGCCATCGGCGGCGTCAATGTCGTGCATGGCGATGCGGGCAACGATGACATGTTCGCGCTTGGCGGCGTCAACACGATGTTCGGCGGAACCGGAGACGACCGGATGAAGGCGCTCGGCGTTGCCAATGTCCAGTTCGGCGGCGAGGGGGAAGACCTGATGGCCGCCGCCGGCAACGGCAACCTTCAACTCGGCGAAGCAGGCGACGACCAGCTCTACGGCCTCGGCGTGAATGTTGGACAATTCGGCGGCGACGGGGAGGACATCCTGGTCGGCGTGGCGGGCCTCAACCTGCAGCACGGTGGTGCGGGCAAGGACAAGCTGTTCGCCGTCGGCGGTGCCAATATCCAGATCGGCGGATCCGACGATGACTTCCTGATGGCAGGCGGTGCCAACAATATCCAGTTTGGCGATCACCTCTGGAGTGCGATCCCGTCGGATCTCGGCTTTGACGACGGCAAGTTCGCGGAAGTCATTGAGAACTTCGACGAATATTTCGAAACCGAAGGTGGCGGCACCAACGTGATGATCGGTGGCGGAACCAACAATCTGCAGTTCGGCGGCTCCGGAAAGGACTATGCGTTCGGTGCCGGTGGCATGACCACCCAGGTCATGGGCCAGGGCAACGACGTCATGGTTGGCGGCGGCATTGGCGTCGTTCAATATGCAGATGCCGGCAATGACATCGTCATCGGCGGCGGCCAGGGCGTCGCGCAGTTCGGCGGCGACGGGTCGGACGTCATGTTCGCCGCGGCAAAGGTTGTGGCTCCTCAATACAAGGCCGCCGCCTCCTTCCAGTACGGCGGTGCCGGGACGGATGTCATGTTGGGCCTTTCCATCGGGAAGGACGCCACGGCAACCCTGTCACTGAACACCGAGACGGACAGCAACGGCAACCGTAAAGGTGGCATCATAGAGGGAGCCCTGCCTGACGAACTCGTTGTGACTGCTCAGCTTGGCGGTGAAGGGGCCGACCTCATGGTGGCCGAGGGGCCTGGTGCAATTGTTCACGGCGGTGCCGACAACGACGTTGCGCTCAGCCTGGCAGATGCAAATTCGCTCGTGATGGGCGGTGCCGGCGATGATCTCGTCCTGACGGCGAAGGGTCTCGGCGAGATGGCAGAGGTCCTGGCGATGCCGGAGGAGATCGACAGCATCGACGAACTTGCGGACCTGTCCTTCAGCTTCGGCAATTTCTACGCCGGCGGCAGCGGTGCGGACGTGATCATGGACGTCATGGATTTCACCAAGATCATGATCCACGACGCGCTGACCGATATTCCCTGGGTCCAGGATTTCCGTTCAGCACTGACTGCCACGGTAACAGCGATTGAAGGAATTGCCGCACCGATCACCGATCTGATCGATACGGTCTCCGATCTCAGCCCTGAGCTTGGGATTGCCGGCCTCGGGTCCTACGAAGTCAGCGCCAATGTCACCATGGGCGGCATCGGTGACGATGTTCTGGGCGGCGAAGGGTTCCTCTCCGGTGAGGCGGGCGACGACATCTACACGATCTGGGCGAATGGCGAGGCGACAATCGCCGAGCGTGCGACGGATGGCGTGAAATCCTTCCTGGAGGATTTCGGTGTCGAACTGCCGGTTCTGGATGAGGTTTCTCAAACGCCGGACGGCAACGACATCATCGAATTGCGCAGTTTCTCGCTGCAGGCCATGGACCAGGACGCCTTCCACTTCATCAAGTCGGACGATGCGCTCCAGATCCAGCTTGACGACAAGACGGTCGCCACCGTGCACGGCATGGACGATGAGACGACCGCGGTTGAGTGGTTGAAGGTTGTCCAGGGTGCGGACAGTTTCCAGTTCGACTTGAAGGCAATCTACGACGAGCCGGATCCGATGGATGATTTCGCGTTTGCCGTCGAAAGTGTCTCGGTCGGTTCGGACACGCTCGCGTCCGGTGATATCCTGGGCCTTCTGTCTGGCGCCGCCGAAACGCTGTCCGCGTTCGGCTCGTCCGAAAGCGACGCGGCCCAGACCGACCTGGCGGCCGCCCAGGCACACGGTGCCAACGCCCTCACAACGATCATTCCGGAAACGGATTTCATCTGATATCCGCAGAATTGAGGAGGATCGCCAACGGTGTGCTTTGCGCCCCAGTTCTCTGTGAAGCCTTAGCGGGGCGGCCATTGGCCGCTCCGCATTCTTTACCTGTTGTTAAGCCTGCCGCGCTTGACTGAAACCGTTGTTCTTGGCCTTGCCAATGGACAAGATTGGTTGTGTTGGCCTCGATGCACAAAGGGGTCTGGCTGGCGAGGAGATCTACGAAGTGATAAACGGCGACCGTTTTTCAGTCATCCGCTCTGGTTTTCCTGTCAGACTTCTGGCCTGCACCCTCCTGCTTGGAATAGTGTCAGCCTGCAATCTGGCGCAGTCTCCGGACAGTGTAGAGCCTGTCGCGGCTGTCACCCCGCCGGCATTTTCCGGCAAGACAGTCAAAAACTTCGCCATGGCACCTACATCAAGTCGCGATGAGCAATCTTCGGTCGCGGACAAATCTCCCACTGAAAAGCTGAAATTGGCAATGTCCGCCGATCATGGAGATGCGGCCTGGATTTGCTCGCCGAGCGGTTTCGGCCAGAAGTCCAAATGCCGGCGCCGGACTTGAGCAACAAGCAAGACCCCAAACTTTCCCGTTTGTGACATTTGTTGGCGCGCATCTTGAAGATGAACGGTGCGTGACCACTGCATTAACATTTATTCATAGTATTGAGCATCATATTGATACCAGTCGCTTTAGGCGCCAACTGTACCCCTGCAAGGATGTGAAGGAAAACAAGAATTAAGTATTTCGCGGCACGACCGCGAATACGTAAGCTTGTTTGACGAGAAGTTTTCCCACCAGCAGAGGGTGGGTAGTTCCTGCGAAAAATCTGTGGTTCAGAACAAAGCTCCGAAGCGGAAATTTGAACTGGACAGCCTGTCCCGCGTCTAACCGGAAACGGACAAGACAGGGAGACCCTCGCGGCTTGCCTGAAGGCTGTCCGCGCCTGATTTCGGAGACACGGAATGCGGACTGAACAAACCTTTGATGAGTTGATCACCGGGGCGCCGGGCAAGTCGTCACCCATCTACCGGAAGAAGAAAGCGCTCGTGACCGGAGGTGCCGGTTTTCTGGGGTCTCACCTGTGCAAGCGTCTGCTTGACGAGAGCTACCAGGTCATCTGCCTGGACAATTTTTCGACCGGCCAGTTCTCCAATATCGATGACCTGACAACGCACGCGGATTTTCAGCTCGTCGTCCAGGACATCGAGAAGACACTTGACGGTGTCGGCGATGAGCTTGACGAAATCTACAATCTTGCGTGCCCCGCGTCCCCGCCGCACTACCAGCTCGATCCTGTCCGGACGATGAAGACCAACGTCATGGGAGCAGTCAGTGTTCTTGACCTGGCCTGCCGGACCGGTGCGACGGCGTTTCAGGCCTCCACGTCGGAAGTCTACGGTGACCCGCTGGTCCATCCGCAGCCGGAATCTTATTTCGGCAATGTCAATCCGACTGGACCGCGAGCTTGCTACGACGAAGGAAAGAGAGCCGCTGAAACACTTTTCTTCGACTACGCCCGAACACGGGCTGTGCCGATCAAGGTTGTTCGGATTTTCAACACCTACGGTCCGAACATGCGGCCCGATGACGGACGCGTCGTTTCAAATTTCATCATTCAGGCCCTGCGCGGTGAGGACATCACAATATATGGGACCGGCAACCAGACCCGTTCCTTTTGTTATGTCGATGATCTGATTGAGGGTTTCCGGCGTTTCATGATGACGCCTGACAATGCCCTGGGTCCGATGAATCTCGGCAACCCAGGTGAATTCACCATTCTGGAGCTTGCCGAAAAGGTCATAGAGAAGACCGGGTCCCCATCGAAACTCGTCTTTCTTGAAAAGCCGAAGGACGATCCGCAACAAAGGAAGCCTGATATCAGCCAGGCCAGCCAGGAGCTTGGATGGAAACCTGAAATCAGCCTCGACAAAGGGCTCGATTTCACGATTGCGCATTTCGACATCCTGCTCCGCAAGGCAGATGCCGGACCATTTGTGGAGGCGGCTGAATGAACAAGCACAAGATCCTTGTGACAGGCGGTGCGGGTTTCATCGGCAGCCACACCTGCAAGCAACTTGCCTCCGAGGGCATCGAGCCCGTCACATACGACAACTTGAGCACAGGCAATCTTGAAGCCGTTCGCTGGGGCCCGTTCCTGCGAGGTGACATTCGCGATACGGCGCATCTGCGTGAGACCCTTGCCGCATTCGGCGTGGAGACGGTCATTCACTTTGCTGCGTCGGCATATGTCGGGGAATCCGTCAAAGATCCCGCTGCTTACTACGACAACAATGTGCGCGGAACGCTCTCGGTGCTGGAGGCATGCCGCGCGGCCGGGGTCGACCAACTGATATTCTCAAGCAGTTGTGCAACATATGGCATTCCGCCAAAGTTACCGATTTCCGAAGACAGTGTTCAGGCCCCAATCAATCCATACGGCAAAACCAAGCTCATGGCGGAGCACATCATAAAGGATTACGCCAATGCCTACGGATTGAAGTATGTCATTCTGCGCTACTTCAATGCCTCTGGCGCTGATCCCGATGGAGAGCTCGGCGAGTGGCACGATCCAGAAACGCATCTGATCCCGAGGGCCATGATGGCCGCTGCCGGTCGGTTGCCGCATCTGGATGTATTCGGCGCAACATACGACACGTCCGATGGAACATGTCTTCGCGACTATGTTCATGTGCGGGATCTCGCCGACGCACATGTGCTCGCCTGGCGTCATCTGGATAATGGCGGTGCGAGCTCTGCGTACAATATCGGATCGGGTCAATGCCATTCCGTGCGCGAAATCGTCGACAGCGTCGAGCGTGTCACCGCGCAACCTGTCCCGGTGCAGGTTAGGGAAAAACGTGCTGGCGATCCACCGGTCCTTTATGCAAATCCGCAAAAGGCAAGCGACGAGATAGGCTTTAAGGCGCGCTACTCGGATATCGACACAATCGTCAGGACAGCGGCTCCGTTTTTTGGTATGGAGGCCCGCTGAGATGAATGGCCGATCAGCATCGACGCAGGCCGAAGGCCGCGAAAAAGATCGGTATCTGGTGCCGATGCTGTCGCGGAGACAGAAACTGCGCTATGGCATTGGAGTTGCCTTGTGGGTCGTCGCCATCGCTTTTTTTTGGAGCTGGTGGCTCGACCCCAGCCATAATGTCGGCACGATCAGGTTTGTCGGCGTGTCGCTGATCCTGGCCTGGATCACGTTGCTGCCACTCTATTTCCTGGCAATGTTCCTTCCGGCCAAGGTGCCGTCACCATCACTTCGGTTGCCGGCTGGACGGCGGGTGGCAATGGTTGTCACCAAGGCGCCGTCTGAACCGTTTCCAGTCGTCCGGAAAACGCTTGAAGCCATGCTTGCCCAGACGATGGAGCACGACACCTGGTTGGCCGACGAGGATCCATCCGCAGAAACGATCGCGTGGTGCGAAGCAAACGGCGTAAAAATTTCGACGCGAAAAGACCGACCGGATTATCACCGGCAAACGTGGCCGCGCCGGACCAGATGCAAAGAAGGCAACCTGGCGTTCTTTTACGATCACTACGGTTACGAAAACTATGACTTCGTCAGCCAACTGGACGCCGACCATGTGCCGGATTCCGACTATCTGGAAAAGGTCATGGCACCCTTCGCAGATCCGGAGGTCGGCTATGTGTCCGCTCCAAGCATCTGTGACAGCAACGCGGTCAAGAGCTGGGCGGCGCGCGGGCGGCTTTATGCCGAAGGCACGCTGCATGGAGCGCTGCAGGCGGGCTATACCAACGGATGGGCTCCACTTTGCATCGGTTCACACTACGCGGTCCGGACAAAGGCTCTGAAGGAAGCCGGTGGCCTTGGGCCGGAGTTGGCCGAGGACCACTCGACGACGCTGCTGATGAACGCGGCGGGGTGGCGCGGTGTTCATGCGATGGAAGCTATCGCGCACGGAGATGGCCCGAATACGTTCGCTGATCTTGCGACGCAGGAATTCCAGTGGTCGCGGAGCCTGGTCACGATCCTGCTGCAGTATATGCCCAGCTATGTCGGCAAGCTTCCGCTCAGGCTCAAATTCCAGTTCCTGTTTGCACAGATCTGGTATCCGCTGTTTGCGATTTTCATGGCTGCCATGTTCGCAATGCCCATCGTGGCACTTGTGGCCGGTGTGCCATTCGCGAACGTCACTTACCCACAATTCCTGCTGCATTTTGTGCCGATTTCAATCGTGCTGACCGTTATGGCCTATTGGTGGAAGCGCGACGGCTGGTGCAGGCCCTACAACGCGAAAGTGCTTAGTTGGGAGGCGTTGCTTTTTCTTGCAGCGCGTTGGCCCTGGGCGCTGCTTGGATGCCTGGCAGCGCTGCGGGACTGGCTGACCGGATTGTTCGTCGATTTCAGGGTCACGCCCAAGGGCGGCGATAAAGCGGGTCCGCTGCCTCAGAGGGTGCTTGCGCCATACGTGATGCTCGCGCTGCTGTCGGTCGCACCGGTGTTACTGCTCGCGGATGTCGGCGATGCCAGGGGCTTTTATCTCTTTGCCAGCCTGAATGCGGCGATCTACATCACCCTGCTTGCCGTGATCATCTTCATGCATGCGAAGGAAAACGGTCTGCTTTCTGATGCCCCATCCTTCAGAACGATAACGCAGGTTGCCTGCGTAGGGTTGCTGGCCATTTTGCCGGCCCAAGCGTTTGCCCTGCGTGCTCCCATCGGCCTTGAAGCTATCGAAATCGGAGCAGGCCCCGTCAAGCTGACTCGCGCAACCTATTCGGTTGCCGGTGCAGGGATGGGGAGTGCCGGTATTCGGACCGTGCGGATCCGACCCCACCTGGCTCCCGAACCCGCAAAACCCTTCACCCAGTATTCAGAGGCGGCATCAGACGCGACGCAACCGTCATAAGGCCTGCTGCCGCTCAAATGGACTGTTCAGGAGATCAGAATGAACCAGAAATGGAAATTCCCGCGCGTGTCGGCCAGAACCGGCATTGTCGCTTCGCTCTTCGGAGCTGCCTCGATTTTCGCTGTTACGCAAGCTGCAATTGGGAACACGGACGCTGGTGTAGTCGTACCGAAGCCCAGTGCTGATATCGCATTCGGCGCATACGACCCCCCCGGGTTTTTCATCAACGACGATGGCGTTTCAGTTGAACATCTCTTTCTGCCTTGGGAAGACGTTGAGCTAGAGAGCCTTCTGCTTGCCGACCAGTACGCAAAAGAACGCGGTCGCTCTGTCTTGATCACAGTGGAACCCTGGACCTGGGGAGAAAACTGGGATGTCTCACCAGCGGAACTCAGAAGCGGTATCGCTTCCGGGGCGTATGACCCGAATATCTCGGCCATTTGTACTGTCGCAAATGCCATGGAAAGTCCGGTGACTATTCGGTGGGCTCAGGAGATGGAAAGCACCTCGGGTCGCTTTACATGGTCCGGCTGGGAGCCAGACGCATATATCGATGCCTATCAGCACGTTGTGGACGTTTGCCGCGAAAATGCGCCCGATGCGAGCTTCATGTGGTCACCGAAGGGAGAGGAGGGGCTTCAAGCCTACTATCCAGGCGATGACTATGCAGACGTGGTGGGACTGTCCGTCTTCGGCTTGCAGGAATGGGACAAGGATAAATACGGTGGCGATCGCACCTTTGCCGAAACTCTCGCTCCTGCATATGAGCGCGTCGTCGGCTTCGGCAAGCCTGTTTACGTTGCTGAGCTTGGCTATGTCGGTGATCGTGAATATGTCACCAAGTGGGCCGAAGACGTCACAAACGTTGGGCCCGAATTTCCTGAACTGACAACGGTTGTCTACTTCAACGACAAGGAAGTCTGGCCGTGGCCGGACGGATATGGGCTGCCTGACTGGCGGATCACCGAACAGATCCTCCCGGAAAATTCCTGAGGTAACTCAAGGCAAGATACAACTCAAAGGAGATGTCACATGAAAAGCAAATTGACTGCGCTGGCTGCTGCGGTGTCTATCGCGGGTTTTGCTCTAACCGCCGGCGTTTCGACCGGAGTGCAGGCCGCGACGCAGGATGCTGTCAATGCAGCAGCGGAAGCTGCGAGCCCGATGAGCGTGGATGAGGTCTTTGGGCTCTATGCCAACAAATCCTGGATCTGGAGCGATGGTGCAGGTTACTTCGCCAACAGCAAGCGGGCCTTTACCGCGTATTCCGGTAGTGGTCGGAACGCTTCGTATGGAGAGGGTAACTGGTTCATCAAGTCGAACGGTTCCCTGTGCTTCCGAGCGACCTGGTATGCGGCCGATGGATCGGCGCCTGCCGTCACGTGTTTCGATCATCGCAAAGACGGCAACACAATCTATCAGCGCAAGGCGCCGGGCGGAGACTGGTATGCGTTCCAATCGACACCGGCGCGACGCAGCAACGAGATCCGCAAATTACGGAGCGGCGACTATGTCAGCTCGCGATTGAACCGGATTAAATCCCAGCTGTCTCCTTCCGCATAAGCGGCGATGCACGCTTGGCACAGCCTGAGCAGCTGACTTCCGATCAGTCGTCGTCGCTCTTTAGGTCTCTCGGCTTGACGAACCGTTCCAGATGGCCGGTGCCGGTGCCGAGTTCGGACCAGTCGGAAATGTCGAAATCGAGGACGGCGAGTGCTGCGGTCGGGAACTTTTCCTGCATGTCGGGCAGGGCATCGGGTGCGCTGGTGCCCGTCAGTGCGTAGGCGGTTTCCTCCGTCGCGGGATTGTGGCCGAGCACCATCAGGGTCTGCGCTCTGCCGCCGTATTTGCGGATAAGCGGGCTGTAGTTGTTTTCGCTCTGCCAGTAGAGATCGGAAATCAGCTGGATGTAGGCTTCCTGTGGCAGGTAGGGAAGCAGCCGTGCCAGGGTTTCACGCGTTCTCTGCGATGTCGAGCACAGGATCACGCTCGGCATCAGTTTCTCGTCGCGAAGGTAGCGCGCCATCGTGATTGCAGCGGCTTTGCCACGAGCGTTCAGGGGCCGGTCGATATCGTCAAGCTGGGGATCTCCCCAGTCGGATTTCGCGTGTCTTAGCAGGAGCAGCCGCATGTCGAGCTTCTTTGCATATTATTTGTGTCCCGTCTCAATAAATGACGGGAGCCCCACTAAGCAATTGCGAATTTCAGTTTTGCTGCGTGAGCGCCTGCGTGAAGGCGGCAATGGTCGGACCGATTTCGCCTTCCTGCGAGGGCAACGTATAGGAAAGCCAGAGCGTGAAATCCGCGTTGTTGCCGGAAAAATACCAAAGCGTTTCGTATAGGGCCGTGGCGGTCCAGTTGCGGGTTCTGAAGGAAATACCGGTCGCGGATGCACCGCTGAGTTTGACCGGTTCGAACCCTGCGGCCTTGTAGTTTCGGGCAAATTTCAACGCTTCGCGCCGGCCTGTCTCCTGAAGATGCTGCCTCAGCACCGCGGTCATACCGTCCCGGCCCGTATAGATGCAGCCGGCAAGGCTCGTGGCATCCCCCTCGATCACCTTGATCCGGTAGAAGGGGCCAATCACGTCCGGACAGCGAAGGCCGGTAAAGTGGCGCAGGCCGCTTACATCACTTTGCCAGCCGGCTTCCTTCTCAGGCGGCACCTGGGCAGCAGAGGGCAGGGCGGTGACGCCGGTCAAGCCGGGCAGGGTCAGGACACCCCAAAGCAACCATTTTGCGACCCCAGAGGACGGTTTCATCTATGCGCCCGTATCCTGGTGCGTTTGGAAAAAATCTCGATACCAGGTTTTGCTGCCAATTCCGTCCTCCGGCTCAGGTCCGCTCGCGGCGGGCCATGAACGCAATGCGCTCGAAAAGATGGACATCCTGCTCGTTTTTCAGAAGGGCGCCATGAAGCGGTGGGATCAGTTTGCCGCCATCTTGTTGACGAAGCGTTTCCGGATCGACGTCCTCGTTCAGCAAGAGCTTGATCCAGTCAATCAGTTCGGATGTCGACGGTTTCTTTTTGACGCCGGGAACATCGCGTACATCGAAGAAGAGCCTGAGGGCCTCAGACAGGAGGCGTTTCTTAATTCCCGGGAAATGGACTTCAACAATCTCTGCCATCGTGTCCACGTCAGGGAACTTGATGAAATGGAAAAAGCACCGGCGCAGGAAAGCGTCGGGGAGATCCTTTTCGTTGTTCGATGTAATGATCACAACGGGCCGCTGTCTCGCCTGCACGGTCTCACCCGTCTCGTAGACGTGAAACTCCATCCGGTCGAGCTCCAGAAGGAGGTCGTTTGGAAACTCGATGTCGGCCTTGTCGATCTCGTCGATCAGGAGGACGGGCTTTTCCGACGCCTCGAAGGCTTCCCAGAGCTTGCCCTTGCGGATGTAGTTGTTGATGTCCTTGACCCGCTCATCGCCCAGCTGGCTGTCGCGCAAGCGCGAGACGGCGTCATACTCATAAAGACCCTGTTGCGCCTTGGTGGTGGATTTCACATGCCACTCAATCAGCTGCGTGTTCAGGGCGGCCGCCACCTGTTGCGCCAGGACCGTTTTCCCGGTGCCGGGCTCACCTTTCACAAGAAGGGGCCGCTCCAGGGCAACCGCAGCATTGACCGCTACCCGCAGGTCTTCCGTCGCAATGTAGTTTTCAGTTCCTTCAAAACGCATCTGGCCGTCCGTCTTTCATGTGTCCGGCGGAAATTGGCAGGCGCAGCGCTCGGACGCAAGTCCTCAAAATGCAGGATGTGGACCGTCGGCCTTTGAGGGGACAGTCTTGCCGGGCCGAGGGGAAGAAATTGCCTGCCGCGTCCGGGTTTGCCGGGTTGGAATAAAAGGCCTTGGGGAAGTGAATTTCTTACAAGTATCTGAAACGAAATGACTAATCTCGCTCTTGGTTGACTTGGCACAAGCCTTGCGGAGAAGGGGCGATTATGGGCGAAAGCCCGTGCGCAACGTCCGATCTATAATGAGGATCACAAATGGGTATTTATGGGGCTATCAACTCGGCTGTCTCCGGACTGACCGCGCAGGCAACCGCGCTGGAGAATATCTCCGGTAACGTCGCCAACTCGCAGACGACCGGATACAAGCGTCTCGACACGACATTTTCCGATCTCGTTTCCGGCGGCGGGGCGACGCAAGGCTCCCAGGTTTCCGGGACGACGGTTGCGACATCGCGCGCCACCAACACCATCCAGGGCGACATCAGCCAGTCCGACGTCGATACCTACATGGCGATCAACGGTGAGGGATACTTCGTTGTCACCCAGGCGGCCGATGTGGTGGACGGCTCGACGACTTTTGCCGACGAGACTTTCTACACCCGTGCAGGTGATTTTGAGCGCGATCAGGACGGCTATCTCGTCAACAGTGCCGGTTACTACCTGCAAGGGTTTCCGCTTGATCCGACAACAGGAAATGCGGTCGGCGACGATCCGTCCGTGATCCGGATCGAGAACCAGCCGCTTGCGGCCTCGGCAACCACGCAGGTCGACTATCAGGCCAACCTGCCGCGCATTCCCGACACCAACGACTATGACGGCTCGACCGCTTCCACGGCATTGCTGGCTGCTGCCGTCGGCGCCGGTGATGTTGCGGTTGCCAACGAAACAGACTTTTTGAACAGTTCGATCTCCGGTGGGTCGATCACCGTCTACAACCAGAACGGCACGGCGATGAACGTGGAAGTGCGCTATGCCAAGACCGTCAACGAGGATACGTCGGTTCCCGTCAACGACACCTGGACGATGTATATCAGTTCCGGCGGCGATGCGACGACGGCCTATTACGACGTCGGCGATCTTGAGTTCGACAGCACGGGTGCCCTTACCAACATGACCGCCGGTTCCATCGGCGCGGTCAACTCGACCAGCGATGGCTTCGACATCGCAACGCTTACCATCAACAGCACGACCGCCTCGGGCGTCGAGTTTTCCTTCGCCAACAACTCCCTGACACAGTATTCGGACCCCGACGGCACCGCGAGTTCGGTTGCGCTGGACCAGGACGGATACCCGGCAGGTGAATTGACGGGGGTCGCCGTTGATGAATCGGGCCGCGTTATCGCGAGCTACTCGAACAGCCAGCAGCGTGCCGTTTACGAGATCCCACTGGCAACCTTTGAGGCCGAGCAGAACCTGAAGCGGGTCGACGGTGCGGCGTTTTCAGCCACCACGTCTTCAGGCGAGGCAGACCTGACCGGTGGCGGGCAGATCCTGTCAAACAACCTGGAGCTTTCCAACGCCGATATTGCGGACGAGTTCTCCAAGCTGATCATCACGCAGCAGGCCTATTCCGCCAACTCGCGGATCGTTACCTCGGCCGATGAGATGCTGGACGATGCACTCAACATGGTCCGGTAATGACACCCTTTCCGGCGGGTCATGACCCGCCGTACGCTCCGGCGAAGTAGCGTTCCTTGAAGGAGTACCCGCTATGGGTCTGACAAGCGCCCTGAACACTGCGGTCTTCGGCATCACGTACAATCAGCGTCAGCTGGATGTGACGGCGAACAATATCGCCAACGCCGACACGGTCGGTTACACGAAGAAGACCATCGCCGCCAATGCCTATTTCGACGGGCAGGGGAATGTCGCGGGCCTGGTCGCTACGGAACTCACTCGAATTCTCGATGAGCAGATCCAGGCGGACTATTTCGATTCTCTCGCCGATACCAACTACGCCAAGCAGATCGCCAATTTCACCGAACGGCTCGACGGTATCTTCGGCACAATCAACGACAACAGCGGGCTCTCGTCGCTGATCACCAACCTGTCGTCGTCGCTTGCCACGCTCGTGAACGATCCGGGGAATTATACCGCGCAGCAGGAGGTGGTTGCCGCGGCTGACGCTTTCGCGCGTGAACTCAACAGCGCCTATGAGCGGATCGCCGATCTGCGGCAAGAGGCTGACGATTCCCTGTCGCTGCAGACGCAGACGGTCAACAATCTTCTTACCAGCATCGAAGACATCGATACGGCCATCCGGGACGCGACCCAATCCAACGTTTCGACCGCCGACATGGAGGACGAACGCGACCGGCTGATCGAACAGCTTTCCGGCTATCTCGACATTGAAGTTTCCGAAGGCACGAACAACACGCTGTTCATCCAGACTTCCGACGGACAGCAGCTTTACTCCGATGGCCAGGCGTCGACGCTGAGTTTCTCAACAACGCATTTGCTGCAGCCGGGCGTGCCGGGTCAGACGGTTGTCGCGACCACGCCTGGCGGCTCGACTTACGATGTCATCGCCGCCTCCAAGTCCGGGGCGATGGTGGCAACCGCCGAACTCAGGGACGAAATCCTGGTCGAGGCGCAAAAGCAGCTCGACACGATCGCTGCGGAGATTTCACTCGCATTTTCCAATGTCACGGTTGAAAGCTCAGAGGTAACCGTCGGGGCAGACACGGGATTTGACCTCGATGTGTCATCGCTTCAGCCGGGCAACACGATCACGCTGGAATACACCGATACCTCAGGTGTGGCGCAGACCGTTACGCTGATGGCTGTCTCCGATGCAAGCCTGTTGCCTCTGGACGACTCAGCAACCTCGAACCCGAACGATACGGTCTTCGGCATCGACATTTCGAGTGGCTTGCCGGCAACCTATATCACCAATATCTCGGCAGCCCTTGCTGCAACGGGGCTGCAGGTCAGCAACAACGGCTCGGACGAGTTGCGGATCTTGGGCGATACGACTGCACCGACGAGCGTGGAAGGCCTGACCGCCGATGTGACCGTCACATCCAGCACGGATGCAGGGCTGGGGCTGGCCATCTTTGTCGATCAACGCGTCGGCACGGAGACGTTTTCGGACGCGCTTGAAGATGGCGGCCAGCGGGTTGGTTATGCGAGCGGGATCAGTGTCAATCCGGACCTTCTCGCTGACAGCAGCTTGTTGGTGAACTACCAGACAACGCCAACCGCAAACACAACAAACGATCCCGCGCGGCCTGAACATCTGCTCAACGCTTTGAACTCTGAAACCGTCTACTTTGATCCGAGCGCAGGGATTGGCAGCGCAGCGACGCCTTTCGAAGGCACTGTGACGGACTACATCAACCAGACAATCGCGTTCCAGGGCAATCAGGCTGAAGACGCCAAGACCTACGCCACCGCAAAAGAAACCCTGACCATCAACTTGGCCGTCCGTTACGAGGAGAGCTACGCGGTGGATCTGGACACCGAGCTTGCCTTCATGGTGCAGCTTGAAAACGCATACGCGGCGAATGCCCGGGTCATGCAGACAATCAAGGAGCTCTTCGAAGAGCTTCTGAACATCGTTTAAGGTGCATCATGACCCTGTCGTCGATCACAACCTCACGCTCTTATCTCACGCTGCAGCTCGGCCAGTTGAATGACCAGCTGACAGACAAGACGACCCAGCTCGCGACTGGCAAGGTTGGCACCACCTATGGCGAGATCGGCGACAACCGGCTTCTGGATATCCAGCTGACACAGAAGGTCAGTCTCATCGAGAGCTATCAGGAGACCATCACGATCTCCAATCTGCATCTGGAAACGTTGTCGCTGTCGCTTGAACGGCTGGAAACCATCCGGCAGGACTCCAAGTCGGCGATGGATACGAATGATTTCGTGATCCAGAGCGATGGCCAGACACAAACCCAGTCGCGTGCCGAGCTTCTGTTGACCGAAACGCTCAATATTCTGAATACGGAAATTGCCGGCTACTACATTTTCGGCGGAACCGACTCCATCGCCGATCCGGTGGCGAACCTGGACGCGATCCTGAACGGATCGGGAGGTCTGGACGGCCTGTCTGCCTTTCTCGACGAATACAGCCAGGCAAATCTGGGAGCATCCAACAACGGACGGCTGTCGATCTCGGCACTCACGACCAATTATGCGGCGGGTGTTCCGACGGACTCCACCTTCACAATCGCCGAAGACGGTGCGCATGACTTCGGGTTTGATATTTCAAGCGTTACGTCAACGCTCAGCAATGCCTCGATCACAGGGCCGCTGGCAGCCGATCCCGACAGTTTCGATGTTCAGTTTACCGGCCAGCCCGCTCTGGGCGAAACAATCACAATTGAGCTGACCCTTCCGCCCGACCACACAGAGACCGTGTCGATCGAATTCACGGCAGCTTCGACGAACGAAGCTGAGGGCACTTTCGCGATCGGTGCGGATCTTGAGGAAACGGCACAAAACCTTCTTGCCGAAATAACGGCCGAAATCGAAAACCAGGCGCAAACAACGCTGAGAGCCGTATCGGACCAATGGGCGTCAGATGAGTTTTTCACGACGTTCGGCGGCGAAGAGCCCCAGCGCGTCGACGGTCCTCCCTATGACACGGCAACGGCTCAGATCGCTGGCGGATCAACGACCGTTGAATGGTACACGGGCAGAAACACCGCTACGACCGATGCGCGCGCAGACAAGAACGCCGTTATCGATTCCAATCTGACCGCAAGTTATGGCGTCAGGGCCAACGAAACGGCGCTCCAGGAACTGGTTCAGTCTCTGGCGACCTTTGTTGCCGCTGACTTTTCCGGCGGAACGCAGACCGACGAGGAATACTACAACGCGCTGTCCTCAAACCTGCGCAGCCTGTTGCAGCCGGTCGGTGTGGATCAGTCGGGTATCGTCGACATTTCAACGGACATTGCGATCACGCACAGGACAGTCTCGCTGACGAGCGAACGGCATGTGCAGATGAAAAGCACATATGAAGGAACGATTGCCGAGATCGAGGGGATTGACCAGAACCAGGTTGCTGCCGAGATCCTGACACTTCAGAACAATCTCGAAGTGTCTTACCGCGCGTCATCGATCCTGTTCAATCTGAGCCTGTCGGATTACATCTGACGTAATAGAGCCGTTGTCGACCTGATCCAGCAAGCAGTGATCTGGACCTGAAGTCCCTGCTTTTGAGCCCGTGCTTCAGCCAGGTACGGGTGGCCGACGCAAACGACTTGGTCAATATGGTCTCGCAGCCGCCCTCAAGAAGCTTCAGGCCTTTATTCTGCGTAGGCCGGTTCTTGTTGCATCAACCACGCGTCAACGTTCTGCTGAACGAATTCAGCGATTGAAACGGGTGCTCGTCCTGTCAACTGCAGAACCTCGCCGGTGACACGGTCTTCGGACCCATTGGCGATTGCACCGTCCATCGCGGCCAGTGTCGCTGCGTAGTCTTCCGGCAGGCCATGGTCGCGATGTCGTGCGGCCAGTCCTTCCACGCTGAGACGATGATGAACAACCCGGCGTCCCAATTGGTGGCTAAGGGTGTCAGCAACCACGTCGTAAGAAACTGCTTCCGGCCCGGTCAGGATGTGGTCAGTGTTTTCAACTGACTGAGCAGTGAGCAAAACCGCTGCGCAGGCAGCGATGTCTTTAGCATCGATGAAACCGACGCGCCCGTCGTCCGTGGCGGTATAGATTGAAGACTCGTCCCGGATCGGATCGCGGTGATGAAGTTCTGAGAAATTCTGCATGAACCAGGTCGGGCGCAGCACGACCCATTCAGGGGCGTTGATGCGGAGCCAGGCGTGGACCGCGCCCATCATCGGACCGCCTTCCTCGAGAGAGGAGGCACTGAGCAAGACAAAACGCGAAACACCAGCTTGTCGTGCTGCCTCAAGCGCGGGCTGCATTGCCCCCAAGGAATCCACCGTATCTGTCGGTGCAACGAGGTAGACTGCTCCGATGTTTTCGAAGGCCGTGGCAAACGTCGAGGGATCCTGCCAGTCGAAACGCACATGGCTTTCGTCCTTCGGATTGCGCGTTGCGATACGCGGAACAACCCAATTTGCGCGCAACTGTTCGACGACACGGCGGCCGGTTTTGCCGGTCCCGCCCGTTACAAGAATGGACTTAGTCATCGAGAAACTCCTCAAATCCGGATTTCAGGTGTTCGATTCCACCAACGGCGGTCAACAGGACGAGCGGGTTCCAGTAGTCCCGGTAATGTGCGATGCGCCCGTTGCGAACCCTGACGACGGAGATGTAATCCTGATCATAACGTTCGCCCGTCTGGGCACCTTTTCCCCTGCAGGAGAATTCCAGAACGAAGGTCTCGCCGTCCGTGGACTTGTGCGCGAGAGCAGGGCTCATGGATTCAAAGTCGATGAGCCCGCCAGCCTTGGGAAGGTAGGCTGCCATAGCGTCACGTCCGCGCAGTTCACGAACGGCTCCAGCAGGCGCAAACGGAAACTGGAATACAATGTCCTCAGCGCACATTTGAAGAAAGTTGTCTCCTGCATCGGCAATGATCGCGTCACCCAATGCACCGCGCAGCATCGCGCCAAAGCTCGGTATCGTGTTGGTATCAGACATGATTTCTCCTTTCACTGTGATCGTCCCTGGACAGGGCGCTGACCGGATAGGGCCAGGCACGGGTCACGAAGCTTTCCCGAATTGCATGACGAGAACGCCAAGGATCGTGAGTGCGGCGCCTGTGATGCGGAATAGGTCCGCCGGCCGGTTCGCGTTTCCGAGAAACCCGTTCTGGTCCAGGATCAGCGCCATCGTCATCTGGCCTGCGACAACCGCCGCGATGAAGGCTGCAGCGCCGAAGCGCGGTATCAGCATCATGGTGGCCATGACGTAGATGACGCCAACCAGACCGCCAACCCACGCCCAGGGAGGGGCTGAAAGCAGGGAGGACGCATCCGGCATCGCAGGGCGAAGCCAGGCAAGCCCTGCCATAAGGCAAATGAAGGAAACACTGAAGGACAGGAGTGTTGCCCACAGGGGGTGGCCGGCCGCACGGCTGAGTTCGGCATTCATCCCGGCATGGACGGGGATCAATGCACCGCACAGCAAGGGCGCCAGCCAAAGCAGGCCCATTTTCTGATCCATCATCGGTCCCTTTCGGAAAAAGCGTACCGTCCAGTTGAAGTTTCGTTTCGATTGCTTCAAATTACGACGGAACGATACCGTTTCGTCCTTTATAGGAGTAATTACGATGGAACGCAATAGTTCCGACGTCAAAAGATTGAAAAAGCCGACCCGGAAACCTGCGGGAGCGGCGGTGCTGCGAGACACGGTTACCAACGCAATCCACAGGGCCTTGTTCGAGGAATGGGCTGAAACCGGGTATTCCGCCTTGCGAATGGAGAAGATTGCAGCGCGGGCAGGGGTTGGAAAAGCGGCGCTCTATCGCCGCTGCAAGTCCAAGCTCGAGCTGGTGGTTGAAGCGGTAAGAGCGATGGCGACAACCATAACGCCCATTCCCGACAGTGGATCGTTTGACGAGGATGTTGCCCGATTGATCCGCCGGCTCGCCGCAACGCTCCGGCATCCGCTGGTTCGCCGCATCCTGCCCGATCTGCATGCTGAGCTCGCGCGTTCGGGCGAACTTAAGGATCTTCTGGAACGCGTGACCCATGACCGGCGAACGCAGGCGATGATCATGATCGACAGAGCGGTCGCGCGCGGCGAACTCCCGGAAGCGACGGATCGCCGGACCATCCTAGATCTGCTGATCGCGCCGCTTTACTGGCGCTTGATCGTTCAGCGACAGCGCGCAACACCGGCAGACCTGAAGATGTACTCGGCGCTGGTCACGCGGTTTGCCAAGAGCGCCACGCGCAAGACATGAGGACCCGGGCAAGGCTATAATGGCTCGCCCAGGTCGCTAATCTTATGCCGCCAGAGCAACGGAGTCTTTGCCCGCCGGAATACGCATTGGGCTGCCAGCGTCCGTTACCGCGGTCCAGATCGCCTGCACGACATCCTCAGTTTCGGTGAACTCTTTGCCTGCCGGATCCCGGAAGGCGTCCATGACCTGTCCGACAAACGCCTGATAGTCCACCGGAGTGCTGTTGGACTCAGCCATCAGTGCCATTGCTTTCTTGCCGAAACTCGTCGTCGGCGCCTGGCCCGGCAAGACGATATGTGCCCGGATGCCGAGCGGTGCCAACTCCAGAGCGAGGCACTCTGTAAAGGCATTGATGGCCGCCTTGCTTGCCGTATAGACGGACGCGAGCGGCAGGGGTTTGAGCGTTACGCTCGAGGACACGTTGACAATTACGCCTGCGCCCTGCGCGCGCATTTTCGGCAACACTGCACGGGTCACTTCGAAAGTGCCGAGCGTGTTCGTTTCGAATATTCTGCGGAGGGTTTGGTCGGAGGTGCCTTCAAAAGGCGCGAGCCAACCGACTCCCGCGTTGTTCACCAAAGCGTCGACAGGTCCTGCGCTGGCGACTGCATTGGCAACGCTCTCCCGATTGGAGACGTCCAATGGGACAATGCGCAACCGGGCCGAAGCCGGGAACAGGCTTGGGTCAGGCTTGCGCATGGTGGCAACGACGGACCAATCATTGGCGAGGAAATACCTGGCGGTTTCCAGCCCGAACCCGGAAGAGCATCCTGTAATCATCACTGTCTTCATGGCGAAGTCTCCTTTTTTGCAATGACACGAAGGTAGACACGCTCAAGCGGACTTTCTATAATATAAAGTCCAAAATTCGTTATCAATTGTCCAAGAATGAGCGACCCATATTCCGAAATCATATCCTTGTTGCAGCCTCAGGCCTCTTACTCGAAGCTCGTGCAAGCGTCGGGAGCGTTTTGCGTAAAACGGGATGATGTGAACGATGCATTATATTGCTCGCTCCTGTCGGGACGGGCGCGTTTGCAGGTAGATGGCCAGGAAGCTTTGACGCTGTCGGCAGGGGATTTCGTCCTTATTCCCGCAGCGAAACGGTTCACGTTCTCCAGTGTCGATCCCCCTCCGCCGGAAGGATTGCTGAGCCAGCCGGTTGAAGGTGCAGACGGCATATTCAGGCTTGGACCTCAGGACGCCGAGGCCGACGTGCAGCAACTCATTGGCCATTGCACTTTTGCGAGCCCGGACGCGGAGCTTCTGGTCTCTCTATTGCCGGATATGGTCGTCGTGCGCGGCGAGGGGAGGCTTGCCGCACTGACGGGTTTTCTGCGAGACGAGGCGCGTTCCGACCGCCCTGCGCGGAGTGTCGTCTTGGAGCACTTGCTGCAGGTTCTTCTGATCGAAGCTTTTCGGTCTGCCACGGCTCCGGATGCAACGGCCGGCTTACTAAACGGTTTGGCGGACCTGCGCATCGCTCCGACACTTCGGGCGATGCACGCTTCGCCACACCGTTCCTGGACAGTGCCTGAGCTCGCAAAAGAGGCAGGGCTGTCTCGGTCCGCCTATTTTGCGCGGTTTAACCAGATTGTTGGGATCGCGCCGATGGCATACTTGCTGAATTGGCGAATGACGCTGGCGAAACATATGCTTGGTTCAGGCCGGCACCGAGTAGCAGAAGTTTCGGAGAAAACCGGTTACGGCTCCGCCAGTGCATTTAGCAGCGCATTTGCGCGCCATGTCGGCTGTCCGCCCGCACAGTATTCAAAGGACGCAACAAGCGGCTAGTCATGGAGCCGGTCAAGAAAATTGGAGTTGTGGAGGCGCGTGGGCCGTCTTCTTGAAAACTCAGATCATTCCCTATTCGGCTTCGGCGCGTGCCCGAAGTCCCTCGGCGATTGCCCGGTTAATGCTGATGAGAGAATTCATCTTCTCGGCGTCGTCCGTAGTGATCACCGTAATCGTCTGTTTGAAAACAAAAACCGCCAGGGAAGCAATGTTGTTCTTCACATCCTGCGGAAGCTGGCTTTCGTCACTTGTGGCTGACGTTACGAGAATGCTCCAGAGCTTGCGATTGTAGACCAATGCATCGTCTTTTTCGGCGAGTGAGGCCTCGCTCCATTCATCCTTGATCAGCTGCAGCCTGGCTGCGGCTTTCATCAGCAGATTCGCTTCCAGCTCTCTCGGTGACACCGCCACCTGGCTCGTTTTCTGGTAAGCTTGCGCTGCCTGTTTGTACATGACCGATCAGCGTCCCTTCGTACTCGATGAGCTTGCGTGCTTCTTTCAGTGCTTTATAGAAGGCGCCGGTTAGGATGGCGTTACTGATCCTGGTAACATACGGTATCGTGCTCGGCGCGGCTTTTACGATGTCGTTGACGAGAGTGAAGTAATTCTCCTGAATTCTCTCCAGATCAGTAGACAGATACATCAGCTGAACGGCCAAATAGACGCGTTTTGCAGGCGTATCCGCGGTCGCAGGCGTGAGAATATCCTTTTCTCTCAGAATGGGAGCCTGGCCTTCGATAAAGAGACGGGTTCGCTGATTGTCATTTGTGATGACACTGTCACCAATGATAATCCGCTCGCCCGGTTTTAATTCGACCTTGAGCGCCATTCCTTGACCTCCACGCTTGAGTATCGCTTTCAAACGTTAACGAACTGGTTAACGACCGCTGCCGATACTGTACTGATGTTAACCCCTGATGTTAACCAAACAGGCTCAGGACGCTTTGGTCGGCCTGGTTGGCGAGCGACAGGGCGGTAGACGAAAGCTGCTGCCGCGTTTGCAGAGCAAGCATGTTCGCACCTTCCTCGTTCATGTCAGCGATGGTCAGCTCACCCGCGCCAACTTCCAGTGTGTTGATCAGATTCTGCGTGAAGTCTGTCCGGATTTCAACGGTGGAGAGCGACGTTCCCATCGACCGGGCTGCCGAGCGCAGCTCATCAAGCGCGGCGTTGATCGCCTGCAGCGTGCGGTCAATGTCCGTGTCCGACTTGAATTCAGAGGCCGCCGCCGTCAGGCCAACCGTACCGGTGGTGCTGCCGAGCGTGGTGCGGTTGAAGTCGGTGTTGCTGCTGGTGATATCAAACGAAACCTCGCCGATCAGACTGATGCTGCCGCCGGAGAACGAAGCGTCCAGGCCTTTCACATTGTCGATGAACGTTACAAGGTCGTTCACGGTCGTTTCATCGTCGATTTCGATCGAAGCTGGCTCGAAATCGTTTCCGTCGGTGATGGTGATCGTGTCACCGGCCTGGAAACCGCCTGAACTGATGAGGGTGGAGGCAGCCGTGAGAGCGGCAACGGTGAGGGACGTGGTGCCGGTTCCGCTGCCGCCGTTGGTCGCCGTACCGCCGCCTGCGGTGTTTTTCGAGATGGAGATCGTGTTGTCGCCACCTGAGGTGATTGAGATCGAGTCGGTCGCCTCGTCAAAGCTGGCATGGATGCCGTTCAGATCATTGAGGGCATCAACATAGTCCTGCACAGTCGTGATGTCGGTTCCGACGGTTAGCGTCGTGGTGCCGGAACTGTCCGTGATTTCAACCTGGTCGCCTGTGGACCATGCCCCAAGATCGGTCAGATTGGAGGACGCCTGCAGGCCGGTCACTGCGATTGTCGTACTGCCACCGAAGAGATTGAACGACGATGTGCCGGTTCCACCGGTGTCGAGGTCGTCCAGATTGAGCCCGTCATCCAGTGTCGTGTCGGTGAAGTCTACCGGATTGACGGTGAGATTGGATGTGCTGTCCTCGTTGAAGATGACTTCCAGTTCATTGCCTGGACCGGCGAGAAGGTTCTTGCCCTTGTAGCTGGAGTCGCGGGCCATGTCCTCAATCTGCTCGAGGATGTCATTATACTGCGACGCGAATTGTTTGCGCTCGTATTCGCTGGATGTCTGAAGTGCCTGATTGGCAATCGCTTTTGCCGATTCGACCAGCTTGGTAATTGACGTGATGCCCTTGTCGGCCGCCTTGATGGTCTGAACCGCCTGACCCATGTTGTCCAGAAGGTTGGCAAGATCGCTGGCCCGGTCATTCAACGATTGAGCCGTGAAGAATGAGTTGGGATTGTCGAGTGCCGTGTTGACCTTCAACCCTGTCGCAAGCCGCGTCTGAGTGACAGACTGGAGATCCGCCGTTTGCTTGAGCGACAGGAGATTGTCCCGGACTGCGCTTGATAGAACAATATCAGACATCACCGCTTTTCCTATTCAGACCCAAAGTGGGTGTCACCAAGTGCGCAAAGTCATGCGCGCACCTTTGACGTAAAACTAAATGGAAAGTTAATCGGTCATGCACTGATTAACGTGATGTAAATAAAAGTTACCAAAAGCTTTCTTTTAACTAACTGAAAAACAAAGCGAAAATTTTCGAGCATCCGATTGTATTCGCAGCACAAAACGATAACGGCGGGCTAGGGGCCCGCCGTTTCTGATTATCAGATTGTGAGTCGTGCGTCTGACTGATTCTTCTAGTCTTAGAAGAGGGATAGCACCGTCTGGTCCGCCTGCGACGCGAAGGACAGTGATGTCGATGCAAGCTGCTGTCTGGTCTGAAGGGCCAGAAGGTTTGCACCTTCCTCGTTGGTGTCGGCCAGGGTCAGAAGACCTGCACCTTCCTGAAGAGTATTGATCAACGTCTTGGTGAAGTCTTGCCGTATCTCAACAGTCGACAGGTTGGTACCGAATTCGGACGCTTGCGACCTCAGGTTCGAGAGTGCGGTGTTCAGTCGGTCAACAACCCGGTTGATGTCGTTGTCCGTCGCGAAGCCACTGTCGCTGAGGGCCGCGACACTCACGCCCGTACTGTTTGCCGTAAAGCCGGAAGTCGCGAAGTTCGAATTGTCACTTGTGAGTGACAGGTCCGTTTCACTTTGAATGTTGAGCTGACCGGAAGAGGAGTCAAAGTCGGCGCTTATGCCGTTGAAGTCATTGACGAAGTTTTCCAGATCATCAACCGTCGTATCCGCTTCGATCTCAAGCGAACCGAGTTCGAAGTTGTTGCCGTCGGTCAGAGTGAGCGTGTCGCCGACTGCGAAGGAACCGGAGTCCACCAGGGTCTGGGTGGTGGTTGTGAAGGCCGTGCCGTCAACAGAGGCAAATGCCGCACCAGCCGTACCCGTGCTGACCGCAAGGTCTTCATCGGAATAGATGGTCAACGCACCGTTGGTTTCGTCGAATTCCGCCCGGACACCGGCGATACCGTTCAGGTTGTCGATCAGGTCCTGGACCGTCGCGCCACTGGCAGCCAGCGTGCCACCGGAGATGGCGGCTGCGGTTGCCGTCGTGTCATAAAGGGTGATCGTGTTCGTTCCGGCGATGAGCGTGGAGTCGGCCAGAGACGAACTCGTGTTGAGGCTCGGGCCGCCGGTTGACGATTCCAGCGTGATCGTGGTCTTGCCACCCTGGATCTGGAACGAGGTCGCGCCGCCCTGGCCCTCGGCAAGGTCAGAAAGATTGAGACCTTGGGAGAGGGAGCTGTCGGTGTAGTCGACCGCTTCGATGGTGAGTTTCGAAGTTGCGTCTTCGTTGAAGATCGTGGTCAGGTCGTTGCCGTCGCCGGCAAGTAGGTTCTTACCCTTGTAGGAGCTGTCCTTCGCGACATCTTCAATCTGCTCAAGCAGGTCATTGTACTGCTGTGCGAACGTCTTACGCTCATACTGGCTCTGGGTCTGCAGGGCCTGGTTGGCTTTCGCTTTCGCGGATTCGACCAGATCGGTAATCGTCTGAATACCTTTGTCAGCCGCCTTGATCGTTTGCAGGGACTGACCCATGTCGTCGAGCAGGTTGCTCAGGTCGCTGGCGCGAGAGCTGAGACCGGATGCCGTGAAGAAGGAATTCGGATTGTCGAGCGCCGAATTGACCTTGAGACCCGTCGCCAGTTTGTTCTGGACGCCGGACATCAGGTCTGCGGTGGATTGAAGCGTGAGAAGGTTCTGCCGCACGGCAGCTGACAGGGTGATGTCCTGCATCGTCTTTTCCCTTTCCTGGGTCACAAGTACTGCTGCTCGTCCTGAGCAGGTTGATTAGGATCATCTCCCGTTAACCCTAATCATTGGTTAATTGGATGGCATTATACGGTTAACGAGGTGTTAACGCGTTGAGTGTGCTCGGAAAATCGGCAGGAAACCGGGAATGTGGGGGAGGGTGTGATCCGCCCGGGCATGTCCCGGGGGTAAGTGCCTGAACGGAATCAAAAAAAGGCGGGCCTGAGCCCGCCTTTCGTTTTGTTTGCTGGTTCTGCCGGTCTTAGAAGAGACGCAGAACGTTCTGGTCGGCCTGAGCTGCCAGGGACAGGGACGTGGAGGCGAGTGATTGCTGGGTCTGCAGAGCCAGCAGGTTGGCGCCTTCCTCGTTGGTGTCCGCCAGGGTGAGTTTGCCGGCACCTTCTTCCAGCGTGTTGATCAGGGCATTGGTGAAGTCCTGACGGTTTTCCACGATGGAAAGGTTGGTACCGAATGTCGACGCCTGGGCCCGCAGGGTGTCCTGCGCGCTGGTCAACCTGCTCAGAGTTGCCTCGATGTTTGAGTCAGTGGCAAAGCCGTTTGACGTACCGGCGCTGATCGAAATGTCCGTGAAGCCGGATGCATCCGAAGACAGGCTCAGATCGATCGAGGTCGTGACATCAACACCGCCAGCCGAAGTCGCCGCACTGACGTCGGAGTTCGAGCCATTGATGAAGTCGGCAACGTCTGCGACCGTGGTGCTGGCGGTGATTTCAAGGGTCGCAAGTTCTGTACCCGTGCTGTCGGACAGCGTGAGGGTGTCGCCTGCGGTGAAATCATCGTCCGTAACAACGGTAGCGCCCGAGGCAAGTGCGGTAGCACCAGCTGAACCGTTGGTGAAGGCAACCGTGCTGGTGCCGTCTGCGGCCGCTGCCAGATCGGACAGGTTCAGACCGGTCGAGCTGGTTGTGTCGGTGTAATCGACCGAGGTAATCGACAAGGAAGACGTGCCGTCTTCGTTGAAGATGACCGACAGGTCGTTGCCGGAACCGCCAAGCAGGTTCTTGCCCTTGTAGCCGGCATCCTTCGCCAGATCCTCGATCTGGGTCAGAAGCTCGTTATACTCGGCTGCAAAATCCTTGCGCTCGGACTGGCTCGACGTCTGCAGAGCCTGGTTGGCTTTCGCCTTTGCGGCATCCACAAGATCGGAGATCGACGTGATCGCCTGGTCCGCTGCCTTCAGGGTCTGGACCGACTGGCCCATGTCGTCGAGCAGGGTGCTGAGGTCGCTTGCGCGGTTCTCAAGGCCCTTGGCCGTGAAGAAGGAATTCGGATTATCAAGGGCCGAATTGACCTTCTTGCCCGTTGCAAGTCTTTCTTGCACGGAACTCATCAGCTGAGATGTTGACTGGAGAGCATTGAGGTTCGCGCGCACGGCGCTTGAAATGGTAATTTCAGGCATTTTGTTTCCCTTCTAGGAATACGAGATACAAGAACCCTTCCTGGGTTCGGTGCTCATCAAACGGCTGAAATTGAGAACAAGCTGTAAAGATAATTGGTTAGCGGGATTTAACCTTAACGCGCTGTTACCAAAGGGAAATCCGGTTGGAATGAAGAAGGCACGGCGGACAGTGCGTCCGCCGTGCCTTGTTTTGATTTGCCGTCAGTTCAGCGGCTGCGTCTTTTTCAGCTTAGAAGAGACGCAGAACGTTCTGGTCGGCCTGAGCTGCCAGGGACAGGGACGTGGAGGCCAGGGTCTGCTGAGTCTGCAGAGCCAGCAGGTTGGCGCCTTCCTCGTTGGTGTCCGCCAGGGTGAGCTTGCCGGCACCTTCTTCCAGCGTGTTGATCAGGGCATTGGTGAAGTCCTGACGGTTTTCCACGATGGAAAGGTTGGTACCGAATGTCGACGCCTGGGCGCGAAGCGTGTTTTGTGCGCTTGTCAGCCTGGTCAGCGTTGCTTCGATGTTTGCGTCAGTGGCAAAGCCGTTTGACGTGCCGGCGCTGATCGAAATGTCCGTGAAGCCGGATGCATCCGAAGACAGGCTCAGATCGATCGAGGTCGTGACATCAACACCGCCAGCCGAAGTTGCCGCACTGACGTCGGAGTTCGAGTCGTTGATGAAGTCAGCAACGTCTGCGACCGTGGTGCTGGCGGTGATTTCAAGGGTCGCAAGCTCGGTACCCGTGCTGTCGGACAGCGTCAGGGTGTCGCCTGCGGTGAAATCATCGTCCGTAACAACGGTAGCACCCGAAGCAAGTGCAGTAGCACCAGCTGAACCGTTGGTGAAGGCAACCGTGCTGGTGCCGTCTGCGGCCGCTGCCAGATCGGACAGGTTCAGACCGGTCGAGCTGGTTGTGTCGGTGTAGTCGACAGCGGAAATCGTCAGGTCCGACGATCCGTCTTCGTTGAAGATGACCGACAAGTCGTTGCCGGAACCGCCAAGCAGGTTCTTGCCACCGTAACCTGCGTCCTTCGCCAGATCCTCGATCTGGGTCAGAAGCTCGTTATACTCGGCTGCAAAGTCCTTGCGCTCGGACTGGCTCGACGTCTGCAGAGCCTGGTTGGCTTTCGCCTTTGCGGCGTCCACAAGATCGGAAATCGATGAGATCGCCTGGTCCGCTGCCTTCAGAGTCTGGACCGACTGGCCCATGTCGTCGAGCAGGGTGCTGAGATCGCTTGCGCGGTTCTCAAGACCTTTTGCGGTGAAGAACGAGTTCGGATTGTCCAGTGCGGAGTTGACTTTCTTTCCGGTGGAGAGGCGCTCCTGAACCGTGCTCATCAGGTCAGATGTTGCCTGAAGAGAGTTCAGGTTCGTGCGAACTGCACTTGAAAGAGTAATTCCAGTCATTACAGAGTTCCTTCTGCTTGAAACGCCATTCTTCCTGAATGACAGCTGAACTCTGTCGCGCGATATTGTATTAAATGATAATTTATTTGGTTAGCGTAGTTTAACCTAAAATATCTATGAAGGATTATTGTAAATTTATTTGGTTAATTGGTTAATTGGATGATTCTTGAAGTGTTAACTACTTTCGTTAAGCTTCGCCGTTATTGCAAGCACGTCAATGGCTTCGCCAGCGTTGTGCGGGCGAATGGCGACTGAAAGGGAAGGGCAGACGAGCGATCACGACGGTCGTCGCGCGCAGAGCGTCGTTGGCGCCGCTGATCAGGTGAAGCGGCTGCTCAGACGGTCCGCTGCAGGTTGGGAGGCTGCAAAGGGGTGGTTTGAGTCTCAATGGACTTGGTATAGGCCCGCAGACGGCGCAGCGTTTCGCTCGGCACTTGCCGAACGACTTCGCCCGTATTGGTATTTGTCGCCACGTAGATCACGCTTTCGCTTTCCGGATCCACGATATTGCGACGCTCCAATTGCGGTGTAACGCTTTCGAAGAGCGACTTGCCGTCACGCTTGTTGTTGGCAGCGCGCTGACCCTGGCTTGCATCCGAGGAGGGCTTGACAGTCTCCTCTGGCGGCAAGTCCGTGTTTACCGCAGGCTGGTTCTTTTCCGGAGCCCGCGTTACCGGCGTAATCGCCGTATACGTCGGCGATGGCGGCCGGGCAATTCCCGTATCCAACATCTTTCCCTCCGGGGTACTCACTACAAACACCCGTACATTGTCGAAACTAACGTATGGGAATGAATCTTTTGTTAACGGATTGATTAGGATTTGCTGAATCGTGACGTTTGTACTCGTGCGCAATTGATTCGTTTATGGGTGTTCGACCCCAAAGACGCGGCCAAAGAAAAGGCTCCCGCCGGGAGCCTTTATCGAAGACCAATCGGTTGGCACGCTTCCAAGCGTGAGTTCTAAAGCGCCTGGTTTACCGCGATGCCGCGCGCTGATTGCGGTCCTGAAGGAGCGGCGCCGTCCCGGCCGTAGGTGGTTGGTGCGGTCGCGTTCTTTGCGCCTGCAGCCTTTGCAACTGTCGCCACCAGGTTGTTGGCAACGTCGCGCGCGGTCGACAGCACGGCCAGATTGATCCTCAGAACCGGCTGGAATTCACTATGCTGCCGACGCAAGGCCTGTGTTGCGGACGGGGAGAGGTTGCCGAGTGCGACCGCGTGTTCCTTTGCCGCCATCATGCCGCGCGTATACTCGTGGATGAGGCGCGCCTTGTCCGGCTGAAGTTCTCCGGCTTCCGCGAGTTTGCCGGCGCGCACGAGATCGGTCTCCATCTCTATGACAGACAACAGAGCTTCCATGGTGCTCGACAGGGCGGAGCAGAAGTTGTCTGCGTCTTGTGGGCTTCCAGGCCGGTCAAGTGAGAACGGAAAGGTGTTTGCGTTAGGCTGTGCAGTCATCTGGCCCCCTCCTGCAATGCCAGCAGTTCGCGCTCGACACTGTCGGCGAGCCCGATACCACCGGATTCGGATATTGAACGTGCATATTCATCGATCAGAAAGCTCTGCCAGGTGTCCGAACCTTCGCCGCCACCCCAAGTGCCGCCTTCGTTCAGCCCTGTGAACATGTTCTGAAGCATGGTGTTGAGAAAAACCGCCTCAAATTCCTCGGCAGCTTCGCGAACCGCGCTCTTGCTGCTGGTATCGACACCGCGGATTGAATCGAGCGGGTTCGGCTGGCTTTTCATGGGAGCGGCGGATTGCAGCATCACAGCACCTCGATTTCAGCCTGCAAGGCGCCTGCGGCCTTGATTGCCTGAAGAATGGAGATCATGTCGCGCGGTCCGATGCCGAGCGCGTTGAGGCCATCCACAAGCTGCTTGAGAGTGATTGTCTCAGGAACAATTGCCAGTTTGGTACCTTCCTCGTCCACGCCAACTTCTGACCGGGGAACCACGACGGTCTGACCGTTGTCGGAGAATGGCAGCGGCTGGGAAACCTGGGGCGATTCAGCGATCGTCACGGTCAGGTTGCCCTGGGCGACTGCGACCATTGAAACCTTGACGTCTTGGCCCATTACGATGATGCCGGAGTTCTCGTCAATGACGATGCGTGCCGCCAGATCCGGTTCAACGATCAACTGCTCGATATCCGTCAGGAGGTCGACGATATTGCCGTCATATTGCTGCGGCAGATCCAGGCGCACGGTGGCGGGGTCCAGCGGCTCTGCCGTCGGCAAGCCAATCAATTCATTGATAGAGAGTGCAACACGGCGTGCGGTGGTCAGATCGGGATTGCGAAGTGCCAGTCGAAGTGTCGTGAGGGAGGCCAGTTGGAAATCGAGTTCCCTTTCAACCAGACCACCATTGGCAATACGGCCGGCCGTTGGAACGCCGCGCACGACCGAGGCAGCATCGGCTTGTGCCGAAAATCCGCCAATGGCAACGGAGCCTTGGGCGATCGCATAGACTTCACCGTCGGCGCCCACGAGCGGCGTGACCAGCAATGTGCCGCCTTGTAGCGACTCCGCGTCGCCCAATGCACTGACATTGACATCGATGCGGGTACCCTGTGTCGCGAAGGGCGGGAGATTTGCGGTCACCATGACGGCTGCAACGGTGTTTGTGTTCAGCGCGATGTTCCGGGTGTTGACTCCCAGACGTTCCAGCATGGCCTGCAGGCTTTGCTGGGTGAACGGCGTGTTGTTGAGCGAGTCGCCCGTGCCGCTCAGTCCGACCACAAGCCCGTAACCGATGAGCTGGTTTTCACGGATGCCTTCAAAGTCTGCAATGTCCTTGATGCGGGAGGCGGCCTGCGCAGATGTCAGAGTAACAGCCACTCCGACAAGCATGAGCGCTGCGGTCCGCAGCAGCCCGGCCAACAAAGACGATATTTTCCCACCCAGATGTCGCATCACTCATTCGGCCCCGTTTTCAGTCCCGGTTCCATCACCGGTTCACCTGAATTCCAGTTGCGTTATGCGAGAGCTGTGCCACATTGCGGGGAACGCGGCACATTTCGGCCAAAACGCCCGTTTTCTGCGGAAAATACTGGTAAAATTGGCAGCGGTGCCACTCAGACTTGTCGAATTTGGTTAATGAAGTCTTTTTCGGGGCAGGCAAATATTGCCTCCCTGGCAAGGACTCAATTACCCTTCCCGGCAGATTCTGACAGGCAACGGGACAGTTCCGACAAAGTCTCCGGCAAATATCGCGATCAGCCGGACTGGAAGCAGATCATGCGCATCACAGGCAACAAACCCATCACCGGGGTCCAGGGGAAGAGTGCAAGACGACAGGCCCCTTCAGGAACGGATCAGTTCACGCCGGACCTTGGAAACGATGCTCCGCAGTCGGCCCAGACGGCGGGCGGCACGGCGATTCAGGGAATGGACGCACTGCTGGCCCTGCAGGAAGTTGACGAGCGTGCTGCGCGCCGCTCCAGAGCGGCAAGACACGGCCATTCTCTGCTGGATTCGCTGGAAACCGTGCGTGCCGATCTGCTCGCAGGGGTGATTTCGGAGGATCGTCTCGAGGCGCTGGCAAGCCAGGTTGCGAACAGGCAGAGCAGCGGTGATGAGCAGATCGATTCGGTTCTCGATGAGATCGAATTGCGAGTCAAAGTTGAGCTCGCAAAGCTCGGCCGTTTCGCCGAATGATGATGGTAACAATCGGGTCACATTTGCAGCGATACTGCTCAAAAGTCATGCAACGGTTTGAAAGATATAACATTTCTTTAATGATATTTTTCGGAAATGAACCGTTGTCCGCTGAGATAACCGGCTATATATTGCGCCCGGCCAAACGGTAATCCGGAGCTATCGATGACGGTTGAAATTGAGTCTGAATATCGACCCTCGGACAACGAGCCGTTCATGAACGACAGGCAGCGTGAGTATTTTCGGAATAAGCTGCTTGCATGGAAAGACGAGATCCTGAAAGAGAGCAAGGAGACGCTTGCCAACCTTCAGGAAGAAAGCCAGAACCATCCCGACTTTGCCGACCGTGCGTCGTCTGAAACAGACCGCTCAATCGAGCTGCGTGCACGGGACCGCCAGCGCAAACTGATTTCAAAGATCGATGATGCTTTGGAACGTATTGCAGACGGCAGTTACGGTTATTGCGAGGAGACCGGTGAGCCGATCTCCCTGCGGCGCCTTGAAGCCCGTCCGATCGCGACATTGTCGATCGAGGCTCAGGAAGCACATGAGCGTCGGGAAAAAGTGTATCGCGACGACTGATTTCCAGGAAACGGCCGGCTTGCCTGAACCAGGCAAGTTCGAGCAACTCAAAAGCCTTCCCTCCCGGGAAGGCTTTTTTCTTGGGTCCGTACCCTAGAGCGAGATCCGGTACTTCGCGAACCCGTCGGCTCCATCGCCAGCCGGTTCTATGTGAACACCTTCCACCGAAGTAGCGTGCTTTGCACCGCCCGGTCCGGTTTCAAACAGAACCGTCGTGTCCGGTATCGGGCGGAAATTCCAATTGGCATCGGCGGACGGATTGATTGTGCCCTGTTCGACGATGTAGCGCACCAGGACATCCCGGTTCGTGTCAGGACCGACAAACACCACAACGTCGTCGGTAATGCCCGGGAAATTTCCACCGCCGCCCGCGCGGTAGTTGTTGGTGGCAACGATGAAGGACTGATCAAGCTTCAGCGGCTCGCCGTTGAACTCCAGCTTGACGATCCTGTTGGCGTCCGGATTGATCAGCTCGCCGTTCGGGTCGTATTTCGAGGGCTGGGTGAGGTCGATCTCGTAAGTAATGCCGTCGATGACATCGAAGTTGTAGCTTGGGAAGTCCGGGTTGATCAGCGGCTGATCGGCCTGGCCCGGTTCAACTTGCTGGAAGATACCGGCGGAGCGTTCCAGCCATTCCTTGACAGTGCTGCCCTTGATGGCAACGGCTCGAACAGTGTTCGGATATAGGTAGAGATCCGCGACATTCTTGATCGCGACATCGCCAATGGGAACGTCAGTGTAGTATTCCGGCCCGCCGCGTCCGCCCGCCTTGAACGGAGCTGCTGCCGACAGGATCGGCAAACCCTCCCACTCGGTGCCCTTGAGCATCTGCTCGATATACCAGGTCTGTGCCTGTGAAACGATCTGGACACTGGGATCGTCGGCAACGACGGCGAAATAGGAATGAAGCGGAGCGGAGGTCTTGCCGACTGGCCTGCGGACGTAGGCAAGGGTTGCCTCGTGATCTTCCTTGACCGCGTCGAGAACGTCTTGCTGGCTGTCGACCAGCGGCGTCACGGTCCGGCCTTCCTTCTCGTAGATCGGCCGTGCTTCGGTCATGAAGTTGGCGACGCGCCAACCGTTGCCGTCACGCTCGACCATCAGGTCGATGACGCCGAGATGTGACCCCCAGAAGCCGCCCATTGCGGCAGGTTTACCGAAAAGAGTGCCTTTTTCGCTATCGACGCCGGGCAGTCCCTCATAGGCTGGACCGGGGAATACCAGATGGTGGTGGCCGGTAAAGACGGCGTCGATGCCATCAATGCCCGCCAGGTGCAGCGAGGCGTTCTCCATGCCTTCCGCATAGTCGTTGGCATCGATGCCGGAGTGGGAGAGGGCAATGACAAGATCACTTCCCTGTTCCCGCATTTCCGGGACAAATGCCTTCGCGGCGGACACGATATCGCGTGCATTCGCGCTGCCCTCCAGGTGACGGCGGTCCCAGTTCATGATCTGCGGCGGTACAAAACCAATAAAGCCGATCTTGATGGGATGGGTGTTGCCGGCGCCGTCCGTGACGTCCTTTTCCAGGATCACGTAGGGTTTCATGAACAAGGCATCTTCGCGGGCGTTTGCAGCAAGAGCCGTGCCCTTGACCAGGTTTGCACAAACGACGGGGAAGTTGGCGCCGGACAGCACCTTCATCATGAAGTCGAGACCGTAGTTGAATTCGTGGTTGCCAAGTGCCGCAGCGTCGAAGCCGAGCACATTCATGCCCTTGATCACCGGATGCATGTCGCCTTCGCGCATGCCGCGCTCATAGGCCACAAAGTCGCCCATCGGGTTGCCCTGAAGAAAGTCACCATTGTCGACAAGGAAGGAGTTGGTGGCTTCATCGCGGATCTGGCGGATCAGTGTCGCCGTCCGTGCAAGGCCTGCCGTGTCGACCGGGCGGTCACCGTAATAATCGTATGGAAACACATGTACGTGGAGGTCCGTGGTCTCCATGACGCGAATATGGGCGGTCCCTTCCTTCGCGAGCGCTGAATAGGGGTGCAATGCCGTCACAAATCCGGTGGCGGCAGCGCCCATCAAAAGGCTGCGCCTTGACAGGGATACTTTGTTGAGACTCGACATGAATACGCTCCTGTTCAGAGGAAGGGCAGTAAGAGAGTGGGGCAGGCGTGGCCGGAGTAAAGTGCCGTTGACGTGAGCTTAAGGCACTTAACTGCTCTACGCTGCCGCAATTACACTCCTGTGACGAACTGGAAGTCTGATCCCTGTTTCTGTCAAGCAAAAGGCGAGATCGTTTCGGCGTTTTCGCGCCATACCCGAAATCGGGTGGGGCAGACGGTCGACCGGAAAGGAGAACGGGCACGGCACTCGGGGAGCGAGATACCGTGCCCGTCGTCAACCGCAGCGGACAAGCTTCTAGAACACTTTGCCGCTGCGGCCGGGGGCTGATACCGGAAAAAGGCGCGTCAGAACGGCAGCAGAATGTCGAGCACCTGGTTGCCGACGCGCGGCTGTTGCACCGTGGTGATCTGGCCACGGCCGCCATAGCCGATGCGCGCTTCGGCGATCTGCTCACTGGCGATGCGGTTGTTGGCGGTAATGTCCTCAGGCCGGACGATACCGGCGACGATCAGTTCGCGGACCTCGAAGTTCACGCGAACTTCCTGCCTGCCTTCAATGACAAGATTTCCGTTCGGCAGGACCTGGGTAACGACGGCCGCAATGGAGGTCTGAATTGCCTCCTCCCGGTCGACGCTGCCGGATCCCTGGAAGGACGAGCTGCTGTTGACATTGCCAAGATTGCTTGCGGCCATGTCGGCGGGCAGGAAGATCGTGTCGATCGCCGTTCCAAGCGCGCCTCCGACACCGGCGCCGTTGGCCTCCGTACGGCTGCGCTCTGTCGCGTTGTCGATTTCCGCTTCGTCGTCGATCGTCACAACGACCGTCAAGATGTCACCGACCTGGCTGGCGCGCTGATCCTTGAAGAAAGCCCGGCTGCCAGACTGCCAGAGCGAGTTGGCGTTGTAATGCACCTGCTGGGGCTCGGGCATCGGCATCTGAACAGGACGATACCCGGGCGTTGTCGTTGGATCCTGGATCGCATTGAGGGCCGGTTGCTTGCCAACCTGTGCGAGCTGGTCAGCCGTGCTGCAGCCAGCGGCGAGCGCTGCCAAAGCGATGCTTGCCAAAAGGTGTCTGGGAAGAGAAGTCAGCATCAGTTTGTCTCGCTGTTCAGGCTAGCAACAACAGGATTGGCGGTTTGAACGCGGACCTGGCCGCGGGAGGTCACGATGGCCGGAACAACACGCCGGGACTGGAGGTTCATGACGTCGATGACATCACCCTTGGCGCCGTCGTCGAGCGCCTTGGCACGCGATGTGAGTTTCATGCCGGGCATGTTGAACGTCACCGTGACCTTGTCGCCGCGTCCGACCAGCACGGGGCGCTGGAAGTTTCTCTTGGAGAGCGGCGCGTTGGCGCGAATATTGGTGCGCGCTTCCTTTCCCGTGATCATGCCGGGGTCGATTACCGCACCGGCCGGAGCCTTGGAGCGAGCAAGCCGCATCACTGTCAGATCCTCGATCCTGACAACGTCGCCCCGGCGCAGCGGTTGGGCGAGCGTTACGATTTCGACCATTTCCTGTGCCGTTCCGGAAAGTGTGAGCCGTTCCGTCCCGAGTTCGACCGCAACGGTGGCCTGGATGACGAAATGACCACTTGTTGCTGCCCAGTCGATCCGGTCGAAACGAAGCGGATCCTTGACTTTCGGGTCAGCGAGGATGCGCTCTGGCGCCTGAATGAGCCTGACGTCAAGACTGTCCGGATCTATTCCCGCATTGCGTTCGGCAAGGGCGTTGCGCACGAGATTGGTGAGCTGCTCGCGTTCAATCTTCGTTGCCCCTCTGTGAACAACCACCGTCCGAAGGCCGTCCGTGCCTGCTGCCGTCAAGCCTGCTGCACGGGCCCGTTCTGCAACCTGCGCAGCGGCAACATTTCCTGATGTGCCCATGTCAGGTGAGCGGAACAGCGGCCTGGAGGCATAGATGCCGGCGTTCGAATAAAAATCCCCGACGGTCACGATTTCCGAGAGCGTCATGATCTGCGACCTGAGGACCGGCGGGTTTTCCGCGTACGCCTTGACGCAAGCGAAACACATGAGCAGCAAACCGGCTGTGGCTTTCAAAAGCTGTGTCATCATCTCAAGCCCCCAGTCTTAGCGAAGGTTCGTGGTTGTGGAGTACATCTCATCGGCGGCCTGGATGATCTGCGAATTCATTTCATAGGCGCGCTGGGCGGCAATCAGGTCTGAAATCTCAGTCACCGCGTCCACGTTGGACATCTCCAGGAAGTACTGCTGCAGGCTGCCGAAGCCGTTGTCGTTCGGATTGCCGGTTTCGGCCGCTCCGCTGGCGTCCGTTTCGAGAAACAGGTTGTCGCCGATGGCTTCAAGACCGGCCTTGTTGACGAAACGGGCAAGCTGGATCTGGCCAAGCTGCTGGGTTGTTCCGGTGTCGTCGACGCCCTGAACCGATCCATCATTGGAGATGGTCAGGTCCTGGATGTTCTCCGGAATGGTAATGCCCGGGTTCACCGTGTAACCGTCCACGGTAACGAGCTGGCCGTCGGCATCGCGCTCGAACGAACCGTCTCTCGTATAGCCGGTCGTACCGTCGGGAAGATCGATCTGGAAAAAGCCTTCACCGCGGACAGCAATATCAAGCGCGTCGTCGGTCTGTTCCAACGAACCCTGAGACATGATCCGTGCGGTCGAGGCGAGCTTCACGCCCGAGCCGACCTGAACCCCTGTCGGCACGATCGTGCCGGCATCCGATGTTTCCGTGCCCATCCTGCGCAGGTTCTGATAGAGCAGGTCCTGGAAATCCGCCCGCTGCTTCTTGAAACCTGTCGTTCGCATGTTGGCGACATTGTTCGAGATGACCTCGACGTTCTGTTCCTGCGCCTTCATGCCGGTTGCGGCGATCTGGAGTGCTTTCATGGTCTTATGTCCCTAGAACCGATCAGGCCTGTATCTTGCCGAGCGTGGAGATGGCCTGCTGGGTCAACTCGTCGATATCTTTCAGCATCTTCGAAACGGATTCGTATGATCTGGTGATCTCAATCAGGCGGGTCACTTCGAAGATGCCATCCACGTTGGAC
>Ga0207422_1001727_pt1 | contig 37856 bp, 35 predicted proteins | sample MarCyaLeptolynsp_FD_187757 | JGI IMG/M metagenome (GOLD analysis project Ga0207422, IMG submission 187757) | Marine cyanobacterial communities from Panama - species 1 Leptolyngbya sp. (SPAdes) | ecosystem: Environmental > Aquatic > Marine > Unclassified | place: Panama: Panama City | collected... | reverse complement strand
AAAGAGCATGGCGACTGCAACTTTCCGTTCAATGGTCTCCATCACAGCGAAGCCTTCTTCATCTAGACCTCCAACATCTACCTCATCCTCAAAGTAGCATCATTAAATCAAGTAAGAATAGAGCTCTTTCTCTACAACATGAGATTAAGACAAGCAGGCGCGGAAAATGGGACTTTCAATGGAAAAACAGCTTCCATGAAGAACTATCTATCCATAATAAAACCTGGACGAAGCTAATCTCTAGTCGAGATCATTTTAGAATCCAATACCAAAGGCGATTAAGCTCAAATTGGGAAATTTTAGAATCAGTCCAAATTTCTCGGCAAGCGAACCTTCTGGGATGGGCACGATTATTAGGTATAAGAGCAAGCTATATAAAAAAGGCTTGGAACTTAAGAGGAGGTTTCGCTATGAGCATTAGTGATCCAGGTCATCGGGCTCTATATTTATATGAACCCGATATTAAACTAGGCTTCAGCATACCCGCTTTTCGAAACCAAAGCTTACGTACCTTTGCGCGAGTAAGTTGGAACCACGGGGCTTGGCTTTTGGAGACAAAGTGGACTAAACAATTCACCTTGGCCGAGACCATTAGCACCAGCAAGCTTAAGTTTCAAGTTATATATAGCTTTTAATTACAGTGTAGAACCACATTATAATAGATTGAATATGCTTTCAGATAAATTAGAAAACGCACTTAACCATCAAATTCACGTGGAGGCCGAATCCTCACAAGTTTATTTGGCAATGGCCTCTTGGGCGGAAGTTCAAGGATTAGAGGGAGTTGCTTCATTTATGTATGAGCAGTCGGACGAAGAACGTCAGCACATGCTAAAATTGGTGAAGTATGTAAATGAAAGGGGCGGGCATGCCCGGGTGCAAGATCTTAGCGCGCCAAAAGCTGAGTTTGGCACTTTCAAGGATATGTTTGAGGAACTTTTGGAGCATGAAATGAAAGTATCGGCAAGTATTAATGAGCTTGTACACATTGCTCTTGAGGAACGTGATTATGCTACTCATAATTTCCTTCAATGGTATGTGGCAGAGCAAATTGAAGAAGAAGCCGTAGCTCGCACCATTTTGGACAAGATCAATTTGATTGGGAATGATAAAGGTGGGCTATACCTATTTGATCGTGATATCCAGCAGCTGACGGTAGAGAGCGCCGCTTTCGATAATCCTAAATAATTTTCGGTGAATGAAAAACACCTATTTTGATCTGATTGATCAAACCTACTATTTCCCGCAAGAAGGTTTTGATCTAAGAGATAACTCCCTAACTTTTCATGGGATCTCTCTGAAACATCTTATCGAAAAACATGGAACTCCCTTCCGCTTTATTTACTTACCCAAAATTGGTGATCAAATAAAGAAATCTCGGAATCTCTTCAACCGCGCTATAAAGCGCAGTGGATACCAAGGGAAATATCACTTTTGCTATTGTACAAAGTGCAACCACTTCTCACATGTGGTAAGTGAAGCCCTAAAACACAATGTAAATTTAGAGACCTCTTCTTCCTTCGATATTGATTTGATTCTCAATCTGTATAAGGAGGGAAAATTCTCTCAAGACCGTTACATCATCAACAATGGTTATAAAACCGATGATTACTTGCAGAAAATCATCAAACTGCAAGAGCTTGGTTTTAAGAACATTATTATCGTTCTAGATTCAAGGAGTGAATTAGAACGCCTGATGAAATTCGTCGGTGACCAAAAGGTAAAGATCGGTCTTCGCATGGCAATTAACGAAGAACCCCAATCGAGTTATTACACCTCTCGATTAGGAATCCGTCATAATGAAATGATGGACTTCTATGAGCATGAAATTAAGCCCAATTCCCAGGTAGAATTAAAAATGCTGCACTTTTTCGTTGATAGTGGGATCAAAGACAATCTTTATTACTGGGGTGAATTTCAGCGAGCATTAAAGCTTTACACCGATTTAAAAAAGCGTGCTGCTAGTCTAGAACACTTTAACTTAGGCGGGGGCTTCCCGATTCGTAATAATCTCGGATTTGAATATGACTACGAATACATGATTCGCGAGATTGTACAGAACATCAGTGAGGCATGTGATGCCGAAGGGGTGCCTCATCCAGATATTTTCACCGAATTTGGAAAATACACCGTTGGAGAAGCCGGGGCTATCATCTTTAAAGTACTAGAGCAAAAGAAACAGAACGATACCGAAAACTGGTACATCATTAATAACAGCTTAATGAATACCATTCCCGACGCATGGAGTATTCACGAAAAGTTCATTCTCCTACCCATTAACAAATGGGACCGCGGCTACCAAAGGGTTAATATTGGTGGAATAAGCTGTGATCATTCCGACTATTATAATTCGGACGAACTCAACCAGGAAGTCTTACTCCCAGTGCATCAAGATGAGGAAGATGAACCACTTTACCTAGGTTTCTTCCATACCGGGGCCTACCAGGATGCCATTTCGGGATATGGTGGAATCAAACACTGCCTAATACCTTCACCCAAGCACGTTATTATTGATCGCGACGAAATGGGTAATGTGGTCGATTATGTGTATCGCAATGAGCAGTCCGCAGAAGAAATGTTTAAGCTATTAGGATACAAATGAGATCTTATGCAGGAGTAGAAGAGCATTGGGGCTCCCTTGATAGAGCCCGAATTTTGCTGCAATCCATTCCCTACGACGGTACCAGTACTTGGGGAAAAGGTGCTGACAAAGGTTTTGAAGCATTCTTAGATGCTACCGATAATATGGAGCTCTATGATATTGAGACCGATTCCGAAGTTTACCGACAAGGAGTTCATATCCTAGATCCTATTCTCGAGAAATCCAGCCCCGAAGCAGTTTTCAAACTTGTCCATGAGAAAACTAAGTCTTTATTGGCAAGTGGTAAATATCTGACCTTTTTCGGCGGAGAACACAGCATTAGCATTGGCATCATCAAGGCCTTCTACGAGCATTTCGACAATCTTACTGTATTGCAGCTAGACGCTCATACCGACCTTCGTCCCGAATACCATGGAAGCCCATACAATCATGCCTGTGCCGTATATGACGCTAGTCAAAACTGCAATCTGGTGCAGGTCGGAATCCGGAGTATGGACCGTGAGGAAAAACAGTATATCCAAGATGGCAACTGCTTCTACGCTCATCAAATGTGGGATAATGAAGAATGGATGGACGCCTCCATTGCCCGCCTAACGGAGCATGTTTACCTAACCATTGACCTTGATGCATTCGACCCTTCCATTGTTGCTGCAACCGGGACTCCGGAACCAGGAGGAATGAAATGGTATCAAACGCTAAAATATTTACGCCGCGTGTTCAATGAGAAGAAGGTGGTAGGCTTTGACATTGTCGAATTAGCCCCAGAGAAAGCGCATAAGGCTTCCAATTTTCTTGCCGCTAAATTGTACTATAAACTATTAAGCTATCAATTCGAAGATGGAAAATAAAGGTCCTATTGGGCAATTTATGCTCGAGCATTATAAGCACTTTAATGCCGCGGCGGCCGTGGACGCTGCTAAAGCCTATGAGTCTCATATAGCCGATGGAAAAAAAATGATGATTACCCTTGCTGGTGCTATGAGTACCGCCGAATTGGGTAAAAGCTTGGCCGAGATGATTCGGCAAGATAAAGTCTCCATTATTTCTTGCACCGGTGCCAACTTGGAAGAAGACCTAATGAATTTAGTAGCCCACAGTCACTATGAAAGGGTCCCTCATTACCGAGATTTAACCCCCAAAGAGGAATGGGACCTTCTTGAACGAGGCCTAAACCGCGTTACGGATACTTGTATTCCAGAGGAGGAAGCTTTCCGTCGACTACAATCCCATATTTTCGAAATTTGGAGAGAGTCGGAAAGTAAGGGAGAACGCTACTTCCCACATGAATACATGTATCAAATGCTCCGCTCGGGAGTATTGGAGCAGTATTACGAAATTGATCCTAAAAACAGTTGGATGTTGGCTGCGGCTGAGAAAAACCTACCCATTGTGGTACCTGGCTGGGAAGATTCCACCATGGGTAACATTTTCGCTTCCTATTGCATTAAAGGTGACTTGCAAGCCTCGACCGTTAAGAGTGGCATTGAATACATGACCTTCTTAGCCGATTATTATCAAAGGGAAGCCGGAAAAGAAGGAATCGGTTTCTTTCAAATTGGAGGTGGGATTGCTGGTGACTTCCCCATTTGCGTTGTGCCCATGTTGTACCAGGATCTAGAAAAAACCGAAACACCCTTTTGGTCCTATTTCTGTCAAATTAGTGACAGCACCACTAGTTATGGCTCTTACTCTGGGGCGGTTCCGAATGAAAAAATTACCTGGGGCAAATTAGATATTGACACTCCTAAATTTATAGTGGAATCCGATGCGACCATTGTTGCACCTCTAATTTTTGCCTACCTATTGGGCTGGTAAGTTCCGATTAGGACATTTCAATATTCCGTGCTTTCTTTAAGACATGAAAAAATGGACCTTTCGTTTGGGCCTGGTTCTGATGTGCCTACCCTTCAGCAGTGCTATGGCTCAATCCAAGTTTATGGATAGTTTACTTTGGGTAAACTACCAGTATAGAATAAGCGAAAATTTACATTTTTCAGACTCTAGCCAATCGCCGCTGGAGCAGGAGGATATCATCAGTTTCGAAAGCTTGGACTGGTATCCCATCGATACTAATTATATAGTGTGGGCAAAAGTAGAACTGAGCCCTGATGCGGAGCCCTTCGAAATGCCTACCACAACAGAACGCAAACCAGTATATCGTCAATTTGCATGGCTGCAATTCGAACTTATGGACAGCACTATTAGAATTCCGGTATATGAGAATTTGGCCCTGAGAAAGCGACCGGGCTTTGCCGACCATTTATTTTTTCCCTTCACTGACCTAAGCAATGCCTTTGGCAGCTACGGAGGTGGGCGGTACCTGGACCTTACAGTTCCCGAAGGGGATTCGATTCTAATCGATTTTAACCGGGCCTATAATCCCTATTGTGCTTATAACGGTAGGTATTCATGTCCCATACCGCCAGCTGCCAATCATATTCCCCTGACCATCAAATCTGGGGTTCGATATACCTTAAAACATTAAGCTGGAAATAAACGCTTCGGAAAATTAGTAAGCAGAAATATTCTTTTCTCCCACTAATTCAAATAATTAGTCGACCTTTGCCGCGAATTTTAAGCGACCCTTTTTGAGCTCTTTCTTTGAATTAGGACTTTCACCTGAAGTCCTCCGCGCCCTCGACGAGATGGGCTTTGAAACCCCCTCTCCTATTCAGGCGCAAGCCATTCCTGCCTTATTAGATGATGCACGTGACCTAATTGGTCTGGCGCAAACCGGTACAGGAAAAACCGCGGCTTTTGGGCTTCCATTATTGGAGCGCATTGACCCAGAATTCCCTCACACGCAAGCGCTTATACTTGCGCCTACTCGGGAGCTAGGCCAACAGATTGGGGAACAGTTGCAATCCTTCGGCAAGTATTTGGAAAAGATGAATATTCTCACCGTTTATGGTGGCGCTAATATTCAAACGCAAATAAAGGCACTGCATAAGCCCCAGCATATTATCATTGCTACTCCGGGGAGATTGATAGATCTCATTAATCGCCGGGCAGTCAAATTGGAGAATTTGGAAATTCTCGTACTTGATGAGGCCGATGAGATGCTCAATATGGGTTTCAAGGAAGACCTTGACGAGATTCTATCCTACACTCCAAAGGAGAAGATGACCTGGCTATTCTCCGCCACCATGCCCGCCGAGATTCGTCGAATAGTTAGTACTTATATGTACCAGCCATTCGAAGTGAAGATCGATCAGAAGCAGCAGGTCAATCGAAATATTGAACACCAAGTGGTGCACGTTCGTCACCACCAAAGAAGTCAGGCACTAAAAAGGTTTGTGGACTTAGACCCCGACATTCGAGCGGTAGTCTTTTGTCGTACCAAGATAGACACCCAAACCTTGGCGGAGGAACTGATGAAAGACGGTTACTCGGCAGATGCTTTACACGGCGATTTAAGTCAAACGCAAAGGGACCGCGTGATGCGTCGCTTCAAGGAACATGAGCTTCCCATACTTATTGCGACTGACGTTGCCGCACGAGGAATCGATGTTAATGATTTAACCCACGTTTTCCACTTTGCCCTGCCCGATGATCCTTCTTATTACACCCACCGGTCTGGTCGTACGGCTAGAGCGGGAAAAAAGGGCATTTCCTTAGTATTCTTAGGCGGACGTGATCAAAACAAATTACGTCGCTTAGAGAACGACCTCCGAATTAAATTTAGAAAGGTCGACATACCTGAAGTCCAGGATATCGCTAATCTGCGACTTAAGAATTGGGCATTACAGGTTATCGAGCAAAGCGCACAACAAGATATTCCAGAGGATATTTTCCAGGAAGTTGCTAAGCTTTGGGCAGGCCTTTCCAAGGAAGAATTAATTGGTAAGCTACTCGCTTTTGAGGGCAATAAACTTAATCTTCAAGACTCGCAAAGCCTCAACATCCATCACGGCAAGGATAAAGGAGGTCGAGGTGGTGATCGCAAGAAGAAATTTGGAGGAAAGAAACCTCAAGGTGGTGGACCATCCTTCAAAGCCAAGCGCAAGCCTTTTAAACACGGGCACCAGCGCCCTAATGCCAAGCGCAAGAAAAAAGGCGGAGGCGGCGGACGTAGTTAATCCACAGCCTCTATTGCAAAGCCCAGGGACTCACAGTGATCCCAAAATTTTGGATAGCTCTTTTCAACTACTTCTGGGTCTTCAATAATTAAAGGCCCTTGAAGGCTAAGGACCGCAAAGCCCATAGCCATGCGATGATCACCGTAGGTACTAATGCGCAGGTCATGACGGCGTGTCCCGGAAATTAAATTAAAATAGTCTCGGCCAATTTCGGCCTCAGCACCCATTTTTGCCAATTCCGCACCAAGGGCACTGAGCCGGTCCGTTTCCTTAATCCGCAGCGTTTGTAATCCTTTAAATGCCATCCTTTTCCCCTTGGCAGCATAAATCGGAATTAGACTTTGTGCTAAATCCGGACTCTGGAGGAGGTTAATTAGCTTCGGTGCAGGAAAGCTTTCTGCCTTCCTAATACGGATTCCACCCCCGGTAAAAATTTGCTCCAATCCCAGGGGTGCCATTAACTGTTGAACAATTGAGTCACCTTGAAGACTGAATTCCTGAAAACCAGGTAGATATATTTCCGCCTTTTCCGCCAAGGCTGCAGCGGCAAACCAGTAGGAAGCCGCCGACCAGTCAGGCTCGACTTTCGCTACTTCTGGCAATACCGTCAAGCTTTGTTCCGGAATACGAATCTGATCACCGGTAATGAATACTTTAAAGCCAAGGCGCCGCATGATATTGGCCGTAAGGTCTAGATAGGGCATAGAAACCGGCTCACCTTCCCAACTCAACTCCAGCCCCTCAGTCAAACCAGGGGCAATCATCATTAAGGCGCTGAGATATTGACTCGAAACAGAGGCATCCACCTTAAGTAGTCCGCCTCTTAAATTCCCCCCTTTGATCCTCAAGGGCGGGAAACCTTCTTCACCTTCATACCTAATATCTGCTCCTAATGATTGCAGGGCCTTCACTAATACACCGATGGGCCGTTCTCGCATTCGCTCCGAGCCATCCAATATCCACTCCCCCTCGCTAACCGACATATAAGCGGTTAAAAACCTCATCGCCGTTCCCGCATCCCCAATATTGATTTCCCTCATTTGGTCTTGCTCTGCCAAAGCCTGAATCAGAACCTGCGTATCCTTGCTATTTGAAAGCCCCTCAATTTTTAATGCTGGGGCATATAGACCCTTAAGGATTAAGAGACGGTTGCTTTCACTTTTCGATCCTGGTAATTCCAGACGACCGATTAAGTTCCTTGTCGGATGTGATATGCGCAAGGCTTTAGGCATTGAAAAATTCTTCAAGAACATTTAAAATCGCCTCCTGAGTTACGGAAACATCAAACTCCGCTTTGCCTATTGATGAAAGCAAGGCGAATCTTATTTCTCCTGCTTGATTCTTCTTATCCCCTAGGACCAAATTCAATAACTCTTCCTTGTCAATGCTTTGGTTTGGAAATGGATACTGCCGAGCTAGTGCCTCTTTGGCGGCTTTCGCCTGATGCTCATCCAAACCCGAATACTGACTAGAAAGCAAAAGTTCAATCTGCATCCCTAGAGCTACGGCATGGCCATGTGTAATTCCATTTCCCTCACTCTGATAGAAGGATTCCAGGGCATGACCCAGGGTATGGCCAAAATTCAAAATTTTGCGCTGGCCCTGCTCCCCTTTATCCGAAAGAACCACCGCTGCTTTAATTTCAATCGTATGCTTTATTAAGGACTCCGTAATACTTTCAAAATCGGGCTTCAAGTGAATGAGCTCCTCAAAATGAGAACCATCGGCAATCAAGCCATGCTTTAACATCTCCGCCCAACCTGATTGAAATTCACTTTGTTCCAAGGTCGCCAAGAAATCGGGTAAAATTCCCACCATAATAGGATCCGCAAAAAGACCAATGCGATTCTTAAATCCACTAAAGTTAATTCCCGTCTTGGACCCTACCGAAGCATCGGCCATCGCCAAAAGGGAAGTTGGGAAATTGATGAAATCCATGCCCCGCATGTAGGTTGCTGCCGCGAATCCTCCTAAGTCTGTAATAACGCCACCCCCAAGGTTTATCAATAAACTCTGCTTGTCCAAACCAAGCGCACCAAAAGCATCCCAAAGCTGGGCCAGCACTTCTAAAGACTTATTCCCTTCACCAGGTTCCAATTCAATAATCTCGAGGTTCTCGATGGCCAGATTAGGGAGCTCCGCCAGAAAATGGGGCAGACACTTTTCTTGAGTATTAGAGTCACAGAGCACCGCAATTTTGGAATAAGCGCTATCACGAATTATCTCATTCAACCGATGACTGGCACGACCCCCAAAATAAACCTCTAATGCGGCTAAGCTGTTATTCATATTACAAAGGTAGGGCTTCGTTTAGAGGATATACCTAATCATTTATAGGCACTTCCGATTGCATTAAATTAGTAAGTAATTTCGGGGCCTGAACTGGGTATTATAAAAATTCGGTTCAGCAACCTCTCAAAATTAATTGTCATGCTGGATTTCAACGACACGAAGACGGCTTTCATACTTAAGACTAATCGCCAATTGCGCAAAGCTCATTGGCTCTTCCGACTGGTGGCTAACAGTAGCTTAGTAAGCTTTGGTTCATGGGCCAGTAATATCGCCCTAAAGATTGGCCTACCAATTAAGGGAATAGTCAAGCAGACCGTTTACGATCAATTTGTTGGTGGAGAAACAATTGAAGAATGCCAAGGTATAATTGACCAACTTAAGGCCCATGGTGTTTCAGCGGTGCTTGATTTCGCAATTGAAGGCAAAGTCAGCGAAGATGACTTCAATAAAACCCGCGACGAAATTATTGCCACAATTGAATATGCCAGCCAGCATGAGGGTTTGCCCTTCGCAGTATTTAAAGTCACGGGGATTGGGAAGTTCGCCATTCTTGAAAAGTATAGCGCCGGCCAGGTTTTTAATCAGGAGGAAGAGGCGGCCTGGCAAAGGATTAAGCAAAGAGTTGAAGACATCTGTGCTAAGGCCCATGAGAAGGGTTTATACATTATGATAGATGCAGAGGAGACCTGGATTCAAAAGGCGATAGATGATTTGGCCACGGAAATGATGGAGCGCTATAATCGAGAGGGCGTAGTGGTCATTAACACCTTCCAAATGTATAGGGTGGATCGCTTGGACTTCCTAAAAGAATCTAAGCGACATGCCGACGAAAAAGCCTATCACCTTGGGGCAAAATTTGTCCGTGGTGCCTACATGGAAAAAGAAAGGGAGAGAGCTGCAGAACTCGGGTACCCTGACCCTATCCACCCCACCAAAGAGGGGAGTGACAATTGCTATAATGATGGTCTAGCCTATCTCTCTGAACATCTGAATTCAAGCCTCATTGTGGCCGGAAGTCACAATGAAGAAAGCTGCCGGCTCCTGGCAGATTTATTAGATAAAAAGGCCATTGAGCGCAAGGATCAGCGGGTTTGGTTTAGCCAATTGTACGGCATGAGTGACAACCTCAGCTTCAATCTAGCCAAGGAGGGATATAATGTGGTAAAATACCTTCCTTTCGGCCCGGTTAATGAAACTCTTCCCTACTTGATTCGTAGGGCCGAGGAAAACTCAAGTGCCGGTGGTCAAAGTAACCGCGAGCTAGGCCTTATTGAAAAAGAGATGCAACGTCGCGGAATGCGATAAATTAAGGCCGCTTTACAGCTAGGACTGTGGCGGTTGAATCGCAATTTTCGATTTCAAATTGCAATTGCTCATCTTCTAAATTGAGGACATAGATATTGCAATCCCTTTCGCCAATGTTACTGGCGTCGAAGTCAACCTTGGCCTCCTCTAAAGCGAGTGACAAGCCTATCGAATCTGAAGAATTTAGACCTTCTGCCAAGCTCATCTCCTTTTTCCTTAGGTCATATAAGACTCTATCATTTGGAAAATAGGTGGATTCAATGTCCCTATCTCCAAAAATAAACATCACCATCAGGACACCTAAACCAACTCCAATCAGGTAATAAAAGATTCTTCTTCCGATACGCATAGTATGTATTCAATGACGACAAAGGTATAGAGAGCGGACATTTTTTTTAGACCTTTACCGAAGTAAGCCAAAAAAATGACGGATTTAAGCAAACTTGCTGCGGGTGACCAGCACTACAAAGCCTTTGTAGGCCCTCCCTTAAAGTATGATTTACTCGGGGCACTCCAATTCACTCTATTGAGTGGAGCAGGTTTGCGTGGGCACCATCAAGTTTGCGATGTGGGCTGTGGCTCCTTGAGAGCAGGAAAGCTATTAATCCCATTTTTAGATAAGGGTAATTACTACGGAATAGAACCTAATGAGTGGCTTATACAAGAGGCCATTGAGCAAGAGATAGGACAAGATTTGATTAATCTGAAGACCCCTCACTTTTTGCATGATGAGAACTTCAATATCAGTCGTTTCGGAGAAAAGTTTGATTTTCTGCTTGCACAAAGCATTTTTTCGCACGCCAGTGCCGCACAAATCAAAACCTGTTTAAAAGAAGTTCGACAATGTTTAAAGCCAGAGGGGCTCTTCGCTGCTACCTTCATTTGGGGTAAAGAAGACTATCGAGGAGAAGATTGGGTTTACCCCGCTTGTGTAGCCTATAAACCCGCAAGCGTAAAAAATTGGGCCTGGAAAGAGTTCGGTCTAAAAATGACTACCACCGACTGGCCCCATCCCAATGGTCAAAATTGGGCCCTCTTTTATTTACCCGAAAACGAAGATCGGGCGCAAGGGATAAGTCGCTTCAATCTCGAGGTCTTTAAAGCCGACGTCATCGCCATTCCCGAAGAGAATACCGGCATCCGAAAAAAGTTAAAATCAAAAGTAAAGGGCTTAATCAAAAAGTAGGTCAGGTTCCGCGTAGGGCAGGTCAAACCACTCGCCAATCGATTTTTGCGTAAGGTTTCCCTTGTATAGGTATAAACCCTTTCGCACGTGGCGATGTAAATGCAGCATCTCGTTAATCCCTCCCACTTCTCCAATCGAAAGCAATACCGGTGCCATGATGTTGCTCAAGGAAAATGAAGCCGTTCGACTCACTCTAGAGGCAATATTGGGTACGCAATAATGTACAATGTCATATTTGCGATATACTGGCTTATCATGACTTGTAAGGTCACTTGTTTCAAAACAGCCTCCCTGATCAATGCTAACATCAACAATCACCGAACCAGCTTTCATATTGCGTACCATATCCTCGGTAACCACGCAGGGCGTGCGACCATTATTGGCGCGGATAGCTCCGATGGCAACATCACAACGCTTTAAGGCCTTTTCTAAAATCTTCGGTTGAATTACGCAGGTATAAATCGGGAGATTATTTAATTGCGCTTGGAGTCGACGGAGCTTAGTAAGAGATTTATCAAAAACCTTAACACTCGCTCCTAGACCCAATGCCGTTCGTGCGGCATAAGTACCCACGGTACCTGCGCCAATAATCACCACCTCGGTGGGTGGAACTCCCGAAACCCCGCCCAGCATAAATCCTTTACCATCATTGGCATTACTGAGATATTCTCCGGCAATTAAAATGGAAGTATTCCCTGCAATCTCGCTCATACTTCGCACCACGGGAACTATACCATCTTCATCCTCGATATTTTCGAAACTAAGGGCGGTTACTCCCTTTTTCATTAATGCCTTAAAGTACTTCTTGCGTCGGGTCTTTAATTGCAAAGCCGATATTAAGGTCTGCCCCGACTTCATGTACTCAATCTCCTCTTCACTTGGAGGTTCGATTTTCACGATCATTTCCGCTTCAAAGACTTCCTTGGCCGAATAAACAATCTTAGCACCGGCTTCTGAGTAATCTTGGTCGCTGTAATGAGCATTATTCCCGGCCTCTGATTGGAGAATCACCTCATGCCCGTGCTCCACCAAGAGTTGAACGGCATCGGGAGTAAGGGGAATGCGTTTTTCTTGTAAACAAGTCTCAACTGGAATCCCAATTTGCAATTGCTGTCGGGATCGTTTCACCTCCAATACTTCCTCTTGTGGCATTAGTTCAGAAGAGGAAAAACTTAAAAACTCTGGCTTACTCATGCATGGTGGCTTAAGTGTATCAGGCGCCTTTCGGCAGATATCACTTCTATGTTGATTAGGTCAAAATTCGGGGGTATTAAGGTACTGATTTTTTCAGGCCATTCCATGAATAAATAATCGCCCCTTTCCAAGTAATCCTCAAAACCAATCTCTAAAGCTTCGATGGGATCCTCCAGCCGATACCAATCGAAATGAAGAATTAGCTCTCCTCTTGCTCCTTGATATTCATTGACTAAGGAAAAAGTGGGACTACTCACCTCATCCTCCACGCCCAAGACAGAGCATACTGCCTTGACCAGGGTGGTCTTTCCAGCCCCCATATCGCCCTTGAGAAGGACCACTTTGTTCTTCAAACTATTTAAAAGCTCCTCAGCAACTGAAAGCAATGCCTCCTGATCTGGGACCTCGAATTTTTTAGACATAATACAAAGGTAAAGACCTTGATTATATCAAAAGCCCAGGAATAAACTCGGTTTACTTTAGGGTTGTGAACCGTAATAGAGCTGCAGGGCCTCTTGATATCTCTTCTTGGACATATAATTCATCCAAGATCCCTGACTAAAACTAGCCAGGCTAGTAAATGCACCATAACCCAGGCCAATTAATGCAAATCGATTATTCTCCCGGTCATATACATAGCTAAACAAGGAAACCGTGCTGACTATGGCGTAAATTCCGGAGATAACATAAAATATATTAGCCCCCAATTTATATCTACGTCCGGCCATGAGGGTTTCCCCAATTTCCGGATCTCCTCCTACATCAAGTAGAAACTCACGAACCTCAGCTTTCGTGTACGTTTTTAAATCCTCCTCTGCAGATCCAAGTGGAATATATTGGGCAAAGGCGGTTGATGCTAGACAAAAGAATAGCATAAGAAAACTTAATTCTTTGGCAGATCTCATGGGTTAAAGGTTTAGGTTAAAGCTTATTTAGCACTTAAAGTTACGAAAGGAATGATCATTTCCTCTAAGCTAATGCCGCCATGCTGGTAGGTATTGCGATAATACTTTACGTAATGGTTGAAGTTATTTGGGTAAGCAAAGAATAAATCCTCCTTGGCAAAGACATACATCGAGTTTATGTGCTGCTTAGGCAGATATACCCGTTCTGGGTCCTTAATCGCTAGGACATCTTTGCCTTGATAGCTCATCCCGCGACCGCTTTTATATCGGAGGTTAGTATTTAAGCTCCTGTCCCCGACTACCTTTGTAGGGTCGACTACGTTTATGGTACCATGGTCTGTGGTCAAGACTACTGAAATCCCTTTTTCACTTAATTGTCTAAGCATATCGAGTAGCGGCGAATTCTTAAACCAGCTGAGGGTTAAAGATCGATAGGCTTTATCATTATCCGCTAATTCACGGATTACCTTCATGTCGGTCTTGGCATGAGAAAGCATGTCTACGAAATTGTAAACAATTACATTCACATCATTGGACATGAGGTTATTAAGATTCTCGGATAACTTTTTACCATAATTGTGGTTGGTCACTTTTTCGTAACCCATGGCCAGACTACCCAAGCCAAGCCTTTGTAAGTTATCGGCGAAGAAGTCCTCTTCAAAATTGTTTTTACCTTCATCCTCATCATTGTCTTCCACCCATTTATTAGGAAAACGTTTCTTTATCTCCGAAGGCATTAATCCCGCAAAAAGGGCATTACGAGCAAACTGGGTGGCGGAGGGCAAAATGCTCCAAAATGTTTCCTCACGATCTACCCTGAAGTACTTTTCTATTTCTGGCTGAATCACTTTCCACTGATCATAGCGTAGATTATCAATCACCACAAAAAACACCGGATCTTTCTTTTGAAGCTCTGGTCTTAGCCATTCTTTAACCAGAGTATGACTCATTACCGGTGCATCATCATCCCCCGCAAACCAATCTTCATAATTGTTCTGTACAAAGCGAAAGAACTGAGCATTAGCCTCACTTTTCTGGGATTGCAAAATTTCATTTAAACTCTCATCCTCCAGCTTATCTAATTCTAATTCCCAATAGGTTAAGCGCTTAAAAAGTGCTTCCCAGCCCTCAGCATCGCGAACCATCGCCAAATCCATCGCCAATTGACGAAACTCTTGTTGGTAGTTACTGGTAGTTTTCTCACTTACCAATCGCCTATTATCAAGATGCTTCTTAAGGGTTAGTAAAATCTGATTAGGGTTCACTGGTTTAATCAGGTAATCACTGATTTGAGAGCCAATTGCATCTTCCATGATGCTCTCTTCCTCGCTCTTGGTGATCATCACTACCGGTAAGGTGCTGTATTGCTCCTTGATATGCTGCAGCGTTTCCAGGCCGTCCATACCTGGCATATTCTCGTCTAAAAAGACCATTTGGTATCTTTTTTCCGCTACCATATCTAATGCATCTGAGCCATTATTGGCCGTGTCAACCTGATAGCCTTTGGCTTCCAGGAATAAAATATGCGGTTTTAAAAGATCTATCTCGTCGTCAACCCAAAGGATTTGAATATTGTCCATATTTTCGTTTATCGAATTACCTAGCCCAACAAGTATACAATTTTGAGGCGTACAAATAAGCTTAAGATACTTAACGATCCGATCTACGGCTTCATTACCATTCCCAGTCCATTAATTTTTGATTTGCTGGAACATCCTTATTTCCAGCGACTGAGGAGAATCACCCAATTGGGTTTAACCTATTTGGTTTACCCTGGAGCCTATCATACACGTTTCCATCATGCCCTTGGCGCAATGCACCTAATGCGCAAAGCCGTGCAAATTTTGCGCGACAAAGGTCATGAAATTAGCCCAGAGGAAGAAGAAGCCGTGTACATCGCGATCCTCTTGCATGACATCGGTCACGGTCCCTTTTCCCATGCTTTAGAAAATTCCATCGTTCCGGGCATCGACCATGAATCGCTCTCTTTGGCCTTTATGGAGGAGCTCAATATTGAATTTGATGGGAAGCTGCAGATGGGGATTGATATTTTCATGGATCACTATCCAAAGCAATTTTTGCATCAGTTGATCAGCTCCCAGCTCGATATGGATCGCCTAGACTATTTACGCAGGGATTGTTTTTATACTGGGGTAACCGAGGGACAGATCAATTCGGAGCGATTAATTACCATGCTTAATGTAGCTGATGATCAAATCGTAGTGGATTCGAAGGGCATCTACAGCGTGGAAAAATTCATTGTCGCTCGACGATTAATGTACTGGCAAGTTTATCTCCACAAAACAGTATTAGGGGCGGAGTATCTACTAATTCAGATACTGAAAAGAGCTCGCCTGATTTACACTGATGAAATGAACTGCCCTTCAGTTTTAAAACCCTTTCTCAGTGAAGCCCTACCCGAAAATCGCAAGGATTTGGTTGACCTATATGCCCAACTAGACGACAGCGATATTATGTCAGCGATAAAAGAATGGCGATTACATAGTGACACCACCTTGGCCATGCTTTGTCAGCGACTCTTGGATCGGAATTTACTTGGGGTCCGGATGCAAAGCGAACCTTGGTCGGAAGCAAGAATGGAAGAATTGAGGGCCGCAGCTACCAATAAGTATGGCATCAGTGTAAAAGATGCACGATATCTCATTTTCCAGCAAGAAATTAGCAACAATGCCTATAACCCGGAGAAGGATCGGATTAACCTCCTTTACAAGAACGGGAAGCTGGTGGATATTGCCGAAGCAGCTGATCAATTAAACATTAGCGCCCTTGCTGGTCCGGTGGTAAAATATTTCTTGTTTTGTCCAAAGTCCTTGCTGGACTCCTAAAACGCATAATTCGTACTTTTGCCCCCAATGGAATTTAGTGCCTTACAAATTGCTGAGATGCTAGGCGGAACCGTAGAAGGAAATCCGGCCTCAGTAGTGAATAATCTGAGTAAAATCGAAGAAGGGAAACCGGGAACTTTGAGTTTTCTAGCCAATCCCCAATACACCCCTTACATCTACGAGACAGAAGCTTCTATCGTAATTGTCGGGGACGATTTTAAAGCCGAGCAGAATATTAATGCCACCTTAATTCGAGTTCCAGATGCCTATGGAGCATTTGCGCAGCTCTTGGAAGCCTACAACGGCCTACAAAATCAGGAGGTGGGTATTTCCGAACATGCCCACATTCATCCTAGTGCCATAATTGGGAAGGATGTATTTATAGGCCCTGGATGTGTGATAGAATCTGGGGTAAAGATTGGTGATGGCACGAAGGTCTACCCTAACACGGTAATAGGAGCCGATAGCAAAATTGGTCAAAGATGCCTAATTCAAAGCGGAGTGAATATTTATCGCCAAAGTGTATTAGGTGATGATGTTAGCTTACACAGCGGCGTGGTCATAGGGGCCGATGGTTTTGGCTTCGCACCTAAGGGTTCCGAATACGCTAAAGTTCCGCAGATTGGAAATGTAATTTTAGAAGACGGCGTAGAAATAGGCGCCAATACCAGCATTGATAGAGCAACGCTCGGGTCGACTATCATCCGCAAGGGTGTGAAACTTGATAACCTTATCCAAATCGGTCATAATGTGGAGATAGGCGAACACACCGTTATGGCTGCTCAAGCCGGTGTTGCCGGATCCACCAAAATTGGGGCGAACTGTATGATCGGAGGTCAAGTTGGAATCTCTGGCCACCTCAAAATTGGCGATCGGGTTAAAATTGCTGCCCAGAGTGGTATTATGAATAATATTGATGACGATAGCGTGATAATGGGAAGTCCCGCTTTTAGCGCCGGTGATTATCGAAAGTCTTACGTTTATTTCCGGAAATTGCCCCAGTTAATCCGCGATTTGCAAAAAAAGAATTAGTCCGCTCATGAGCGATATGCAACATACTCTTGCCCAGGACACCATAATCTCTGGCTTTGGGCTGCATACAGGAGCCAAGGTAAGCCTGCACTTCCACCCGGCAGAAGCAGATTCTGGCCTGAGATTTAGACGGGTTGATTTAGATGGCCAACCGGAAGTTCCCGCCTTGGCTAAATATGTGACCCAGACGGAAAGGGGCACCACACTTGAGAACGGGCCGGCCGCAGTAAGTACTATTGAACACGTACTCGCCGCACTTACCGGACTGGAAATCGACAATTGTCTTATTGAGGTGGATGGCCCTGAAATGCCGATAATGGATGGTAGCAGCCTACCATTTGTGGAAGCCTTAGAATCTGCGGGACGTCAGGAACAGGACAAAGCCCGCCAATATTTTGAAATCAAGGAAAGTATTCGTTTTTACGACGAAGAAGAGGACGTTGAGCTGATTGCGGTACCGGCAGAAAATTACCAAGTTTCGGTAATGGTGGATTACGGAACCAAGGTACTCGGTAGTCAGAGCGCTCAACTACAAAGTTTAAGTGATTTTAAAACGGAAATTGCTCCTTGCCGAACCTTCAGTTTTTTACATGAACTTGAATTACTCTTGGATCACGGTCTAATTAAGGGAGGTGACCTTAATAATGCCATTGTATACGTAGACCAGGAGCTATCCGAGGCCAAACTAGAAAAGCTAAAAAAGGCTTTCAATAAGGAAAATGTAGCCGTAAAATCGAACGGAATTCTCGACAATTTGGATCTTCATTTTACTAATGAAGCCGCAAGACATAAATTATTGGATGTAATTGGCGACCTTCGCTTACTTGGAGCGCCGATTAAAGGAAAGATCATTGCCTCAAAACCAGGACATAAAGCCAACACTACTTTCGCAAAATTGTTAGCCCAAGCCATGAAAGAAAATCAGCAGCGTGCCGAAATCCCGGCTTACGACCCTAATCAAACCCCAGTTCACAATGTAACTGAGATTATGAATATCCTTCCGCATCGACCACCATTCTTATTGGTTGATAAAGTGATGGAAATTGGGGAAATGCATGTGGTAGCCGTAAAAAGTGTCACCATGAATGAGCCATTCTTCGAGGGTCATTTCCCGGGAGCACCAGTAATGCCTGGAGTGCTACAAGTAGAAGCTATGGCGCAAGCAGGGGGAATTTTAGCCCTAAGCACCGTGCCCGATCCAGAAAACTATTTGACCTATTTCTTGAAGATTGACAATGTTCGCTTCAAGCGCCAGGTCGTGCCTGGTGACACGCTAATTTTTAAGCTGGTAATGAACGAGCCCATTCGTCGTGGAATTGTGAAAATGACCGGACGAGCCTATGTTGGGAACACCCTAGTTTGCGAAGCGGTGATGATGGCCCAGATTGTTAAAGAAAGAAACAAGGAATGAATCAACCGTTAGCATATGTGCATCCTAGTGCGAAAATCGCACCTACGGTTGTAATAGAACCATTCACCACTATCCATAAAAATGTAGTAATTGAGGAAGGCACTTGGATTGGCTCCAATGTTACTATTATGGAAGGTGCCCGTATTGGCAAGAACTGCCGAATTTTTCCGGGCGCAGTTATCTCTGCCATCCCACAGGACTTGAAATTCGAAGGAGAAGATAGTACCGTGGAAATTGGCAACAATGTGACCATTCGCGAGTTTGTGACCATTAATCGGGGGACTAAGGCTCTGGGTAAAACAGTGATTGGCAGCAACACCTTAATCATGGCCACTGCACACGTGGCCCACGACTGCGTGATTGGTGAGAATTGTATCATCGTAAACGGCGTTTTACTTGCCGGCCACGTTGAGATTGACGATTGGGCCATTATCGGTGGGCTCACCGCGGTACAACAATTTTCTAAAATTGGCACCCATGCCTTTGTTGGTGGTGGATCCTTAGTGCGAAAAGATGTACCACCATTTGTGAAGGCGGCCAAGGAGCCTATTTCCTATGCCGGTATCAATTCTATTGGCTTACGTCGTCGAGGCTACACCAATGAGAAAATTAATGAGATCCAGAATATTTACAGGATTCTCTTCCAGAAGAACTATAATGTTAGCCAGGCCTTATCCATAATCGAGGCCGACTTCGAAGCTACTCAGGACCGAGATATTATCCTCACTTTTATCCGTAGTTCCCAATCGGGAATCATGAAAGGATTCCGTTTGGAATAATATGCGCATTGAATTCCATCAAGCCACCAGAAAGTTTCCCGGTCAAATTGTTTTTAAAAACCTCAATCTGAAGATTGAGGAGGGTAGTAAGTGGGCCATACTCGGAGGTAATGGCAGCGGTAAATCTACTTTTTTAAAAACAGCATATGGAGCCTTGAGCCTTAGTGAAGGAGAGGTTTCCCATCATCTAAAAGGGCAAAAAATATCCCTGCAAGATGCCGCCCTAAAGATTTCCTACGCCGCCCCTTATTTGGAATTAATAGAAGAATTAAGCTTACAGGAATTCTTAAACCGTTATAAGGACTTTAGACCTTTTCGATCGGGGGTAAATGCAGAATTTATTCTAGAGCAAACCCTATTAAAAGAGGCCCGGAAAAAGAAGATTCGCAACTTGAGCTCGGGGATGAAACAAAGATTACGCCTAGGCCTGGCCCTATTCAGTGCCGCCGAGCTAATTATTCTGGATGAACCCACCTCCAATTTAGATGCAGATGGTGTGCAATGGTACCGCAACCTTCTTGCAAGCGAATTAGCAGATCGAAGCCTGCTAATTGGAACAAACTATAATGAGGACGAAGCCTTTATTTGCGATCAGTCCCTCAGAATCACCGATTATCAATAGGCTTTAATACTTTTGCTCAAAATCAATAAAGATGGCAGATACTTCAGATATCCGAAATGGACTATGTATAACTTGGAATGGTAAGCCCCACCAAATCATTGAATTCTTGCATGTAAAACCCGGTAAAGGTCCGGCCTTTGTCCGCACGAAGCTGAGGAATCTTGACACTGGAAGGGTAATCGACAACACCTTTCCATCTGGAACTAAATTGGATATCATCCGCATAGAAAACCGCAACTATCAATTCCTATATGAAGATCCCAGTGGGTCTCATTTCATGAATATGGATGACTATAACCAAATCACCATCCCGAAGGAATTGATCAACGCTCCTCAATTTATTAAGGAAGGAATGGAATGCCAAGTGCTTTTCCACGCCGATGAGGATCGTCCACTAGTTTGCGAGCTTCCGCAAAAAGTAATTCTTGAAATCACCTATACTGAGCCAGGGATTAAAGGCGATACCGCTACAAATACCTTAAAGCCAGCCACGGTTGAAACTGGGGCAGAGATTCGTGTACCACTTTTCATTAATCAAGGAGAGAAAGTGGTTATCGAGACAGCTACTGGCAATTATAAAGAACGCTATAAAGGCGAATAATGGATTTCCCTAAAGCTCATACCTTAGAAGAATTGGCGAATCTGCTTGGCTGTGCCTTTCGTGGAGAAGCCGATCACTTAAGCTATGGCTTTAATGAGATTCATCGGGTGCGGCCTGGTGACATTGTATTTGTCGACCACGCTAAATACTACCAAAAAGCCATAGAGTCGGCCGCGACTACCATACTAATAAATCAAGAGGTGGCGGTACCTCCCGGCAAAGGTCTTTTAATCTCGGATGACCCCTTTCGCGATTTCAACAGGTTAACCCAACACTTCTTCCCTTTCCAAGCTAGCGCTGCGCAGATTGCACCCGACGCAGAAATTGGGGAAGGCACAATTATCCAACCTGGAGCCTTTATCGGCCCTGGGGTTAAGATCGGCAAGAATTGTGTTATCCACGCCAATGTGAGCATTATGCAAAATTGCCGAATTGGCGACGGAGTGCATATTCAAGCCAATTCCGTAATCGGGTCCAATGGTTTCTATTACAAAAAAAGAGCTGAGGGTCATGATCGCCTATTAAGTGGCGGTACGGTGATATTAGAAGATGAAGTAGAAATTGGCGCTTCTTGCACCATCGACCGAGGAGTAAGTGCAGAAACGCGCATTGGCAGGGGTTCCAAGCTTGATAATCACGTGCACATAGGGCACGACACTATTATCGGGGAGAAGTGCCTATTGGCCGCTCAAGTTGGTATTGCTGGCTGCAGTCGGATTGGCAATGAAGTTGTGCTTTGGGGTCAAGTTGGGGTAGGCTCAGATGTAAACATCGGGGATAAAGCGGTGGTTTTAGCCCAATCAGGAGTTCCTAAGGATTTGGAAGGTGGTAAGACCTATTTCGGCTATCCTGCGGGAGATGCCCGCAAGCGGCACCGTGAAATTGCCTCCCTCCGCCTACTCCCTGAAATCATAAATCGGATTGAATTAAAGGAGTAAAACGGCCTTTGCTTTTCCATAAAAATAAAAGCCCCCTGCAGCAATTGCTACAGGGGGCTTTCTTAAATCTGGATTACCCAATATTAATGGAAAGGGCACACATAACTTGTGGCCTTATTCGCTACAATTAAGGCAGAGATATCATGAGTGATGGTACAAGTACGAGCAGCATCGTCGTAAGTGATTGCATCAATCTCAGAAGCGATACCCGCTAAGAAAGCAGGAATATCGGCTTCGGTATCTGCAGTTGAAACATTGGCGGAATTAAGTAAGAACTCATTTTGAGAAACTACTAAAGTTAGGCCCATGTCCATCATACGAATACCTTCTGCGATGAATACTTCCTGGCGGATGTTGTAGATAGCTTCTAACATAGCATCGCCAGTTAAGCCTCCTACCATGGCTGCATCATAAGAAGTACCCGATACTGAAGGAACATCAACATTTGCCGATTTACGAGCAAGAACTAAGCCTGCACGACCATCAACGGTAACATCAGTACTGTCAGGACGAGTACCTGGATTACGCTCAGTACGATCTTCGGCGGCATCATTAATGCTGCGCATAGGACGACCCGCCACTACGGTGAACAAGTCGGTTAGAGCAGCAACAGCACCGGGATCATTACCACCAGCATTAGCCGCCTCAGCTTTCACTAGGTAAGCTTCTTCAATCTTGAATAATGGAATACCTGCATCCTCGTTAGCGGAAACCACTGAGAATTTAGGATCCAAGAAGTCAAGCTTTGGAAGTGGCTGTAAATCATCAAAACTACCACGATCATAAATCGCATCCTGTAATGAGTTTACAGTGTAGTTTAGACTATTACTGTTACCACGGCTGTTTTGCGGATCAAAAGAGATCAAGCGTAGGAAGTCTGGCTCCGCAGCAATAGCCGCATCTGCAGCGGCAACTGCCATTGCAGCATCACCCTTAAGGTAATGAGCACGCACCAATCCCATTTTAGCTGAAGTATTGGCACTAGTAGCATCAGAACTATTGAAATAGTTAATTGCTGCATCTAGATGCACGTCACGGCTTAAAACAGGACCACCTGATTCACCAGGTAGCGCTTGATAATACATCGCTGCCCAAAGGTGAGAAAGACCGGCAAAGAATTCGAATTCTGCCTGAATATCCGCACTATAATTCGCATCGGCTGGGCCAATTTCATTAAGTCCGAATAAAGCCATCTCACGAAGACGAGCAATATGGAATTGAGAATCATCCACATCATCATCTTGCCAATCGATGTTCAAACCGTCCATAAACTGGTTAAAGAAGGTTTGGGTATTTACATAGTTATCAGAAGCAATCTCCGCAACAATTAAATTGTTATTGGCAGCAATTGCTAATTGACGTTCTAGTCCATTTAACCAACTCTGAGAAGAGTTAGGCTGGCCAACCAATGCCGACTCGGAAAGGTTGGGATTCACAACATTAGTTGGGTCTACGGTTTCACAACTTACAATCACTAATGCTGAAGCGGCTACGATAGAAATCTTAGATAATAAATTTTTCATCTTGCTTCTGGATTAAAGGTTAACACGTAAAGTTGCTAAGTAGATACGAGGAGCAGACTCGGTTCCGAAAGCGAAACCACCACCCGCGAATCTTCCTTGAGTACGGATACCAGAACCGGTAACATCTGGATCGAAGCTAGAGCTAGCCCAGTTGAAAGCATTCTGTAAGGTGAATCCTAAACGTAGATTCTTAATACGGCTGTCTAAAAGACTTCCGAAGTTGTATTCAACACCAACGGTGCGCACTTTGATATAATCTGCATCTTCTACCCAGAAACCAGCTAGGTCAAAGAAAGAAGTAATACCAGCGTCTAATACCTCTTGTGGGAAACGATCAGCATCGTTTACTCCACCGAAGTAACGTAATACGTCGTCAACGTTTACACCCTGACCACCGAACTGGTAATCTCCGTTTAAGAATACGCTTAACTTATTATTCCAAGTGTAGTCAATACCGAAAGTACCGAAGGTTGGAGAGAAGGTATTTCCTAAGTAAGCATTACGCTCCACTTCGTAACCTCCATTTCCATCATCAACAACCTTAGCACCACGTAAGTAACCTAAAGGCTGTCCTTCGTTTACCCATGCTCCTAAGAAGGTAAATCCACCTACTACGAATTCGGGAGCACCACCAGTACTAATTACATTGTTCTGGTTGTAGTTGTACGAGAAACGAGCATTCAAATTGTGATTCTCGTTATTCAAGATGTTCACACCTAAGGCAATTTCATAACCCGTGTTTTCAATCTCACCTACGTTTTTCTCTTGGGCTGCCTGTCCAGAAGAAGGAGCCTGAGGAGGAGTAAATAATGCTCCTTCAGTAGTAGTGTTGTAGTAGGTGAAACCAAGAGTTAATCGCTTGAATAAACCAAGATCGATACCGAACTCAGTGGTATTGGCAATCTCAGACTCTAGTTGAGGGTTACCTGGGTTATCAAAAGCAAATGATTGTAATCCATTATAAGGATTCAAAGCAAAAGTCAAATCATTCGCGAATGGAGTTGGGAAGATAGTCGCCTGACCGTAGTTCGCACGAAGCTTAACTAGAGTCACGATATCTTTAGAAACGGCATTCTTGAAGAACTCCTCATCCGAAAGGATATACGAACCACCAACTTTAATAAGTGGAATTAGTCCAATTTCCTCACCAAATGCGGTGTTACCATCGAAACGAAGACCTAAGTCTAAGAATAGCTTGTCCTTATAACCAATGTTTTCGGCTAGATACAATCCATAAGAAGTCACGGTATTGTAGAAATCCTGTACACTTTGGTCAGCGGAGTTATTGATAGACTCTGAACCATCGGGCACCCCAGTGGCATTGATTAGGGTCTGGTAGTCATTCTGACGGAACATCTGACCACCTACAGTAGTAATGAAGTCAAAGTCACCTACACGCTCAGTATAAGCCGTGTTTAAGTTAGCACTTAATACCAAGAAGTCACGAGAACTCACGTCGATGTAACCTTGATCGGTAGTCCCGTCAGGGAAAGTACCTTTTACAATCTGTAAGGCATTAGTACCTAATTCTTGCTGTCTTGAATTACGGCTATCTAAACCGAAGTCAAGTGAAACAATCACCTTATCATTAACATCGTAGGTGAAGTTGTTTGCCACATTGAAGCGGTTAACGCGCTCAGTAATGGCGGTAACATCTGCTTCGTCTTGTAGTTGATTCTTAAGATCTTCAAATTCCTGATCAGTTAAAGAATCAAGATCACCGAATGAACCTCCTTCTAAGTTACCGAAACGAGAGTAGCTGGTATTCGCGTTGTAATCACGGGTAAACTCAGAGTTTGAGTAAGCCAATGAAGCGGAATAACGCAAACGGTTAGAAACGCGCGCTGCTACCGTAGTACGGAAGTTACGACGAATCTGCTCATTCACGGCATTGAAACCATCATCTTGGTACAAAGAACCAGAGAAGCTGTAGTTAAAGGCATCCGTACCACCAGAGAAACCTAAGCGGTAATTTTGCACGAAACCAGGAGTGTAAACTAGGTCAGCGGTGCGTTCCCAACGAAGGAAGTCAGGAGTACCAACCATTTGGCCCAACTGAGTTTCGAAGAATACACTAGCCTTGCCAGCTTTTCCACGCTTGGTGAAAATTTGTAGTACTCCGTTCGCAGCATCTGCACCATATAGAGTAGTTGCAGCACCACCAGGGATGTACTCAATGCGATCAATGTCCTCCATAGGGATGTCCGCAATGGCAGAAGACTGAGCTCCACCAGTGTTAAGACCCAAAGAAGGGTTAGAGTTAAGGTTGTCCACCCGAACTCCATCAATCATAATTACCGGAGTGGTATTAGTGTTCGCGGAAACAGGTCCCCGTGAACGGATAATCGAAGCAGTTCCAGGTTGTCCAGAGCTCAACTTAATTTGAGCGTTTGGAAGTTTTGATTGAATGAGTTGATCCAGCTGCATGGCTGGAGATTTTTTCAACTCTTTCGAATCGATAGAAGAAACCGTGGTTGAGATCCGTTTCCGGCTCATTCCCACACCCTGTCCAGTTACAACTACTTCATTCAATTGCTCGCTCGACTCAGCCATGAACACATCGATAGTAGAACTAGATCCTACTGTGCGTTCCTGAGTCTCGAAACCTAATGATGAAATAACTAAAACTGAATTTGGACCGGCTACAGTAATCGAGTAGGTACCATTGGCATCAGTAGCCGTACCATTCTTTGTTCCTTTCTCGATCACCGAAGCACCTGGGATTGGTTCCCCACCGGGACCCTTAACGGTTCCCTTGACCGTGCGCGACTGGGCAAAACCCACCGACACGCATAGCGCTAACAGTAGCGTTAGCACCGCTTTGGTTGTTCGCATAGCTTTAATTTATTGGTTATCCGCTACCAAAAATGTTAAAAAAAGTTTAATTGACAAGCCCTTTTCCTTAACACAGGCTTAATTTAACACCCTTCGCATTCAGCAAGAATTGCTAAGTGCTTCTAAATTAAAGTCGTAATAGATTTATTTTTTTTCGCCGCGATACACGTCCAAATAGACTAAAAAGGCCGTAAATCCCCAAACTGGTAAGGTGGCCTTGTCCATATCCAGGAAATTGTTGAGGAAACCATGAGTCCAATAAGTCATCAAACCGATAAGTGCCGCCAAGGCCAAAACTTTAAGATCCGGATCACTTTGCGCATGATAGGCCCTCATACCAGTGCGTACACTTAGATAAACTAAAACCAGGACTAGAATCAAACCCAAAGTCCCACTTTCGGCTAGGGGACCAATGTATTCGCTATGCGCATTCCCCATATCGCCATTGTTGGTAGAGATAATGGTTTTCTCATAAGGCTTTTGATAAGGAGCGTAAAGAAACATATAGGTGCCCGGGCCATGACCAAAAACCGGCCGCTCTGCATACATCCTAAAAGCGGATTTCCATCTATTAATCCGTTCCATATTGGATGCATCCGTGGAAATATTACTAATCGACTCTACGTGCTCACTTAAGTCATCACTACTGGTCGTATCGTTTTTCTCAAACCTTTTAAGAATATCATCTTGATAATAGAATAAGGTACCCACGAAGGCCAATACCATTAAAAAGAATACTTCTCTCCTTAATCGTATCCAAATTAAAAAACCCGCAAAGCCAGCCGCCACCAGACTTACCCATGCGGCTCGGGTATAGGACAGAACCACTCCGGCCAGCAGAATCAATAAGACCGTGCCGGCGAGGATCTTCCGGTTTAGGTCCCACTTTAGAAAAAAAGTAAACGCTACAGCGATGGGAATATATAAGGCCAAAACAGCTCCATAGGAGGTATGCTCCTTAAAGAAGGGGAACATTACCCAAACGGAAGCATCCTTAGTAAAACCCCATTGGGCGTGAATGACGATTGTGTAAATAACTACGCCCGCCAAGGGAATTAAATAGAGCCAAAAGAAAAGATAGGTCCGCTGCCGTTGATGAAATAGTTTAGACATTAAATAGAAGAACACGGAGACGAACCAAATTCTCGCGATCAAATATTTAGTGCTAATCCAGGGTAGCTGAGAAGTTACCGTAGTAACAAACATCCAGAAAATCATAGCCAGGATAGCGAGGGAAACTGGATGCTTAACAATCTTCAAATCAAAATTCCCCTTATAAATCACTTTGGCGAAAAAGATCAGCATCACCCCAAACAATAAGGGTTCAGTGGGGAGGGTAAAACCAATATGAAGTGTTGGATGTAAATAAAAAATACTCAGCGGGGTGCTGAAAATGATGAAATAAAGCACCTTGTCCAGGGCCAAAAAGGTCATGGTAACCACCAGCAAGGCTACTGGAATAAGTAAGGCCCAATATTGTTCTGCGATAATTAGGCCCACATTGAGCATAGCTACCAGCAGACCGGTAATATAAATAGGCCGATCCTCTTTATTTAACTGAAATCCCCTCAAGCCTAAGCCTTTTTACGAGAGCTCCGAATGGTATCCCAAATGAGAATTGAAATAAGGGTAGCCGTAAAAGAACCTAACATACTCAGAGCCACCACGAGCCAGCGAATTGGATATTTCTTCTTTTCCGCCGGATAGGCGTTATTCACAGGGAAAGTAGCAGGAAGACTCTGTGAAACATCAACTTTAGCCTGGTCGTAGGCTGTTTTGAGCTTAACTACTTCCTCCTTCATATAACTTAAGTCATCACGCAGAGAAACATAGGTCCCGCCATATTTGGCTAAGGTATCGAGCTTGCGTTCAATCGTCTTAACGGCATTGCTCTTTCCTTCTATTAAGGCCGTGGCCAATTGCTCATTCAAAACGGAAGATTGCGTTTCATAATCATGCACTCCTTTATAGCGCAATAAGGTGAGAGAGTCCTCCAAGCTCTTCACCTCTTTTCGAAGGGCAAAATACTCGCCCTCAATAATTTTTAAACCTTGATTAGCTCTTTCACGCTGAATACGGTTTTTAACCATATCTAATAGCACCACAATATCGTTGGCAATGAAAGCCGCAGTATCCGGGTCAGTGTCAAGTACACTAATCTCCACACTCATAAACTCTGTCCTGCGGAAGGAAATATTACTGGAGAAGGTCTTGTACAATTCAGTTTTGGCATACTTACCACTAGCATCGACATGGTAGTGATCCATCAAATTGTATTTGCGGATGATACTATCCCGAATCTCATCCGTATTCAAAATCTGCAATAGCTGTTCGGCTTCCTCCTCTTTACCAAACTCCAAAATATCCTGGCCGCGAGAAGCAAATTTTTGAGGCAAAAGTGCCTTGGATAGCGAGTTTGTGGTTGAAGGGAATACGGTTACGGTAGATTCAAAAAGGGGATCAATAAATTTTGGCCCACTAAAAATGGCCGCTAGAATTCCCGCAATCAAGGAAACTACAATTAAGGGCAAACGCCAATTGTAGAGGTATACAATCAAATTGGTGGAGTCGAATACGCGATCTTGATCCCTTGGAGAACCTTCCATATTAATAAGCTTTTAGGCGGGCAAAAATAGAATTTTAGCCGCGATTGCGTTCCCTTAAACGCTGCTTAATCATTTCTAGTCCATCACGCCAAGGAAGTAATTGCCAAATTAAAACGGAAACACTTACTAATAGAATGATCAAGACTAAAGCATATCGCCAATCTGCCACGAAGTGATGTATTAACCAAGCCAGAACTACAGATTGAATTGTATAAGCTAAGAAGCGTAATAAAAAGGAGCTTTGCCATTTCAGTTGCGCCACCTTGTAGCTAACTATGAACTGTAAAATCGCGCTGAGTCCTTGCGTGAGTAAGGTAGCCAAAGCTGCTCCCTTTGCTCCCTGCGTGGGAATCAATATGGCGTTCAAAAGCACATTAAGGACCAAGCCTGCCGTTGAAATATAATTTAGGGTTTTAAGGTCGCCACGTGCCGTGAGCATTGTTCCAAAAACATAAGTTGCCCCAAAGGCTAAGGAGGAAAAAAGTAATACCTGCAACAATGGACTACTTGCTTCTGCATGCTCCTCATAAAGGAAGGCCATTAAGTCTTCTGACTCAAAATATCCCGCTAAGGCGATACTTAAACTCATTACATAAATGAGCACAAAAGCCAGTTTAGCCAAATCAGAAACCCCCTCTCTCTTGGAGAATAGAGTGGCGAACATGGGCAAAAGCAGGACGGAGAAGAGATAAGCAGGTTGATTGAGAGTGTCTAATAAACGAAAGGCCTGGGCATATATACCAGCCTCTTCATTTCCGATAATTTGCTGCAACATTACCGAATCGACCCTAGTATACAGGGACATCAGGAAAATCATTAAAGCGTAAGGTAAACTCTTCCCAAGCTTTAACTTGAATTTCTTCCAATGGAAGTGCGGCTTAAAATAGGGGGCCTTCCAAAAAATTACCAAAAAGGCTGCGCCCGCGGCGAGTCCATACGAGAGCGCCTGAACAGCTCCAAAGGTCTCTACATCCATTCCACCCTCCACGAAATAAAGCAGATATCCGGCCAAAAGGATGACTAAGGTTTTATCAAAAATGCTGAAAAAAGCATCCCAGCGAAAAAGCAGTAAACCAGTAAGGTGTGACCTTAAGTAATAAAGAATGGAAGCAAATACTTGAGAGAGACTTAACCAAAGCAGCAAACGGGAGCCCATTTCCCAATAGCCCAAGAAAAAACCAAGGCCAATCGATATGACAAAATAAAGTCCTGCCAGGCTTAACTTGATAAGAATAATTTCGGAAAAATGTCGAGCTAACTGTTTGGGCTCGCTGGCGATTTCTTTATTACTAAAATGAGCCAGACCCAAGTCCATGATGATATTAAAAATCATCAAAAAGCTCAGCATGGCGGCATATAAGCCATAGGCATCTGCGCCAACCTGGTTTTGTACTTCCAGGTCGATGCCAAAGATCCAGATCGGTTTGATCAAAAAGTTCACGAAGAGCAGCAAAGCAAGGCTGCCCACAAATTTCTTTTGCATAAGCTTTGAGCCTTGCGAAGATAGTGAAACGGAGGCTCTATCTTTGTAGTGTGAAGATCGCGGTAAATACTCGACTACTACTAAAGGACCGCCTAGAGGGCATTGGGAGATTTACATCCCATATTTTTGAGATTCTCAGCAAGCAGCATCCAGAAGTGGAATGGATATTCATATTCGACCGTCCCTTCGACCAAGAATTCGTCTTTAGTTCGAGCATTAAAACAAAAGTCCTTTTTCCCCCTACAAGGCATCCCCTGCTCTGGCATTTATGGTTCCAGGTAAGCCTGCCCTTTTATTTACGGAAGGAAAAAGTAGATCTCTTCATCTCACCAGATGGCATGATTCCACTTTGGGGAAACTGTCCTTCGATTTCAATCATTCACGATTTGAATTTTGACCATCAACCTCGAAATTTAGATCCAGTCGCCGGCGGTTACATGCGTCATTTCTATCCTCGCTTTGCCAGAAAGGCCAAAAGAATAGGCACCGTTTCCCTGTTCTGCCAAGGGGATATATCAGAGACCTATAAAGTTTCGAAATCTAAAATTGACGTGATTCCCAATGGATTTGGCAAACAATTAAAACCATTAGGAGAAACCATAGATCAAACAAGCCGCCAACAATTTAGCGGGGGCCAGAAATACTTTCTTCATTTGGGAGCGCTAAACCCACGTAAAAACCTGGAAGGACTTTTTGCGGGTTTTGACAGCTATAAAGCTCAAGGGGGAAAAAATAGCTTGCTGATTGTGGGAGAAAAAATGCTGTGGACATCCAGCATTGAAGCAGCTTATCAAGCTTGCCAGTTTAAAGAGCACATTTACTTCACGGGCCGATTGCGTGATGAGGCCTTGGCCAAGGTTCTATCGGCTGCAGAGGCGCTATGCCTGGTTTCTCATTTTGAAGGCTTTGGCATACCTATCCTAGAAGCCTTTGCCAGTGGTACAGCGGTAATTTCGGCCGACAATACCGCATTACCTGAGGTTGCAGCTGATGCGGCACTTTACATTAATTCGCGTGATCCGGAGAGCATTGCCCAAGCCATGCTCAAAATGGAAAACTCAGATTTACAGACCAAACTAAAGGCCGCTGGAGAAATACAATTAAAACAGTTCTCCTGGGAAAAGTCGGCTGAGGCCATGTGGCAGAGCATCCAAAAAAGCTTGACCACCCATGGCTAGATTGCGAAACTTTAAGGAAAGAGGGCGGCTCGAAGCAGGTTGTGATGAGGCCGGAAGAGGATGTTTGGCCGGACCGGTGTATGCGGCGGCCGTAATTCTAAAACCGAGATTCAGTCATCCTTTATTAAACGACTCCAAAAAGCTCAGCGAGAAACAAAGGGAACAACTGCGCCCCATCATTGAAGAAAAAGCCTTGGCCTGGTCCGTCGCTTCAGTTTCTGCTGCAGAAATTGATCAGATAAATATCCTTCAGGCTTCATTCCTTGCCATGCATCGCGCTGTAGAAGGCTTGAAACTTAAACCCGAATTCCTATTAATTGATGGCAATCGCTTCAATCCTTACCCTGAAATTCAACACAGTTGTGAAATAAAGGGTGATGGCCGATTTAAATCTATCGCGGCGGCCTCCATTTTAGCCAAAACGCACCGCGATGAAGCCATGGCTCGTTTGGCTGAGGAATACCCCCAATACCATTGGCTTTCTAATAAAGGCTATCCTACTAAAGCCCATCGTGAGGCGATTAGAAATTACGGACCTAGCCCTTGGCACCGTAATAGCTTTCAGCTTTTGCCTCCCCAACTTAAGCTTGAACTTTAGCACTAATAATCCTTGCTATATTTGCTAAAACTCAGGTTTCATTAGAATGAAACGAACTCTACTCTTACTACTCCCCTTTTTACTTTTGTTAGGCTGCGAACCCGATGCGCCTGCCAAAAAGAATATTCTTGAATTACTTCCGGTGAATACGGTGTATTTAGCCGAAATAAACGACTGGAACGAACTGCAATCAAAAAGAGAGAGCGCAAAGGTGCTTAAGCTCTTGCGACCCTTGAGTATTATCGCGGATTTCGAAAGACATTTATCGAATGTCGCGGACTTTCTTCCCCAGGATAGTTTGGACGAAGCAATTAATGACAGCGAAATCTTTTTAGCTCAGGTCCTCTCGGGTGCTGACCGTTATGATTGGCTGCTTTTTTTGTTTAATGATGCCCCTTCATCGAAGTCGCTTTTTGAAGAACTCCTGAGGGCAGATGGCATGGAACGCCTGAACTATGCCGGGGAGGAAATCTTCCATATTAGGCTTAATGCGGAGCAAGAACTGTTTTGCTATCAGCAGGATGACATTTACATATTAAGTGGTAATAAGCTGGCTCTAGAGGCAGTACTGCGACAAAAAACTACGGCGACCACGGTGCCTGAAATGCAAAGTTTAGGACCAATGAGGCAAAGCCGTAATCCGCGGGCAGTAGCCAATATCTATTTCAAACTGAACGCAACAGGAGATTATTTCAAAACCCTAAGCTCGCAATCATTCAGTTTTCTAAATGGCATTGGAGACTGGATAGCCTTGGATCTCGACGCTGAGGGAAATGATCTATTCGCAACCGGACTTATTAGTCATCCTGAGACACAGGCCTACTACCCCCAATCTTTAGCCAATCTCCGAAACGAACCTGCTAGTGCCAAAAAGCTCATTCCCATCAATATCGCACAATGGAATCATTTGAGCCTGGGAAATATCGGTCAATATCATCGTGCTTACCTGGCCTACCTGGAGAAGGATGGTCGATTAAACGATTACCAAGATTTATTGGCCAAGCTTCCAGCGCAAGCCAGCTCCAAACTCAATGGAATTATCGATTCCGAAATGGGAACCTTCGCGGCCGGACGTGGAACTAATAGCGAAGCCTATCAATTCGCCTATTTCAATTTTCGCGACCTAGATCTTTGTGAGGAAACCATGGCCTCCTTGGCAGATAGCAATTTTATCGAAGGCTACCGAGGCCATGTGATTCGCAAGTTGGGACCCATGAATCTCTTGCCACGGCTATACGGAAGATTATTTGAAGACTTCCATCATCCTTACTATTTAATCCACGAGGATTTCGTGCTACTCGGTAATCAACTACCCGCTCTTAAAGTAGTTCTAAACGATATCTTAGACAAAAAGACCCTGGATCGCAGCGATAGCTACCTGAATTTGAGCACCCAACTTGCTGGTCGAGCACATATGCAAATTGTGATTGGAATGCCGGAATGGATCTCCAATCACAAAGACCAATTCAATAAGGAACTTAGTTTGGATGTGGAAAACCACATGGACAGTCTCCAAAACCTCCGCTGGGGAATCCTGCAGCTTAGGGCGGAAAAAGACCGCTCCTTTGTTTCCATGATGTTGCGCGAGGAGCGTTCCATTCAAGAAAAAATCGTTAGGCAATGGTCCGTTCAGTTGGAAGGCCAACCTAAAGGGGAACCACAGTTCCTTCGCAATCACATGAATCAAAAGCTGGATATTGCTATTCAAGACGAGAACAACCAGCTGTATCTCATCTCCCGAAAGGGTGAGGTCTATTGGACGCAAAAATTAGACGGCCCCATCTTGGGCGAGATTAAGCAGATTGACATTTTCAAGAATAATAAACTGCAAATGGTCTTCAATACGCCAAATAAACTTTGGGTATTAGATCGTTTAGGACGGAATGTCGAGGGATTCCCTGTGGACTTACCCGCAGCGAGCACCGCACCCGTGGGCGTCTTTAATTATGACCAAGCACGTAATTATCGCTTAGTGGTTCCTTGTGGACCTGATTTGGTAAATTATACTGTAGAAGGAAAAATTGTTGAAGGCTGGAACTTCAAAACGGCAGCTTCTAATATTGTTAGTGAGCCACAGTTCTTTAGTGTCGGCGGCAAGGATATTATCGTTTGCCTTTCGGCAGATGGGAAACTTTACCAATTAAACCGTCGCGGTGAAGAACGCTTTAAGGTGGAAGAGAGCATCGAAGAACTCAAAACCAGCTTCTACCTAAAGGCCGGGGAAGACTTGGCTAGCTCAGAATTGATTGCAGGCTCCAATTCAGGTAAGATGTACGTTATTAATCCCGAAGGGAAGGTCGACGCGCTTTTCTTGGATCAAAGTCATCCCGCCGACCACCTTATTTATTTTGAAGGCAGGTATATATTCAGCGATGACCAAGATCTTTTTGTAAAAGACGATCAACGGCCTTTTAAAGGCTCCTTCGAAGATGATATCAGCGTAAAACCCAAAGCGATGATCCTTAACAATCGTTTCTACGCAGCCGCGTTTTCGGCTGAAGCTGAGGAGATTAGACTCTTTAACGAAGAAGGTGATCTGGTGGATGGCTTCCCGGTTTTTGCCCAAGGACCATTTGACATGGGTTCCCTAAACCGCGATAAAAGTTTAAATATCGTCACTTACAGCAGCGACGGCACCCTAATTTGTTACCGCCTGCGATAATTTCTTATTTCGACCCGCATCCTCTCAAACCTAGACTCGCAAAGGAATTACGGTTTACAGAATACTGTTCAATTACACAAGTTGTTTAACTTTTTTAACAAAACTTTAAACAAAAATCGGAAGTGCCTAGTTAACAGGTGACTAATTAATACCGATTTATTATGAACACCTTTTTAAGCATCCTGGAAATTCCTAAGGACGACGCGGTAGCCTTTACCTTTTTTACGGGCTACATGGCAATGATGGCAGCTTCTGTCTTTTTCTTTTTTGAGAGAGGAAGAGCTGAGGGAAAATGGAAATTGTCCTTATTGGTTTCAGGCCTGATTACCTTCATCGCTGCTGTTCACTATTACTACATGCGGGATTACTATCTAGCTACTGGTGAGAACCCCACGGCTTTACGCTACATTGATTGGACCTTAACCGTTCCTCTGATGTGTGTGGAATTCTATTTGCTGACCAAAGCGGCAGGAGCCACAAAAAGTCTACTGTGGAAACTAATCATCGCCTCGGTTTGGATGTTGGTGTTTGGTTATATCGGTGAGGCCTTTAATCCAGAGGGCGGTGACACCACCCATTCTGTGATGTACGGAGTACTATCTACTCTCGGCTACATTTATATCCTTTACACTGCTTGGGCTGGTGAAGTGGCTAAATTGGCCAATAGCGACCCCAAAGTAGCGAGAACTGTTCGCATCCTAGCCTGGTTCGTATTAGTAGGCTGGGCAATCTATCCAATTGGCTACATGTGTATGCCTGGTGGTTGGTTAAACACGGCTTTAGACTGGAGTTCTGACAAGGTGGACCTGTTCTACAATATCGCGGACGCCATTAACAAAATTGGCTTTGGCTTAGTGGTGTACAGCCTTGCATTCTCTGATGACAATAAGACGGCGACCGCCTAATTAATAGAGAATTAAAAAATGATGAAGATGCGCTTAAATAAGCGCATCTTTTTCTTCCCTCACCCTTATGCCCAAAGTTGATTTCCTTTACATAGCGCTATTCTTTTTGCTATTACCGCTAGAAGCATCGGATAATGCCCTTGCCCTAGAAATAGAGGTCTATGTCTGTGCATTTTTCATTGCGACATTAGGAATAGCTCATGGCGCTATCGATCACCACCTGTTTGGGGTGAAAAACAAAGCTGAAAATCAAGCCTTCATACTTAAGTATGTCCTGGCGGCATTGGGTTTTGGTCTCGTTTGGCTGCTTTCCCCGGCCTTTGCCTTCTCGACCTTTTTTTTAATCTCAGGTTTTCATTTTGGTCAATCCCAATGGGCAGATCTTCAAGGGCCCAAATGGCTTAAAAGATCACTCTTCTTTAGCTGGGGAATATGGCTCTTGAGTAGCTATTTGAGTTTTAATAAAACTAGTCTGTCGGGCTTTGCCGAGACTGCTTTGATCAATGATATATTACATGGCCTGCTCTCTTGGAGTTTAGAAATCCACCTTCTTAGCATTAGTACATTACTATCCTTATTGGTAATTTCGGTATACCTGAAAGTTGTTAGCATGGAGCGATTAGGCAGGGAGCTTTACGAAATGCTCATTGTAAGCTTCACTTTTTACCTCTTTTCGCCTTTGTTAAGTTTTAGTCTCTACTTTATCATCCTTCACTCCTTGCGGGTTTTACAGCAGGAATACAAATTTTTACATCAAAAAGGGGTGGTGACCAAGCAGCTTGAATTCATTAAACTATTGAGCCCCTTTACCATCATTTCCCTATTAGGTATGCTGTTCTTTTGGGCCACAGTACAATGGCTTAAACTGGAGGTATCCCTTAGTCTAAGCGCCCTTATCTTTATTTCTTGCCTAACTATCCCCCATGCCTTTGTGATGAACACCTTCTATCGCCACAAAAATTGGAAAAAGGCCTAAGCCTTGTTTTCTCAAGGGGTCTTCGATAGAGAATCTTGGCCTAGCCCCCGGTTGATCTTCTCGACTAACCGTTCTGGTTCATCTTGGGTCCATTGCAATGGAACAAAATACACATCCTCTGCCCCTTTTAGATTAAGATAAATTAAGGGTCTTTGATCGGAGTTTATCAAGAGCTTTACTCGATGACCCTCTTCAGTCTGGAAATAACCCTGATATATTGGTGGCATGGAGGTGCCATGTACCCGACGTTTTAGGGGAGGTAGCTCCTCTAAGAGCTGCACCTCTTCAATTTGCTCCCAGGGCCATGAAGCACCATAGGAGCCTTCTATTACCACTCCCTCTTGGTTCAGATTTATTGTATTTGGTCTTGAACCGTAGGTGAAAAGAATCACAATCCCTATAGCGCATAAGCCCAATACCAAGATGGCCCATGTGGAAGCTCGACCGGTAGACCCTTGAAACTTTTGGGCCCGATATATAAATAGCATATAAGCAAAGATGGGGTACAAGCCAATATACAGACCGAGTACTGAGCTTTCCATCAGCCACCAAACTATAACACCAAAAAGTAAATAACTAATGCCTAAATAAACATGGAATTGGCGGAAAAAAACCAAAAACTCAGTCAGTCTGAACTTGGCCTGCTCCTCCTCGGACAAAGTATTGTATCCTGCCAACAAGCTGCCGGCATTATTCTCATTTAACAAAAATCCAATACCAATAAATAAGGCCGAGAGGCCGCCAATTAAATAGATCATCATATTCCCCTTCTTTTACAAAAAATAAGCTTGCTTAGATCTTCTTGCGGCCTGCGAGAATTTATCGATAGCTGCCCCGAACAAAGCCCCACCAAAATAGGCCAAAAGATCTGACCACATAAATCCACGACCTAAAGTCACTGCTCCGAGTCGAGTATTGCGTATGGCCTTGATCCAATCGGCCTGGTAAAGCTGAGAAAACTCTATGCCAAAGCAGAGGAGAAGGCTTAGGGTAAAGCGCCTCGATATTTTCCACTGCGGGACTAATGCCGAAACAATAAAATACATCATTGTGGCATACAGAGCGTCCCCTAGCCAAAAGTGAATCCAAGTAGGGAGTTCGATACTCCGTACGCCCAAACCAATGGGGATCACCAGCAAGACAGCGAAAATATAGGCTAGGCGCGACTTCATTGCTTATCGCAATTGGAGTCTTGTACCGGCGGGTGCCTGAGAGCCTGCAGGAATTTTATTCCGCTGATAAAGCTTGTATAGCTTAATTCCAAATTGCTGGGAAATACTATACATATCATCTCCTTC